>Ga0153938_1000166_pt1 | contig 24750 bp, 33 predicted proteins | sample TSNY022MetaG_FD_104740 | JGI IMG/M metagenome (GOLD analysis project Ga0153938, IMG submission 104740) | Attine ant fungus gardens microbial communities from New Jersey, USA - TSNJ022 MetaG | ecosystem: Host-associated > Fungi > Mycelium > Unclassified | place: USA:New Jersey: Brendan T. Byrne... | reverse complement strand
TGGGTAACCCTGTGAACAGATACAATATCATTAGCACCTGTAAAAATCAGAATGAAAATGTCGTACAATTCTAGACTCCAAGCAATCGAAAAACAAAGTGTCAGAGGAAAGATATAATGCTGATCAGCAGGCTCCCACAATTGGGATGGCTTCGGAACAACTATTTCATTATTTTGGGTTCCGATGAATTTGGGATCACCTACTTCCGTGAAATGGAATTACCATAAATCCTTCATGATACTTGATGATCACGTTGCCTAGTGCATACGTCATCAGCAGTGGTATACACAATAAATACGAGTACTGGAGCCATAAAGGTAAGATACCCTTGTTCTGGGATTTAACAAAGAACGTACGGTCATAATCCGCTTGAAAGTGCCAGAATCTGTCCCGCTGTTCCACCTGTCCGGAGGATATGTCAATCGTTTGACCACTGTGCCACCAAGCTCATACCTCAGACATCTGAAGCGGTCAAACGACCATAAATGGTACAGGAGGAATACCCAGAGCTATGTTGACAGAAGAGATCAAAACATAATCCACGAAGTGTGCTGAACACGTACCGCACAGAGGAGGACTGACCATACCAGATAAGTTGCGGGAGATGTATGTGACATCTCGGAAAGAGATGAGGGAAGAGGAGCAACCCTGTAGCACGACAAGAGAGAAAATCGTCTATCCTCGCGGCTGCAAATGCTAAGTCATCACATGGTGCAAAATCAATTTTCACATGGTGGACATTTGATTGTGCGGAAATGTCGCAACTGTTATAATTAAAGTCAGGACCCACGGGTTGGGATCCACGGGTCCGTGTGATTATGTCATCACAAGCTAAACTAGAAATAGTAAGAGTCATCTAATTTACTTATGTAATCCCAGTTATCAGAACCTTAGCAGCATGGACTGCCACCGTGCCCCTTGTAACAAATTTTAGATAGAATAATTGGCAGTAACTGTCCATGCACACTGTGTAATAGATTGCTGAATTAAAGATAATCAGAATCTTGGCCCAGAACCTGCAAAATCAACACCAACTGTAGCATCAAGTGCAGCACCATTCACAACATTTTATATCAGTCTAGTACTATCTGAATAGCATGCCCTGGAGGTCCCCATTGCAATTGGCTTGGAGCTTTGTACTGGGTTACTTAAGCTTGGGCCTTGTACTCGACCTTGGGAGTAAGATTTGAGTCACTAATTTTGGGGATTACATAAGTAAATTAAATGACTCTTACTATTTCTAGTTGAGCTTGTGATTATATAAGCATTAGATAAACATTAGTGAGTGCAGAAAAATGCCGATAAGCGCATATTCGTTTAAAATAACATGTCCTGGAGGTCCTGACCCGCGTCCCTAGTGGGTCCCATTTTGATTTATAAGTGAAAAAATGTAGTTGTTAGAACCAAGACGTCATCCTTTCATCTTATCACCACCATCCCCCTTGAGACTGCGATGGTCCTTGAGGACTCTATTCTACTGTTACAACACAAGGTTGCAAGCTTAGAATAAGACTTGAAGGCAAGTGTGGAGTATAGGAGAGAAAGGCACAATAAATTAAGTAACTACAATGTAGTGACTGGCTCCCACTAGGCGCACAGGTCTGTGCCGCTTAGTCATCCATCACTCATGGGATAAGTCTGGCCAAATTCAATGCGAAAACATTTAACTCACAAACAAATTTGACTCAAATAATGCAACTATGCCACAGCCTTCCCAGCTGACTGCCTCCCTCCTGAGGGTTATTTTGAGTCCTGAGAATTAATGCATGGGCTAAATCAAGAGGCTATGCATTTACAACTCAATATGAGAGAAAAATGGCTTCTTAACTGTTTACTATGCATGCAATTGAAGCTACCAGCCTCCCAATATACTAGACAAGCCCCTAGGTGTAGAAAATGTTATGCAATTGGCCATAAGATGACTTGGAGGGCATGGCCTTTGCATTATTATAGTTGGTATTTTTTTTTTAAATCAACAATTTATTACACGGTATTATAGTTGGTACTTCGTTGGTGAATTAAACTGGAATTTCGCGTTGAATTTGCACTTATCCCATTACTAATGAATGACTAAGCAGCACAGACCTGTGCGCCTAGTGGGAGCCGTAGTGACTGGAGCTTATGTACCTAAAGTGCTATTAAAGACAAGATGACACCAAGAAAAAAGATATATGTAAGTCATAAGAGAGCTGTGGTGACTGAGAACTGAATAGGGCAAGGATGACCCTAGAGTAAGTCAGTAACTACCCTTACCCCACCCTTGAATCAGATCAAGGATAGAGCCAAGGGTTCATAATCAACACAGTCCCACTCCATATTCAGAACATTCAGTCTACATCATAGCCCCTCTTCCATGCTACTCTGATGCTCCATGACAGATCATCAAAATGTTGCTTTCTAGGCAGAGATTGTTTCCTATTTTAATGTCAGACTCTGAACTATTGATTATCCTTTATTTCTTTGCTTTTCTTATCTATCTATGTCTCTTTGTCAATAGCTCTGTTCTATTGGGAATACTTTTTGTCAATGACTCATGTTTTATAAAAGGATGTACAGAAATTCTCTCTGGAACGATCATCATCCCACCCTGAATGCAAGTGAGTAAGAGCTGGTTCATTTCTCAATGAATCCTGATCTACAGTTATTGAATAGTCTGCACTGCTAGTCTACAGTTCAGTGTTACCGGTGGTGGCCATTTTGGCAATCTGTCCATTAGCATCTTGAATCGCGACCTGAACATATTTTCCTGCTGAAATCCCACCATCCTCATCATCCTCGACTGATTCGCCTTGTTCTGGGTCTAGCCTTATCACTTCTACAAACCATTTGGCTCCTTCATCCCATCCAGCCACTTCAGCTTCTGCAAGCGGCGACCTTCCTGCCTTGTTCTTTATATCAATGAGACCAGCACCTGGCCCTCCGGGGAACTGTACTAGCTTTTGGCTTATGATAAGATGTGAGTTGAGCGTCGCCCAATGTAAGGGCGTGGATCCGGAATTGTTCTGTGCCGAGAGCAAGGACGGAGAGATGATAGAAAGCAGGTAATTAAGAACGTCTAAGGACATCTTGTAGAAATTAGTGACCTACCCTTGTAAACACTATGCTTACCTTCGTGTCCATTAGCAGCTGTCATATGCAGTACGGTGTTGCCATTGTCATCTTTGATCCGAGATACTGCTTCCTCTCCAAATTTTATTACAAATTGTTGGATGTCCTCAAGATCACCATATCTGCATGAGAGTAAGAGCTCGTCCTCCTCGTCATCTGTGGGTACAGCCATGTCTGCTTGTTTGTGAAATGAGTGAATGAGGAGAGAACGAAAATCATCCCGATTGATTGATCGGCTGTACCTGTACCATACATCCAGCCAATCGTCGTCTACTAAAAATTTTCCGCCCGTGCAAATGAGATGAAATACCGTGTGCGAATCAACTTGAGACTGGTATCGCTGCAAGTGTTTAGGCTACCTTAAGGTAAAATTTAATATACTTGTTTGATATCTTCAAGTCAAATTACAAAGTTACTAATTTTCCCTGTCACCAGGCTTCTGTCGTATTCATTTCCATCAAGAAGTAGCTGGTTATTGTAGCTGGTTATGTATGTCCATCCCAGAATTAAAATTTAGCTTTGACATGATCATCCATTATCGTCTCTACAATCATCAATGCATTCATTTATAGAAGTACACATACGGCAGATCCATGAGTTGTCAGTATGGCACACCTATATATCTTACCTGCGAAACATTCCTGACCGAGGGTACTTTCATTGCTCGGGGTCGGGAAATTGCCGAGATATCCGTTCAAAGATTGACTCAGAGAATATCATTATATTCTTTCATCATGCCCCATTCCCTTAGATTTCTACGAATGGTCTTCTGGAAACACCCAAACCCTCAATGAGGGCTGTTCTGTCGTTATACCGCGGGCCTCCAAACTGCAGGGTCAAATTCATCCGAGACGCTTTAACTCATGCTCGTTTGCGCCTGGAACAGGAATCATAATACTTACTAGTCTACCGGCACCCTGGAAGATTTGAAAATTCCGAAATTTGCCAGTTCAAAGAGTGGCTTTAGTGTTCGAAACGAACTTCTGATAATTGAATTTGAAGCATGGACGTTCTGGACAGACATTGAGCAGAACCTCAATCGCATGATGTTATAACGCCAACATGTTCAGTGGAAAGGTTTTTGCAGTGCTTTGGGAAATTTGCTATAGAATAAAGCCCTAATCTTCCGCGCGTATTAATGTATACATTTCGTCTGACAGAACGTAAGCGAGCCTTGATTTGTATCATACCAGCGAAGTCCAAGAACTTTGCTCCTGAACAGTCAAGTGATTTGCATCTAATAATCTCAGTATTGACTGCCGGGGATTGACTCTCTCCCTAACTTTGTTCCACCTGATGTTTATGCTTAGACCTCGTTGTGCTGGAATGATGCGAGACGGAGCCAGGAGTAAACTCTACGGACGGAAATGACAGATCGTTTCATTTGAGAAACTTCGACTCTTCGACTGGTGGAATCAAAGAAAACGTCCGTGGGGGCTTGTTATTGTCAAGTTCGCAGCCAAGATCGAACCGAGATTGCGACCATTTTCAGAAGAAATGTCATGCAGAAACGTGTGTCCTTCACGGATCCTGCAAGTAGTTAGCTTTCAATACGATGTTTGTCCGTCCATATGCGGTGATTAAGGTAACTCTCCGAAATGCTCGAACAATATCTGATCCAGAAATGCGTATGGCTTGGCACCAGCCCGAAGAAACGCACCATATCTTACTCTTACGAAAGTATTGCATATTTGATTCAGGGTCCAGACGTGCATTGAATCCGGACGATAAGTAGATGACAAAAGAATGTCGATCTCTTGAGTTTGAGTTACACTGTCCGAACTTGATTAACAGAAGTTATTTTGACTCGTACACTGAAAATCAATTGGGACAATCTCCATGCTTGCACGGTTTTTGTGCGGTAGTGGAACCTTTTTGGTCCTATTTGAGATCTTTGATTGTTGATAGCCTCCAGGGTGGTGCCAAAATTTGGCATTATTCAGTGACTCATTGAAGTCTCTTTCACGTTTCATCGCTTCCGGAGACTGAATCATCAATTACTCAGAACACTAATAATGGTTTGGGTAGTACGGCTGAGCTTAATGGTGCATGGTCGAAGCGGGTTCACTCGCTATAGGTATATATATCGTCAGAAAATCTGCAATTGCATCCATGGTTTTCGCACTTCCTCTCGATATCGTCATTACACCTCTTCCTCATGAGCTCTACCAAGAGCTAGGCTCGGCATGCCGAGGTCCTGTCTACCTTAGAGGAGACCCAAAGTATGTTTCGTGAATGAGCTGCTCCGAGTTATATCACTCAGACATTCACAGCTTCCTCGATTATTCTACAATTTTCAACGGCAATGTGATTACTATTGCCAAGGCCGTCGTCTGTCCTTTAGATGCTGAGGATGTCAGCAGGTGGGTGTTTGACCATGCCGGGATTGGCATACCGTTAATCTCAATTCCAGGGTTGTTTTATTCTGCAATAAGTATTCTCTCGCTCTCTCCATCAAGGCTGGTGGATATGGCACCGGTGGATGGGCTATTGGTGGGGATATCATTGTTGATCTGAGCAAGCTTATCGAAGTGGACATTGAACCACCTCAAGAAGATGGAAGCTTCACTAGTCTCAAAGATGTTGCTCCTGCTAACAGTAAGGGAAAGAAGGCAGTCAGCGGGGATGCAGGCAATGCGGGAAAGCGCCGCAGAGAGGAGGATGCTGAACTGAGGCATTACGACTCTGCATCCAGAGCTGTTGCTGATTTTCTACGTGGCCCGTCCCCGGACATTGTTCTGCCTCCCAGCAACAGAAGGCGTATTGACCCCCCACCATCTGCTGCAGCCTCATCTGTGCCGTCAAGGGACAGGACGCCGTTCTTATCTGCAGACTCTAGTTCAAACACTTCCAGTAATGCTTGGTCTCCTTCTACGATGGCTACGTCTCCTTCTCCTTCTCCTGGGCCCTTTGGTGAAATTGAAGCTACTTCTCAAGAACTGACCAAATCTTCAATGGATGCTTGTTTAACTCAGTCTAATGCCGACCCTTTCGGTTACTTAGACACACCCACCAATTTTCCGCCTATCATACCTCCCAGGACTGTCCAGTCTTTCTATAATCCCCATGCAATGCTTAATATCTGGGGGGCCGCAAACCCGAATGCTCTTCTGACGGACGATCCTAATGACTTGGCTCAAATGAATATGCTTTCCCAGGTCGAACCACCACATTCTCATGTCTACGTTACCTTCGGCGCAGGCATGAGGCAGAAGGAAATTGACATGTACACTGCGAAGAATCCAATTGAGGCCAAGTATCCCTCGGGTAATGGTTCCTGCACCATTCCTTATCATGTTCCATTGTAAGTTCATGTCTACCTACGATTTCCGCAGTAGGTTATCCGACTCATTCGCTCTTTGCCTAGTTCGGCTCACCCTGTTGGTTCTTCCATCATGCTCCTCGGAGGTTTTGGCTTCTTGAGTCGTTTGCATGGCCTTAGCGTGGATAACTTGGTCGAGGTAGAGATGGTACTCGCTGACGGCAGGATCGTAGTTGTCAATGAGAATGAACATTCAGGTATTTTTCTATCCGTGATAACACTGCAAGCAACTGACTCGACCTTAGATTTATGGTGGGCTCTCAGAGGCGCTGGAACTACTCTTGGGATTGCCACGCGATATAAAGCCAAGGCCTTCCCTGTTCCTGTCGTATTCGCTGGAAATTTGATTTAGTTGGTCTACATTTATATATCTTAATCTGCAGCACTTACCGTAGACTTCAAGCCGGTTCAACAAGGCTACGGCGCCTTCTCTTATTAAGCACTTCCGTGACTGTGTCAAGGGTGCTCCACGCGAGTTGTATGCCAACATCCTTCTAACAGCAGGACCCGCGGGCAAGGATTCTTTAATGGTTGTCCAAATGTGCTATGTTGGGTCTCGTGAAAAGGGACAAGAATACCTCGCCGCCATTTCTTCCTGGGACGGTGAGAAGTGTTTATTGAATGAAGTCGACGAGAAGAGCTTTTTGCATCAGCAAGACAGTGTCGCTCAGGTTTTGAGAGGGAAAGGTGCGTCCTGCAAAACATGCAGACCACGTTCTGATACAACATTCATTTATCTCAAGCTGGACGCCAATGGTTCATACGTTCTGCGTTGGTTTCTTCACTTCCGGATGATATTATCAACCAAACTGTCCTGCAATTTGCAGATACCCCTGTTGGTTGCAGTATGTGTTCCATATTTTGAATGCCTGTAGTCAGCTGAATTGCCCGTCGCCAGCCTGGCTTTTCGAACTCGCTGGAGGAGCCATCCCAGACTATGAAGACACGTGTATTCCCAAGTCTCAACGCGAAGCCTCTTTTACGATTGCTGCTTTACACCAATGGGAAATGGAGGTTGATGATGACAGATGCAAAGAATCAGCGGAAGAGGTTTGTGGAGGATACCTTCTCATGTGAATACCCTTCAAAAGCTGACCTGTCTCCTTTCGTCGTCGACGGAATTGCAGTGGATAGCGGATACGCTCCAACCAGTCCACATTGGTGGCTCTTTCCCCAGTGTACGTATGATTCATTTTAAATTCATTGATCGACTATATATGGGTTTAATTAGTTCCTTGGACGGCGTGAGTCCCCTAACAGGGTCAAAGCCTGTTTCGGAGATAACTGGAAACGACTTCACGAGATCAAGGCTGAATATGACCCCAACAATTTATTCAAGAGCACGTTTTGGCCTTTGAATGCCAACGGTGAAGATGTTGATCCACAGATCCGTGAACCACCCACCCCACAACATTTTGATTAAGTTGGGTCCGGGGGTCTACTCTGCGCAATGGTTACTCCCCGTATCTTCTAGTTATCTTTTCTTGAGCTGTCATGTCAGTCTTGTAGGCGAGTTTTCTTGTATGTCACGGCATGCTTTTTCGAAATCACTTTGTTTTTTTACTCTGCATTACTAAGACACAGTTTTGGACTACACTCAAATAAGAAAGTAAGACAAGATCTACAATGCTATAGGAAATAATGCTTGTACAAACAACAAGAAAACAAGGCTTTTTGCCTTCAACCTCGGAGAAGAACCGACAGGAAATGCATAAATAAATATTCGAGCGGGTATAAAAGAGAAACATTCAAAGAAGGGAGGAAATGAAGCACGGAAGAACAAACTATCAGCAACTAGAGATGTATAAACTAGATCAGAAAAAAAAAATCAAAACCAAGAAATCGAACCATATGAAGAACCATTCATTCATTGTCCATGAGTAAAACGGGGTATGACGACGAAAAAAGGCACCTTGTACAGGACTACTCCAATAAGAACATTTTCAGCGAGAATCAAAACGGAGAGTGTGTAAACATACCTATACTCGTTCTTTCCTCTTGCATGGGTTATCTTCAATTCATCCAGCACGTAAACCACCTCTCATAGCTCTTCCACACTCGAATTACACGGCTCCAAAAAACTCGCCAACGCCCATCCAATACTATCCCCTTCGACCACTTCACTACCAATTCCTCCTCTGACGATACATCTCCGACATAACAGTAAACAATCTTCACCCTCGTCCACGATCAACGGTAAATTTGGATGTAAACTCGGATGACCAGCTTCTTGCAACACATCATACAACTCTCCCTCCTTCAATGTGAAAAACGGGAAAGAGAAATATGATAGAGGCATGCTGTTCGTCCCTGAACCAGTGGAGGGAGGTTTACATGGATGAGTGACGACACATGTGTATTTGGCTGGTTTCAGTGCCCAAGAATCTCGAGGAGAGGGCGTGTGATCTGTGGTTGTCATGCTCGTCACAGATGAGGTGGTGAAGGTGGAAGAGGAATGGGAGAGAAGTGCAGGAGTCCCTGTACTGCTGCCCACAGTAGTGTCGCTGGGGCTATCGCGATTGGGCGTGAAGAATGAAGCTATTGATTTGATAGATCCAGAACGATTTCGGGAGGCCTTCTCTTTTTCTTTCTCTTTTTCCTTCTCTGTGATCTTCTCTCCTTTATCATGTTTGGCATCTCCAGTCCTCTTGTCAGACCTGGAAGTACTATGCTCAGAATACCCTTTCCTCCCGGTGGCATCCTCTCCCCTCCCAACAGATTGCTGTCGACTCCGGCTATGACTCCTTTCTTCGTCTGACCTCTCCGTCTTCCTCACAGCGGCAGCAGAAGAACTCGCCGTCGCTACATCTCCCCTCTCTCCTGGTTTCAAGCCCCTCCCGCCGCTATTATGATAACCCTCCCCATCTCTCTCATGTCCTTGCTCCTGTCCAAGACCAATCGGACATGACACTTGAGACTGATAGAACAATCCACTATCATTTCCATCACCCAGATTATGGTCGCGTTCGCAGGATTCATCGGCGGCTACCATAACCATCGTTGACCATTCCCCTGCATCTGCGTTCGTATGTTCTTCCTCATTAGAAAACGAAGGGTCAGCATTTTCTCGAGACGAACTAGGACGATAATTCTGCTTAAGAGGATGATAAGGCAATGGCATACTCTTTGTCCTCGGTAGACCACCATAAGGAGACGGATTTGAACGTTGAGAATGTCCATCATTCTGAGAGTTGGCCTTACTGTTAACGTGGGGATTCGTAGCGTTGACATTCCGACTTTCGGTCGTTGAAGGTCTCCTCTGCTGTTTAGGCGGCTGAGGATACTGCTGTTGCTGCTGTTGCTGCTGTTGGTGTCGTTGGATACCACGATAACCACCAAACTCCCTCTCCCTTCTCTTTTCTTCCACTTTCATCAACATCACTCCATACTCTCTCAAATCCTCAGGAGTAGGTTCAATCCCACCAGTTGTGCGTCTTCGGTGAGGATGAGGATGAGGCACCATATGTCTGTTTACCCCATTACTCGTACTCGGGTTATTATTCTCGGACGATGAAGGACGATTGGAAATCTTCGGACTTTTCGGTGGTTGTTGATAAGGATAATGATGTCGGACATACTGGGATTCTTGGGAAGGCGAAGAAACAGGACTCCGAGGAGTGGCTTTTGAAGCAAAAATTCCATCACTAGTCTTTCGTTCCGGTACCACTATCTTATTCTTCTTCCTTTCCTCTCCTTCTCTGGCTGCTGCGCCAGAGCCCGAGCTAGTACTTCCCCCCGCACCAAACACGTTTCTTAATCCAGCGACACTCATCCACGATGATCCTCCTCCTCCACCACCACCACCAGTATCTAAAGACAAATCCGTAGTTCGGATTTTTCCACCAGCAGCAACAGCCACGCTGTTCGAGCTGAGTCCACTTCCGCCACTGTGACCAGAAACACTACTGTTGCGACGATTTACATTCGTAGTAGTCGGATATTCATTCTTTTGGTGAGACTTGGGCGATAAGGGAGGTTCATTTGAACCAAACGAGGTGGGATTAGTTGAATTTTGAATCGAAGGTCTTCTCTTTTCATATCCACATCGATCTCTCTCCTTATCACGGTCTTGTGCGATGGCATGATCTCTGGAGTGGGGTCGGGGTGAATGATGAGAATGATGATGAGATGATGAGTGATATGAGTCGTGACGATAATCGCTACCACCAGAATACGACGTTGACGAGTATGAATTGGGAGAATTTGGCAAAACATAATTTCCATAACCGTTCCCGACATCAGAGGGAGAGTAAGATATCGATGAAGGGGAAGAATGCGGTATAGGGTATATGTTCGGTGGAGGAGGAGTAATTTCGCGAGGATGAGCAAACATCTGAAGGTGATGCATTGTATAATACTCTGCATCTGCATCTGCATCCGGGTCTTCTCTGTCCCTCTCAGGACGCAACCTATCCCACTCGCGACGCTCACTACTCGCAACATTGTTCGCTTTCGCCTTCAATTCTGCATAAACTACCTTTGGATCTCTCACGACCGAAAGGCTCGTCAACACCTCATTCACCTCACTCCATCTCCCGAACCACACATTTACCGTCTCCTTTCCACCTGCATTCAACTCTTCTTCCAACCTCAACATTTCCCAAAGAGCAGCCCACTGATCCTTCACTTTCTCCCAAAATTCAGTCTGAATCGCAACTAGTCGGTATATAAAAACTCTCAACCCTCGATGGAGGAGAGATATATAGGTTGGTAGTTCGGCTGCGAGCTGACCACGAAGGGCGAGGTAATTTGTTGATGCGGCGAGGAGAGAAGGTGGCGGACGGTTTTTTGGGGAGACCGTCATATTCAAAAGGTGATAATGGTATGGTTCCTGATCGTTCATGCTCGCTAGGAGCTTGAGAGGTTGAGTCATTGTCATCAGTAGGTGAGCTAATTCTTTCAAGACTCGCTCATTTATGACCGCCTCGAGATCCACACATAACGGCATGAGATGTTTTTCAACCACAGCAAGATAAGCATCAAATGCTTCGGAAGCCGAAGTGGGTGCAAGACCTATGACTTTCGAGAAAGAGAGAGACCAAGTACGGAGGGAGAGTATGACATTAGATGTCATACGTGCCCATTCAATGATATTCTTGGCAAATTGTTGCGCAAATTGTTCGATAGCGTGGAGCTCGGATTCAAGATGAGCAACGAGAATAGCTTCCTGAGGTTCTTTTCCATTCTTGTCTCCGGTAGCAACAGTGCCACCATTACCCGTCACGCGCAGCGATTTGACTTTATTCAAACTGACACTAGCAGAAACTGTCATGCCAGGAGTTTGGGGTTTCCTTTTCGCCATCAAGACATCCCTGACGACTTCTGCTCTTCGTCTTCCCTCGTTGACGTTACGAGCAACTTCTTCCATCTGCTTCCTGGCCTCTTTAAGATTGTCTTTATCAGGATGAGAATCAGGTGTTTCTTCGATGATAGCGGTGAGTAGGAGAGGATATTTCAAGAGTCGTTGAACGGGTTTTATGAGGAGAGAAGAGAGGTCCCATGCATGAGAGAGTGAAGAGGCGATAGCCTGAGTATGAGAAAGGTAGTTCTGTAAAGCGGACGTTTGAGGAAGCGATTGAAGGTGATTGAGTGCCGTTGGATGTCGAGTAATGTACTGTTTGTATGGCCGTTCCAGCTCGGGTATCTAACCCCATTGGTGAATGAATGAATGAATAAAAATATAGAACACGACACGCACGATGGAAAGAAACAAAGCTCCAACATGATCATCGCCTTTTCCGCCCTGAAGCAGATCCCCCAATGCCTCTTCGAGTGCCTGACAAAATAAATCAGAGAAAATTGCGATTTCGGTGATATTGCCAAAGATGAGCTTGACATCATCTGGGGTCATAGGGGGCGACGAGCCGAGGTCTGCAGAGGGGTTCATGATGCCCACCACGGACGCAGATGGATCAGAAGCAGAGTCAGAGCCAGAGCCAGCAGGTAAAGAATGCGAAATGGGTTGGCCTAGGGGGAGAAAAAATTCATGATCATCACCAGTAGAGCAGCAAAAAAGAGGAAAAAAGTACCAAGAGCCAGAGGTATATGGACCTCACGGACGAGGGCAAGGTCACTGGCATAAGCGCGTTCCGAGGACAACAGCTCATGCAAGGCATGCTGTCTCTTGGTCAACGGTGGGGTCACTGCCGTCGTCGTCGTCGTGCTAGACTGCTCAGAAGATCTGTGGGCCATGGCTGGGACAGGGACAGGAGGAGGACGGAGAGGAGAGCGAGGAGGCTTGGTGGGAGGAGAGAAATGAGAGGACACGAGGCTGGCGCCTGCCAGTGGCTCATGCATGTGTTCAAAAGTTGCGATAATATGACAAGCGTTATAACTTAAGTAGTGATCAGAACTCCACATGCCTAAATACACTACACCAGCTCCTCAACAATGTTTGTATATCCCGTCTCCCTTTTCCGTTCCCATCGTCTCCTGACCTCGTGCGCAGAAAAACTACTCCCTGCAAGTACCAATATCATACCCAGATCCCTCAGATCCAGCGCTGCCGTCTGGAAAATGGCTTGCAAAAATGGAACATACACCAATGCAAGTTGCGTGATAAACGATATCGACACAGTCGTTATCAACATCTTGTTCTGCAAAACCCCACACCCCAGACCCCGGTTCTCCACAGCAGAGACCAGATCAAGGAACACAAAGCACGTAAATGTCTGGTCATATGGGACTATCAGCAAAACAATCGATGATCGTGCCTGAGCAGGATAACTTGCCATCGTCTGCTCCCTCCTCGACATGCCCTCCTCGTCCAGCGCAAATCTATACACAAACAACGTCCCTAGCACAATCATCGATGCACTAAATATTACCCGGTACAACAGTCTCCTTGTGATAATCGGTGCATTCTTCTTTCTAGGCGGTCGACGCATGACTGCCGGATCAACCGGGTCCACGCCCAGACTCTGACTGGGCGGTCCTATGGAATTCAATTTCAGGAGATATGAATAATCACCGAGCCGGCATAACATACCGTCCATGAGGATATTTATAAACAAAATTTGCATCGCATTCAACGGATTTTCCAACCCCAACATCGTACTCAGTGTGATCAGCGTCAGCGCAGCAGCAGCAGTACTAAGCTGGAACGCCAAAAAATTCTGTATATTGTGAAAGATCGATTTTCCTATCCAAGGAAAAGAAAAAAATTAGCCTCAGCTTTTACATCAAATCTGAGTCTACTCACCTTCCTCAACAGCGAACAAAATCGTCTCAAATGCATCATCCACTAAAATACAATCCGCTGCCTCCTTCGCAACATCTGTCCCGCTCTTCCCCATACTCAATCCAATATCCGCCATCTTCAGTGCAGGCGCGTCATTCACCCCATCACCAGTCATACCCACAACAAACCCTCTTTTCTGAAACGCCTCTACAATCCTCATCTTATGTTTCGGCGTTGCACGAGCAAACACCGCCGTCGATGAACACAACTCGGATAATTGGGAAGATGTGAGTGTGTCGATAGTAGGGCCTGTTAGCACACCCGCATATCTAACCGCCTCAGATCCACTAGGCTGCGCTTTCCCCACACGTAACCCCAAATCCTTCGCAATCGATACAGCTGTCTGTTCCGCATCTCCAGTGATCATCACAACATGCACCCCACTAGCCTGCAACAACCCAACCGAATCCGCTACTCCCTTCCTCGGCGGATCAAACATCGCCGCGAATCCTACAAACACCAAATTATCCCTCTCTTTCTCCCCGATGACAGAGGACGTGAAGGACGATGAATTCGGCGCGGGTGAAACAGCTCGCGAAACAACCCCGGATTGTAGCCCAACTGGTATATTCCCATTCACATGCCCACCAGTGAGGGTATCGACGTTACTGGTGGAACCAACAGGTCCATATCCATAAGCCATAGCAATAACCCTCAAACCCCTCGCAGCCGTACTTTGTGCCTTGGCCAAAATTGCCTTCCTCGCGCACGCGTCCAGACCAGGTGTTGAATCTTCATTCACGTAGTAGAATTTACACCTGTCGAGGATGAAGTCGATGGAGCCTTTGATATAATACATTTCTCTTGCTGCGCTGTTCACGACGGTGCCATTCACAGTAGATGAAGGAGAAAGAACATCGACATGAATCCCGCTAACGGCCATGTACTTTTGTTCAGAATTGAATGGCTTTTCCGAAAGTCTCTTGAATCCCTGTACTAAATCAGAACCTAAACATTTGAGCACTTTTTCCGGGAAATCTCACATTCCGTCGATCACTAATTCCAGCAACATTTAGCACATTGAGCAGCGCAACATCCGTACTCTGTCCCACAAACACACCGTCCTCGTTCCTCAGCAGAGAAGCATTATTACACAAACTCCCTATTTCTAAAGCTTTTCTCATAGCTGGAGATAATGCTCCAGTGTAAGGTGTAACAGATGACGGATCAAAGTGGATCGTTTCGTCTACGGCGTAGGCTTCGGTTACTGTTTGTTCATTTTTTGTGAGTGTGCCTATGTGAAAATGCATGCGCATGAATATAGCGAATCGACCATAAGGGGATGAGCACCTGTTTTGTCGGAACAGATGACTGAGACTGAGCCGAGTGCTTCTACAGAATGAAGCTTTTTGACGATTGCTTTTCTTTTTGCCATGCGCAGAACTCCCAGTGCGAGTGTTACAGTAGTAACAATAGGTAGTCCTTCGGGGATAGCAGCAACCGCCAGTGAAACTAAGGTGGAATTGATTCAAACTTTTTTTACAGTGCTGACAGACATACCACCAATAGTGAACATGTCCAGCCACGAACGTTGTTGTAGTACCCCGATAAGGCAGATCATCCCGATGATTCCAAAAGAGAGTAATGAGAGTTTCTTGGCGAGTTCGTCCATACTCAATTGCAATGGTGTTCGCTTTTCCTCGACCTGAAAGAGAATATTTGAGATGACAACTGGAGGAGTGAACAGGCATACTTGTTGCATCACAGAAAAGATAACACCGAATTCTGTATCTTCGCCCGTAGCTATTACGATACCAGACCCACGGCCTACTCGAAAGATCAATGCCAAACATTCCTTCGCAGGGCTCAACAACATACCATTCCGAACCAAAGTCCCCATATACGCAATGCAACTTCTATCCGCCAATGCCGTAAGCGCGTCTCCCGGTTGTCCACCACTGCCAGAGACATAAGCACACTTCTCATTTGTCTTTCTCCTTGAATTGGTCTCCCCTGTTAGTGAACTCTCGTCAATTTCGAGGTCTACTGCATCAGTGATCCGGATATCTGCAGGTATACGGTCGCCGGTGGAGAACTTGACCAGGTCGCCTGGGAGGAGTTCGTTTGCAAGGACATGTGTCGTATGGTTTTCGCTGCAAGGCATGAAAATGAGTGATAAAGAGAGAGAAAGAGAGACACGAACCGGACGACATGACAATGATGAGGTACGAGTTTGTTCAGCGCTTCAAGACTCTTTTCTGATCTTCGTTCTTGCACGAAGCCCACTGACGAACCGAATCATTGAGATCTGCTTGTTTTATGAGAAGCAGAGGCGCACCAGTCAAGACGATCAGCACAGCAACAGTGATGCTGACGGCATCGTCTACATTACCCATGAACGCACTGACGGCTGCGCTTCCACATAGCAGCAATATGAGGGGCGACTCGTATATTGTTTTGAGAAATTTGAGAAGAAGCGGTTCTGGCGCGGCAACTGAGAACTCGTTGTATCCATGCTGTTCGCGCAGATGAGGTATATCAGAGTTTAGTAGACCGGACGTTGAGTTTGTGCGATAATAAGCTACTGTGTCCTAGACTGATCCATGAAATACACATATTTTGATGGCTGCGGAAATACGCACCTCGACACTGCAGTGAGCGAACTGAGCCGACAAAGTATCTTTCTTTTCCTCCTTCTGCCTGGTAACCGGCAGCACATCAGTGTGACGGTCAGGTGTCCCTGTCAGCGCCAATATTGCACGCGTCCACAGACTGTTGGCCTCAATACTGGAACTAAGGGTGGCACCATCCGAGTGATGTCTTCTCAGCGTCGTGCTGTATGCAAAATGGTCCTCAACGTTGGGTGCATGTAGAGAAAAATACGATGTAGCTGGGGGAGATTGGTGGTAGTAGGCCGAGGCTTCGCTAAAATGTCTTGTCTTGTGTTTTGTGCCCATGACTGCCAACGGTATGTTTCTTGGTTCTGCATAACACCGGGATCGTCTGGGCCGAGGACCGGGCCGTAAAAGCATGCATTGTCTCTATATATAGAGGAGCCATTGGAGTCTTATCTGCAAATCTCTCCCATGTCGTTTGGCAAGACGATCACTCTGTCCAATGGAGACAAGATGCCTAGGATCGGGCTTGGTACTTGGTTGTCCGAACCCGGCGAGGTAGAGAAAGCGGTACGTGATCAGCACAACCCATCTACCGTTACTCATCATGCATTCTAGGTCGAAATCGCTGTTCGCAACGGATATCGTCATCTCGACCTTGCGATGATTTACCAAAACCAGGAAGAGGTCGGTCGTGCTTTGAAGAAAGTAATTCCTTCCGTTGTCAAGCGCGAGGAGCTCTTCATCACGTCCAAGCTCTGGAACAATGCCCATCAGCCACACATGGTAGAGAAGCAGCTCGATGAGACCCTTGCTCAGCTTGGTCTTGATTTTCTCGATCTTTACTGTTTGTGTAGTCGCCCATACTTGCGTATTATTTCTCATCCTTTTTCTGTCCAGTGATCCATTGGCCCGCGGCATTCGCCCCCGGTGCCGCCCTCGAACCACCTCATCCCACAATTCCAAATGAGCTAGAGCTTGACGAGACAGTGTCTCTTGTTGACACCTGGAAAGCCATGATTGCTCTTCCAAAATCCAAAGTCCGCGCCATTGGTGTATCCAACTTTGGAATCGACGCTATGGAAGGCATTACCAAGGCCACCGGTGTTGCTCCCGTAAGTCAAATATTACCCATATATGCGCTCATTCTCACGGGACACCAGGTCGTCAATCAAATTGAAGCTCACCCACTTCTTCCGCAACCCGAGCTTGTCAATTATTGTAATGAAAACAACATCCATATTACAGCTTACAGCCCTCTCGGCCACAACTGTGTGTCTCTTCGCTTTCTCCTTCCTTCTCTTTCACTCATGACCCACTGATCCAGTGCGTGGCATCGTCCAATTGACTGATCATCCAACTGTTGTTGCCATCGCTCAAGGATGTAATGCCACACCTGCCCAAGTTCTCATTGCATGGGGTGCTCGCCGCGGTCAATCTGTTATTCCTAAATCTGTGAAAGAAGCTAGGATTATCTCCAACTTCAAGGAGATAGAGTTGAGCGATGAAGACTTTGCCAAGATCTCAAGTATTGGCGACGGTCGTCACACGAGGTGAGCCGAATGTCTTTTTTCTTTGGGATGATGCTGACGGTAGTGTGTTGTAGGTACAACATTCCGTTAAGGTACCCAAAGAGTTGGTCGATCAACATCTTTAACGATCCGGCAGAGAAGGATGCCAGGACTCAGATCAAAATTGTTTAAGTGAATTATTGATTACATATTTTCCAAATGAATGTCACTTTGGCATACTGTTGCAAGTCTGATAACAATCAGCAAATATGCATATTCCATAGATGGTATTTGCAGTTTTTCAGGTGATTATTTTATGACAATGTATAGGATGCAACAGCTCAAGGATCCTGCTATCATTGGTAAGTCTGTGTTTTTTTGGATTCAGCATCTCTATTGCGCAACTAGCAAGTTAGTACTAGGATGCAGAAAGCCTAAAATATGGCCTGTTGCCTGGGGCATGTCTACAGGAGGCCTAGGACCAGAGGATTCGGGGTAAAGCCTGTGTTGTGTTGCAGAACCTCACTCCAGGGACAAACATCAACAAGTGGTCCGTGCGAAGGTCTGCCTTGTACATAAACATCGTGTGATCATCTGAGCAACTCATACTTACCTTGATGGCATAGGCCCCTTCAGGGAACCGGGTTTGTGGGCCGTGGAGGCCCCCCATAGCACGGCGACCTTGTCCTCAGGGGGAATCTGCGGCTTGTATGGGCTTCGGCTCATGCACCGTCCTAATATTTTCCTGTCCTGCTTCGGCCACTCTGGCTGAGCAGGCTTTTTTTTTAATGCTGGTCAGTAGTCCTAACCCTAACCTTAGTTGAGTTCGAGAACCAATGGGAGGCCTGGTATCATGAGTAGCTATTTAGGGTGTCGACCATCAGTAATTTTTGCCCCGAGTCTATACATTGTTGTATGAGATGCGAAACTTGGCACTTGTCGCGAATAGCCTAATAACGCTTGAAAATCTTAATCTATCAGCTGCGACTGTGGATCTGGACGAAAATGTCCTGTATGCGATTTCAGAGAACCAGAACTTGGATGGCGAAGTGGACGTTGAGATCTGGAAGATTGGCAGGTTCAGGGCAGATGGCTTGACCCAAGTGCGCAACGATTGCAAACGGTATATCTTTCTTACGATCTTTCAAAGGAGCCTTCGCTATTGACAGTGTTCTCTGCCACTGCATCGTCTTCGAATGCTAAAGCTATAGTGTCATTCAAAGTCATAGCTGAAACGAGGTGCATCGTTATCATCGCTTGTGGTGGAGATATCACTACGATATCTCTTGAAGATTCTGAACCTATCGTACGCCTCCTCATATCTTTACGCAACTTAATATGATTGAAGAAATACCTGTAGCCAGATGTACAGGGAACTGTCGAACCTGGTATTCTTGCTGCATCTTGGGCTCCGGACGAGTCGTTGTTGTCGTTGGTGACAGGTGGGTATTTAGCCGCATCAATTATCGAATGCAGTTCTCATAGATTTCTTGTAGGTCAAGGAAAGCTTATCTTGATGACTTCAACGTTCGAAGTTCTTTCGGAAACGCCTATTCATACGACTGAATTTGGAGAGGGTGGGTTTACTTGGGATCATTGACGTCCATTCCATCTCATGTCCCCTTCCAGACGCACCCATCAATGTCGGGTGGGGTTCGAAACAGACTCAGTTCCATGGTTCACTCGGAAAAGCTGCTGCACAAGTAGCAACAGCGAAATCCGGTTCAAGTCCAGATGATGATGGTCTTCCAAGAATAAGCTGGCGTGGGGATGGCGCGTTCTTCGTTGTCTCCTCCCTTGCACCTTCCTCTTCTGAGGGATTCGTCAAGCGCATCCTTCGAGTGTATGATCGTCAGGCTGCCCTCCAATCAACGTCGGAAGACGTACCTGGACTAGAACACACACTTGTCTGGCGACCTTCTGGAAATTTGGTTGCAAGTACACAAAGGTTTGGGATTGAGGGCGGAGGCGCTGGAAGAGTGGAGAGGCATGATGTTGTGTTCTTCGAGCGGAATGGTTTGAGACATGGAGAATTTGGTTTGAGGGTGCTGGATATTGGTGGCAAGTTTAAAGAGCTGGACAGTGAGGATGAGAGGAAGTGGGGATACAGAGTCAAGGAACTCGCTTGGAGTTCTGACTCAAATGTCCTGTCCGTCTGGATTGAACATGACGATGGAGACATTGGTACGTTTTCATCTCATCAATTAACGTTTGCTCAGTGTGATATAAGTGCAACTTTGGACGATTGGGAACTATCACTGGTTGGCTCCAACTCAACGGGTTGTGAGGTAGTATTGAACTTTTTTTTCTTTAGGTATCTAAAGCAAGAAATCGCAGCACCAATGCTACAAATTGGAAAACCAACAAGGTTTACTTCCGTTAACTGGCATCCTGAAAATCCATCCCATCTTATCTTAACTACTCCGAGTGAGCCCTCTATGCCATTCAACGTCTCTTCATCTCATAGTTCCAAGCCCAGATCCTCCATAGAGCGTACCACTGGGAAACATTCTCATCGATGTCGCAACCTCCATTCGATTCTGGCAGTGTTGTTGTTTTTGATGGTTGTGAGTTGATAGCTTCTTTCGATTTGAATAATCGTCTCAATATATCCCTTGGCAGCATCTATCCTGCTCACGCCGTTCCGAACCCAAAACGTCCCACCGCCGATGTCCTCTGATCGGTTCCAGCTTATTCCTACCTTGCCGCAGCACGTAAAGTATGCAGCTAAGACACCCGTTCATGCAAGCTTCTCCCGTGACAACGACGCTCTGGCAGTCCTCTGGCAAACAGGCTATCTTGAGGTGTGGGAGATGCACACTCGGCTAGGTCTTGGTCGGGGTAAAGTCTTCGAACAAATAAAAGCTTGGTCTGGATTCATGATTGAGGAAGACACGGTTGCGCAATGGAGGCAAGTCGCGTTGAAGTCGTTGTCAACGATGTGGATTGTTACTGTGCTCGGGTCACGTTCCCAGCAGGATATAATCGGTACGATCAGGCTAGAGCGAGGGGCTGCGTTAAAACAGACATTTGAGTTGGAGAAGCGTAATCTGAAGATCTTGGATGATGGGGGAGAATATATACAAGAACCAGAAGGGGGAATCTATCAATGTGGGTACCGGTCGTATTCGAGCCAACCTTCTTTGATCTGACTTTTTTGTGCAGTTGCACCTGGATTTGAAGGCTCACTTGAACGAATCTCGCGTTTCCCTGAATTTTGTATGCACACTCAGTGTGTGGATGTTATTATTCACAGCGATCAAAGAGACAAGCTTTTTATTGGTCTTAGCAAGCCGAGAAAATTATATGTGTCGCGAGTAAACTCCGAGTCAATGATACTCGCACCGAATGTTACATCGTTCACTGTTGCCTCTGGTTTCATCATCTACACCACAACATCTCACGATGCCGTGTTTGCTCCAGTGTCGGTGGTAAGTGAACTTGCAGGTAGTGGTATGACTGCGGGGGCAGTTGAAGAGGCTGCCAAGGATTGGCCTCAGAGGAAGGTTGAAAGAGGATCAAGGATTGTAACGGCCGTGCCAAGTGCGATGAGCTTGGTGTTGCAGATGCCCAGAGGTAATCTGGAGACGATCAACCCAAGACCGTTGGTTATGGAGGTCGTAAAACGGGATTTAGATGCGTGAGTATTCGTTGTGCGTTGATGAACATGTAATGATCCATTGTCTGTTGTCGTAGGGGAGAGTACAGGAAAGCGTTTTTTGCTTGTCGGAAGCACCGGATCGACCTGAATGTCATCGTCGAACACGATCGAGCGAGGTTTTTACAGAATGTAGCTAGCTTTGTGGAACAAGTACACGAGGTTGATCACCTGAATCTCTTCCTCACTAATGTTGGGTCAGTCTTCCTCTTTCAGTAAGTCCGAAATGAAAGACATTGACGATGTCCTTTTCAAACCCAGTCAAGGTCCCCATGCATCAGAATCTCTCGTTGAGATTTGTGACCAAGTGCGCACTGAGCTCGAGCGTGTTGACTTGATCAAATATGTAAACTGTATCCTCACCGCCTATGTTGTGAAGTCTCCACCAGATCATGAGGCGGGACTGTCCCTCTTACTCCGTCTCCGAGGTAGGATTCACTAATTGTCCATTTTGGATACTTTTTCTTCAAGCTGCTGATCTTGTATTGTCCATAGATACCGATCCGACTGTAGTTGAGGGCGCAGTAAAATACATTATCTTCCTGGTTGATGCGGATCGGTTGTTTGATACCGCGCTTGGGATGTATGATTTCAATTTAGTGCTGATGATTGCACAGCATGCGCAGAAGGTTGGTTCTCTCTTTGATCATACATCGAAAAATCTCACTGATTCTCATTATTATTTCTGCTGTGTATCTGCTTCTCTCTTATGATTGATATCACCTGGTATTCTTGATTCATAGGACCCGAGAGAGTACCTTCCTTTCCTTCGCGAGTTACGCGCGTTGGATCAACATTATCAAAGATTTAGGATTGATGATCATTTACGGAGGTATCAAAAGGCACTCATGGACTTGAGTTTCGCAGGTATGTCATTTACTTCACTACATCTCGTACTTGTGATTTTGTTTCTGGTTTGGGTAGGCTCTGAGAGATTTGAAGAAGCGGTTGATTATATTGAGAAACATCAGCTTTATGATACTGCGCTGGATGTTTGGAAAGGTAGTGATCGTTACGAGGTGTGTTTGGTTTGCTCTCATCATTATTGATGTCCGTTGTCTCTCTGGCTCAGGATATCGTCATGCCATCTCGTTTAATTATGCTAACATCTTTTTTCTCCTCTCTTAGAGAATCCTAGAGATCTATGGTGACTGGTTGTATGAGAAAAGAGACTTTAGCCAGGCAGCTTCAGGTTCACGAGTTTTTTTCTTATTGATCGATGCAGTGTTTGATGACGGATTGCTTTTTGTTAGTTTTTATCGAGGCAAACAAGCACCAAAAGGCGATGATGGCATACGAGAAAGCACTGGAATGGCAAGAACTGTTCACGCTCGCGGTATCAGACCGCATGTCGGATGCCAAACTCGTAGAGACCGCGTATCGTGTCGCAGGTGAGTTGAGCGCTAGTATTCATGTCATGCTCTTCAGTTTGTTGATGCGATACATCTCTCTGATTCACGTACAATTGTGTAGAGGACCTTGTGTCCAGAAAACGGTACCCTGAGGCGGCACGAGTTCTGCTAGACTATGCAAAAGACATCAGAGAGGCCGTGATTGCACTTGTAAACGGAAATCAGTTTTCTGAGGCCCAGAGAGTAGTTGAGTGTCTTTTTTACCCCATAATTTACGACCAAACGGCGTATCATGAGCTGAACAAGTTTTGCCTAGGTCGCACTCAACCAAAAGCAAGAGTTGCTCAAGGATGTGGTTTATCCAGGTGCACTAGAGAGCAAAGCTCAGTTTACAGAAGATATCGCAGAGATGCGAGAGCAGATTCGGAAGCAGGCAAGTAGGTTTCAGGAGTTGCGCTTGAAAAGAATTGAAGAACCTGGTAAGTACTTGATCTATCTTGTCCTGTCATGGTGGCGCTTTAGTTGCTGCTTGATCAGTTCTGACGTTTGGCTTACTCCTGTGTACACCGTTCTAGATGCATTCTTTGGGACGGAAGATCTTGCTTTGGCTAATGTAGACGTCATGACCGATATATCCATGGCCCCAACTGCCTTTACGCGGTACACTGTAGCACCGTCGACTGCCTCCAGAACCTCGAAACGGAGTTCAAGGAGTAAGAGAAAACTTGAGAGGAAGGCAGGATCTGGAAGGAAAGGCACGGTCGACGAAGAAGAGTATTTGCTCAAGTCTGTCGGGAAGTTGGTGGATAGGTTCAAAAATACTCGAGGTATATTTAGATCTCCTTACTTGGCTTGGTGAAGGGAGATGTTAATGGTATCGCTAGACGAGGCACAGAAACTTTTGCCACATCTATTGCAATTCAGCCCGGAGCACCGAGAGGAGGGTCGGGAGCTACAAAGAGACATTCAGAGTCTTGAGGAGGAGTTGGAAGACCGCGTCACAGAAATTTGGAAGAAGCTGCCGCAGGAGGGTGAGAGTGCCGAGACTGAGGATACTGCCACTCTGGCTAATATATGGACGAGGAAAATGGAAGAGCCCGAGAAGAACCGGGTCAGTGCTTTTGGACGTGTTCCCAAGCCGGAGATGGGGAAACATGAATGGAAGATGCGGTTATATGATCATTAAATTTAGATGAAGGTCAATCAAAAATGACTAGATAATGAGATTGAGTCTAGGCATATGAAATATTAAATCTTTCTCACTGTCTTTCTCCTATGTATTAATATGAATCTTCACACGTCGTAACGAGAAGCAATGTTTCGGGGCGGATAGATAAAATTCATTGTGATCGCTAGGACCAAAAAAGCTGGTCTTAGGGTGATCTGGTTACAGTTTAAATACCCTCAAGGATAGTCTCATGTTACGAGGATTAGATGCAGTAATCCACAATGCTAAGAAGTCAGATGCTGAGATCCAGACAAGGTGACTGGGTCTCAGGTTTACATGCGAGTCTCTTCAAATGAAAATATTGGAGTGACTCACACACATCGCTAGGCTATAGTAATAGACGACGCGGTCGGGGTATGAAAGTAAAGAAATGAAGACGGAGCATGGAGTGTGATAGAAGTGAAAAATTAATTACTTTGATATCATGGCCCGCAAATGGACGGAAGTAGCTGAGTAGATAGCGCAGGTAACGTCGGAACAGAATAAGATATATGAATCACTGGGATTCTGATGAGAAGGCTGGATCCCGAGGAGGACGGTACACTACATTTAAACCGAGGGAATGTGGGTACGCGTTTACGGTATAGCGTAGACGATGAACGTACTTACACCAACCCTATTCACAACAATAGAATAAGACATTAATCCGTTCATGATAAGAGCAAGAGAACCTCGCTGCCTGACAACCTTGTCCAGACAACGATGTAACTAACGGACGTAGCTATAGTGAAGAATAAAAATAGAATAAACAAATCTTCATTCTACTTGTATTCTAC
>Ga0153938_1000165_pt1 | contig 24803 bp, 28 predicted proteins | sample TSNY022MetaG_FD_104740 | JGI IMG/M metagenome (GOLD analysis project Ga0153938, IMG submission 104740) | Attine ant fungus gardens microbial communities from New Jersey, USA - TSNJ022 MetaG | ecosystem: Host-associated > Fungi > Mycelium > Unclassified | place: USA:New Jersey: Brendan T. Byrne... | reverse complement strand
CCTCCCCTCGTGTAGTGAGCTAGATTCCATCTGCCGTCGAATTCGCTTACTCGGCTTAAAGATCGCATTTTTGTAGAAAAAACGATGTCACGCGGGATTATCTCCCTTCAAATCATATCTCCAATTGCGCACGATCAGATATTAATTAAACTTCTCTCTTAATTACCTTTTCACTCTTGCCAGATGGACACGATTGGCTTGTAAAAGTAACAATAACTTTGCCCCAAGCAGGGGTCAGCTATGTATCCATTTACTGATTTTGTGCTCTTGTTGCTAAATGACAATCTCTCGCCTCAGTGAGAGGCCCTCCATTTGGCAATCTCGGTTTCAGTGCCTATTAGACCCTGTCGCGCAAGGTCAAGGCGTGCTTCCCGGCGAATGATATTCTCCTCTCTTCGCCGAAGTGCTTCATGTCCCATCAAGGCCTTTTCTGCACTGAACACAAGACCGGATATAGTGACTTGTTTAAGTAGTTAACTACTCATGAGGCCAGGCCAATGTCAGTAATCTGTTTGAGTGCTTACATCCAGATACTAAAAAACCCTTGAAGGCCAGTGTCTGCCTCCTGTCCCACCGACGCATATGAGGTTATGTAGAGAAAAATCAAATTAACTTTCATGCACCTGAACAGAGGCCAAGAGTAATGTGCTAGAATAGCAGATCCGAAGCCAATTGCTGCTCCTCTCAATGCACCCTGCAAAGGTAACCAATGAATCCTGAATCCCAGTTTTTGCGGTACATCAAAATACAAACCTCGACGCCTGCTCTGAATTGGACTTCATATGCCCTATCTAGGTCCTCTCTATAGCGTTCACGAGTCAACATCGTGGAACTCGGGATCCACTAGGGCCACGGGTCCGTGTTAATTATGTCAACACTAGTGCTTATATAATCCCAAAAATGTAGTTATCAGAACAGCGTCTGCAAAATTAGCTGCAACACCAACGTCAAGTACAACACCTTTTCTTCACTATTCGTCTCAGTTATTCGATCTTGATTGATCGTCTTCTCATTGATTTTTGCGCTTATTTACATTGATTAATAAGCGGATATTCTTGCCGCGTAGGCCTCAGTTCCGTGCGCTCACGAGCTGAGGTATATTTCTTATTAGCTACTACTGGTTATATCTGGAGATCCTCTTTGACAGACAGTGCAATCATCTACCTGCAATCAAAGCTCAAGCACCATAAAATAAATTCCATTCCAGGGTCTTCTCATGATCGTTGATTCAATCAGACGTTCATTGCCCTCTATAAAACAAGTCATATATATGACAAAATACCTTCCTTCATTTTATTGAACTATTGTGTACCTCTAGCAATGTTCAAGGATGGCATGACGTGACATTTAGTCATTATTACTGCAGTATTAAGCATTGTCCCTTGTCTGGGTCTGCAGTCCATGGGTCTCGAGGATACTCAGCACGCAACACAAAATGACAAATGATTTTTGAAATCCAGGGTGGGATGTACGCGACCTGGTAATTCTCTTTCTTACATGTTCAAACATCAACAAATCTTATCATGAAGTCTCGCCTTGGTGTTTGTTTTCCTAAATGAAATTCTCATCAAGCAGCTTCTGGCAGAGTCTAAATCACTACTTGGTGAGCGACTAGATCACTCAGGATGAAACTTCAGAGGACATGGTTTGCGAATGGTATACGAGTATGGTGACTGGTCGAATGATTGTATAACGTTTCAATGATGTCCATATATTTATTGCCTACGTTCTTGACTCGTTGCCCAAACAAACCAGGGAAAGCACAATAGGCCACGAAAAACTGGGCTAGCTGGAAAACATATGGGTATCCTCACTCCGATTTAGTCCATTCGCCAAGCTCAACTGCAAAGGCGACAGCGAGTTTGGAGAATTCCAGCATGTGACTAAAACTGAATTCGTCGGAAATATCAATGCGACTAAAAGGGTGAGCTGGACATCTCTGATGAAGTTGATCAGACTCACTCGTCGGAGGAATGGATGTGAGGGTTAGAATTTTCGAAACTACTTTCTGCAAGAAATAAGATATACTGCAGCAGAGATGGAGAAAGGCTAGCACTTACCAATAGTGAAGATTGAGGGATATCCTGCCTTGCTCCATGAAGCACTAGGCGGTTGATGAGAACTTGAGTCCGGCAATAACAAGATACTTACTGATCACTACAAGCATAACCGCATTTAGTCTGTATACAGTTAATTCTTATCTGGTCAAGTAATAAAAGTGTGACCCTACTTCGACATAAGGTATGTCCAGATACGTAGAGATAAGATCCTTGTTAAATTGGGTGAGACTAGTCAAAGTCAGCTAAAAGTCAGCCCAACTGTAAAGGATGATCAAGCGAAAATCTTACGCTTGATCCACATAGTCGACGATCACTCCAACTTCTTCGCGACTACCGCGCTGCGAGAGGATCAGCGACATGAAAATGATAAGGGCCCCAACACTTACCTTGACCCACGCTGTCATATCGAACTATGCCAATATCAGTTTTGATTTCATGACGCAATTGAAGGCTTACTTGAGTCATAGCAAGAATACGGGCGCCATCAGCTGCGTATTTCCTGGCAATGGCTTGCGACCCCAAAAGCCCTCCTTCCTATTGTAGTAAAGGATCAGAGCGGTTTTGACTTTCTCAAGAGTAGTATGAACCTCGGCTGAGTACCAATGAAATTCTGTCGTGCGGATAGGTCGAAAATCAGCCGCAAGGAGAGCACGATAGGCTTCTAGAATTGTGACGCTCCCAGATCCATCATCTACAAGTGTTTGGTTCAGAGACCATTGACAGTAATAGTCGCAAAAAAATTACCATCGGCACCTTCCAGATATGAAAAATTTAGCTGGAAACGAAGTTGCACAAATTGGACATACCGGGTGCCGGAAGGAAAGGCCACAGGTTAGTGCTTATTGGACTTGAGATATCGAAGGTCATAGACAGGAACTGAATCTTCTTACCTATCTTGATGCGCTCCAATGATAATAATACTATCATCTTGAGTGGATGAGCCATTTATTCGTGCAATCTGGTATGGATATCGGCAAGCAAGTAACCGACTCGTGAACAGTCAAACTCACAATAGAATTCTGTCCCCAAGGATGGGAAAACTCGTCGAGGGTGATGAGGTTCCGGAGGGACTCAGAAGCACACTGAGCTGTTGTCTAAAAACCATGGCTTATTATTTGTACCCAAGGGTAACAGTCAACACAATACCTCCCGAATCTTTGCAAGAAGCCATCGCTGACTTTCTCTACCAGACTGAAAATATGGTAAGAACATGCAACCGGAAAGTCAATTAAACCCTCACTTCGCTACGGTAATCTAAGGAGAAGAGATTGGACACATCCTATTTCAATGTTAAGCTGGCACTTACATCTAGTGCGGAAGCCAGTGAAGCGTTCTAGATTCTCTTGAGGTCCTTGGGTGGACAAGGTCTTCAAGATCGACCTCACCCTATCCGTCGCGTTTGGAGAAGGATAAGAGGCTATATCTTTATCATCCGATAGAATGATGCCATGTTACTGGTGCATTGAAAACCTCACGTTTGTTCGCACTCAATTGGCTAAAGGTCTCTAAATCTTGGGTGTCTGTACTAAGGAGAAATCGAACCAGAGGTTGAGACAAAAGAATGACTCTTACACATCGAAGAACTTGATACCACGAGCTCTGGTTTGAATCTAAAAATCATAAGATGCATATTGTATACCCTCGAAAGTTGCTGACCTTCTCAAGCTCAGTCATCCAAACGCGTTGATGATCATTAAATTCGATCAAGCGTTGAGTACTCAAATCAATATCAAAACCAGGGTGTACTTCTAAAGACAGTTGCAGCTCATGAGGTGCAGCTGTACCCAATGCAACGAAAAGAAGAAGAGACAAGAGACTGGGGACGGACTTCATTGTGAGGGTAGGACTTCGAGGTTAGTTGGACAAATCACGTCATGTCATCGAGTCAGGTGATCAGACGCGAGTGTTTTTCGTCTCTCACAGTCTGTCCTTCCCTTTTAGGTCATGTCCAAGGCTGCTGCGAAAGCGACGGCCCAAACTGTAGTATGTCAAACTTGGCACTCGATGAGGCTTAAGTTATTCGCCTAAAATTGACTCCTTCGTCTAGCGGTTGCTCATTCCTGCAGGCAAGGCGGCACCCACGCCTCCTGTCGGCCCAGCTCTTGGTGCCCGTGGAGTCAAGTCTATGGATTTCTGCAAAGAGTTTAACGCAAGGACTGCACACGTTGAGCCTGGTGTTCCAATTCCAACCCTGATTACCATCCAACCTGACCGATCGTTCACCTTCACCATCACGTCGCCACCTGCATCTTATCTTTTGAAAAAGGCTGCGGGAATCGAGAAAGGCGCCAGTAAACCAGGGAACGAAGTTACGGGCACTATAAGTCTGAAACATGTGTATGAAATCACGAAGATTAAGTCTTCAGATGAGCAATTGAAGCATCTGCCACTAGAATCAGTCGCAAGAATGATTGTGGGCAGCGCCCGAAGTCATGGGATTCAGGTCGTGCCATGATCATATGTTAGGTTCGTGGGTCATCCCTGACTCTTTTCCGCCGGTATTCTCAACGTCTGTTCTTGCTTCTCAGCATTCATTTTCGAGACTTGGCCTTTATACACCCCTCAGGACATAGAGCCCGCTCAACTTGAGCTACGGTTGTGCAAGGTTCGCGAATTATTTCATCGTCTTCTTGAGAATTAGATATGTATTTCCCAATATCCCTGTTCGTCAACAGGTACTGTTTGAGCTCAATAAACAATCTAAATGGAGTTTCAATTGATTGATGAAGAGATAAAGATATCAGATTTGTGAGCGCTTGCATAACGCCCAGTTTCTCCACCTCGACAAAACAGTACGATCCACTTTTCTAGAAATCTCAAAATTGAAAATCTCAGGACTGCAGACCTTTTACGATCTTCTTTGTCTTCCGTGCCCCTCAGTCGGGAGCAATACATCCTGCTTGATCCTGGCATACACTCCATGTCGACCCGATATCCCGGTTGCAGGTTACACGTTGGAGGCCAGGTAGCACCAGATCTACTACTGCCTCGCGGCTTCCAAAAGCAGGATACCTCGTGTATGATCCCACCAGTAGCCAACGCCATGAATTATCCCATAGCCTTTCTGTTCTTCCATGGCGATCAATGAGCAGACGAAATTTATAGCAAACGACATTGGGCTTCCTGTGACACCAACTCCGAGCTCAAGCACCCTTTTGGCACCTCAAGGACTATTGATCGGTCTTACGAGCAGTTCGTAATCGGAGTTTTGCTCCACAGACCAAGGCTGGGATCCTTGACTTCTGCGCCGACACGTTTTGAAGTGTCCTCATCTTGGCCTTCATTTTTATTCCGTCGCAATATGCCCACGTTGTCGATCTTTTGGAATCAATGCAGAACTTGTACGACCTCCATCCCTCACGGTATATAAGTTTCCGACGAGGGTTTGTTCGTCCAGCAACATCTACTTTCTTTGCTTCAGCATGACGACAGCCTCTAATAACATCTTGTCCTGGACCAATCAAGACCCCCGAGAAAGTCTGCTTTTCAATTCATGGGGCATTTGTTACCGCTTCCGAGTTCGTTGTCACACTCAAAGCTCAACACAGTATAAAGACCTGCTTTCCAGACGTCAGTTACATCAAATGGTCAGAGCACTACAACATTGTGGCGAGCCATCCGCCCGAACAAGGAAGACCGTGTCGCACAGATGGAATGGGCGGAAAACGGTGGTCTTGGTCGTATGACCATTGGAAAGGCTAGTCGGCTTTGGCTCCCAACGACCCTTCAATTACTTGAGGTCATCTGTTCCAGAATACACTTCCTATGTCAGATCTTGTTCGACCAGACCCTCGAGTCAACGTAAGCGGTTCTGAATCCAATAGTTGCACGTCCTCAGGGTCATGGTATAATCAGGGTTCTCGCGTCTTCAACGGTCCTGATGGTTCACAATACCGATGGCGTCCGAATCCTACGAACGCAGACATTCTAGTTGGTCCAAATCCATTAGTACTGCCTGCTTATCAGTCCTGATTCAAACTTCCAGCTACAAGATGGTAATGATATAGTAATTGCTTTCTTCCACCCGACACGCCCAATACACTATCAGATCGGTGTTGCCTACGGTGAACTTCATTTCATTCCAACCGCTGGAGCTGGAACTGTGGTGAGTATTCTACGCCGTTTAAGGTATCCTAGAGGTTAACTCGTGTAAAAGATGCATCCGCCCATGATGAATATGGTCGTTCTGACCGCCATGCTCTTCCGGTTTTGTGTAGCCTGGAATTTGTAATTTCATACTCAGTTTCTGATCAATCTCGGCATGTTCTTTCTTCACATCGCATCGGATCTTTGTACCATAGTCATTTTGTCTGTGTATCCAAGCAGGTCGGACCCTTTTTTGAAACGGATGTTACTGTATATTAGCTCTTTCGGGGCAGTATCTTGAATACATTAGGACAAAATCAACTTGATATCTCCGTCCATCGATTGTGTGAAGGAAATCTTAGATAGCACTATCTGCTCCCACGTGGAGTCAAAGCAAGGCAAAGTGATGAATTAATCGCTGATACACCAAGAACAGCTAAGAAATAGAAGCCAACCTTCTTTCGCTTCACAATTTCACTTGAGTGTGATTACCCTCCGTTTGTGATGAGATAGCGTCGAGAATTTCATCCACAGTTCGAATTACCCATTCAGTACCCTCATCGCTAGAGAGCCACGCATCCTCTTCATTTTGACCCCTTACATATCGAGCCTTCAGCAGCCCAAATGCATGGCTCACTAATTGAGGTCCTACTCTTCCCTCCGAACGGAGCGTTGCAATTCCGATAACAGAGCCCAAAGCTCGACTAAGATTACCTTGATCAAGATCTTCAAGGCTGGAGTCTTCAGAGTAAGTCTTTGTGCGCCCCGATAAGGGCGCGAGGACTGTTCCATAGCTCTGGATTATGAAAGCTGAAGAGCGAATCAATACCAGATCTCTGGGTAATAGAGTAGCAGGGAATCAGAAAGGTATCCACATAGCCCAAATGAACCACTTCTTCGGGCATGCGATTGGAGGGGCAACATCAGGATGTGGACAACGTGTACTCACAGATAAAGTCCGGATGGTAAGACCCTAATTTGTCATGAAGCTTATCTGCATGAGGCGCGTAAATCGAGTCCCAAAGAACCCTGCCCCGCTTCACGGTTGATTCGATGTTCTCGGACGTTGCGGCTCTAATGAGCAAGGTTGTTTCCGAAGCGAGGTTTTAGAATCTCTGATATGCTGCGACAGACCAAGGTCAATGGTAAACACGAACCTGCGCGATTGAGTTCTTAGATCATGCTTGACTTCGCCATCCAAAACTTCATGTAATGCAGCGAGTGAAAGGATCACCTGGATGGCGGCATGTCAGTAGGTATTGTTGGCTTCACTACCAGTATGATCAGACACACACGGGGGACCCCCACAAAAATGACACTCTTGAGTGCTGATTCTCGGATGAGAGCGGCTTTGTTTACTGCACTTGGAATATGAAGACGATCCTGTCCTTCGATCCCGCGCGTTACGAAGCGATAGAGATGGCCAACGGCAGAAGGTCGATTGGCCGTGAGCAGGGTGCATGTCTAGATTTCATCAACCATTTGCAGGTTGTGTGGAGATGGGGACCAACAGTCAATACTAGCCAACCAGTCTCTGCTTTCTTCAACTGAGCATCACAGAAAGTCTTCTTGAAAACCTCATTCAGCTTTGAAATTGGCGGACTGGGCCACGAGTGTGGATTGCGTAGACTCAACAAATGTTTGATAGACGAAGGTAGATGCTTGACCATCCTGAGCTTCCCTACGGGACAAGTTAAGATATAAATGTTTTCCAGGTTAGATTATCCATGCCAGTTATATTATAGTTTATATAATGATATCCGAGCATTGAATCCAGCAATGCAACAGAAGTGGACAACTGGATATAAAGCATGAAAGAACTACGATAGACGGCCTGCATCAATGTTATCCAAATGCTGGAACGATAGACCACTAGAGATACGGTGGATAGTTTTCAAGGGTATAATGTGAGTCAGATCATTTAAAATCCCTTTTTGCAAAAGAGGATAGATCGACTTCTCAGGAACCGATGTAGAGTTTACCGAGTGCAGTGGGCTGTCCATTGCTAGCGAGGAGCTGATTGACCACGTTGACATTGCCCATATTGTACAATACACCTTTTCGTGATAACTCGATTAGTGGATCTGCAAGCTTTTGTTGTATTCCATCACGTACCATAGGCAAAATACATATCAACAAATGGAGTCTTGTCCATCCAAGAGGTGACTTCACGCATGAAAGCAAAGGCTTCGTCATAACTACATGGTGCGCCACCAGAGAAATCTTGGCAAGCAAATTCAGTGACCCATATGTTATAACCAAATGTCTGGTGGAAGTCGGTAACGTAATCTATGAAGTCCTGAGCACTGGTACCATATATATGAACAGCCAATGCATTGATCTTATGGTATTACATGAGTCAGTGAAACCCCAAATGGATCAGGAACGCTTACAGGGCAATCTTTACAATCAGCAAGGAACTCCTTCATCCAAGTCTTGCCAGAAGGATCATTAGTGCAAGCAGGGGAGATGAGGGAATAGCCTTGACTGCTGAGGGGACTCATGTATTGCCGCCAGAGCTTAGCACCATCTGCGGGGGACATATCGGATTGGCCAGATTGATTTGGTCTAGCGGTTTGTTGAGATGGCTAAAGACAGATTTGAAGACATTTGCATACTCATTTGGGCCTAAAGCATATTGCGCATAACCAGGTTTAACCAGTTTGACAAAGTCGTCAACTTGCTTCCAACCCCACAGCATGGGACAACACGCAAGTCCAACCTCACTGGCAGAATCAATGCACCAGGGGCTCCAAGTCATATACCTTGGGGAAATTAACCTAAATATAGTCACAAGGAAGGCTAAGAAAACCTACTTGGTGACCTTTGCAGTCTTGAAGTTTTTGAGGGCAGGATCGTTACCTATGTTCGTGGCGATACCGACCTTGCCACCACCAGAACCAGAATTTCCGCCAGCAGAACTCGAGTTCGAAGACGTCGGCTTGGAAGTATATGAAGTCTTACTGGATGTTGAGACCTTAATGGATGTTGAGATCTTACTGGATGTTGAGGTAGGCATAGGAACAGAGGTGGAGCGTGGTTTGCAGCGCTTGGAGGAGGCTGCGCGCCTCTTACTTTCATGAAGTACGTGATGCGGGTTGTGGCGGGGATGGTGGATCTCAACAGAAAGAGCACCGGCAGGAGTAGGAGCCAGGGAGACTATGACAACAAGACAGGAAATTGCGACAAGATTTAGTAGCTTAAGAATAGCCATGGCTTGACTTTGCGTATCAGGGGGTTGAAAGAACGGGAGAGTCTAAAGAATGGAACGGCCAGGAGGAGGCCCAGGACGTCGAGATAAGAGAGAGGAAAAAGACGTTGCCAAGCTAGCGCACGGGCGCCCGACTTTGTACTGTGTCTTCGGTTAATCCCGGGATGCACGGACCCTGAATGCTGACATTGTCATCTGGAATGGCGACCATCTGATGTAATTTGTCTTCTATTTGTCTTCTTTGTCCTCAGCCCCTGTTTGTTAAACGTCCTTGCACCAAACATGAGGCCAACATGCCCCAATCCGGCCAAGTTTTGCCATGTTTACTTACATAAAAGCCAGTCACCCTACCGCGTCTTTTTTCTTTAACCTTCAAGTTTGACACGAAAAACCGGTTCAACAAGTTCATCCGCCCTCACAACTGCAAGCTCACCAGTTCATCAAGTACACCATGTCCGATGCCCACAACGCCCAGATCATCGAGAATGGCGTGCCTCCGACTGCGCAAGACAAAGTCGAAGACATCGGATTCAAGGTATTTCCTTTCTTTTGTTACCAACAATTTCCGCGACTTATCACGCTTTGAGGTTTTCGCCGGTAATCTTGCGTATTCTACAGCCGAAGATGGGCTCAAGACTTTCTTTGCTGACTTCGACGTGTAAGCTTTTTCCTATATATTCCCTTCACATTAACCAGTGCATATATGCATCCAGTTTATCCGTTCAGGTTATCACACGTGGTGCAAATCCCGCAGGATACGGATTTGTTTCCTTGAGGACCGAAGAGGCTGTCCATAAGGCTGTTCAGACGCTCAACAAGAAGGAGCTTGACGGTCGTCAAGTAATCGTCGAGGTTGCGAAGCCTGCCGATCAGAAAGATAGGAGAGAGCGTAGGTTCTTCAGGAGAAGAACCGGTAGGCGTGGCGGGAAAGCCGTTCCTGGGGAAGTCACTGAGGCAGAGGCCAATGGGGAGGCTCCTAAGACAGAGGCAGCCGTTTCTGGCACTGATGAGGCAGTCAAGCCCAAGAAGAAAAAGAAGAAGACTGCTGTGAGTCATTTCTGCGCTTGTTTTTGTTGAATAATTGCTCAATGTACTAGCGCAAGGCCAAGGCCAGGTCTGAGGTTGCTACGGAGGCTGAACCCGGTGCTCATGCAGAGGGCGAGGCGGCTCCTGCCGAGCCTTCCTCTGAGGCCCCTGTTACTAAAAGTTATCGTCGGAAGTTCAGGCGTTATCGTCGTCCTGTGGGTCAAGATCCCGTCGGTGATCCTTCTCAAAATATGCTCTTTGTCGCCAATCTTGGTTTCGATATTACGGACGAAGGCCTTTTAGCTCTTTTTGTCGAGGCCGGAATCAAAGCGATCTCTGCCCGCATCATTCGCATGCGCTGGGGTAATCCTAGGAGGAGCAAAGGGTATGGATTTGTTGACGTTGGCAATGAAGTAGAGCAGAAAAAGGCTATGGAAATTTTTCAGGGCATGGAAGTTGGCGGTCGACCCATTGTTGTCAAGGTCGCTGTGAACACTCACAATGAGGACAGCCAGGATGAAGTCGCTCATGGTGGTATCATCGATGACACTGCCACTCCTGCCGTATGATGCTAGTGATCCCTTATAACGACCTAATTCATTGTGAACGCTCCTCACTTTGTTACGTCCTGTTATGATTTTGGTATGATTGTTAGGCGCCTTTGTTTTTTTTGCATCTAGCAGTCTGTGCTCTGGTGTTGTTTTAATTGCAACTTGTAGCAGTCTCGTTGAGGGCTTGAATACGATTCTGTCTTTGCCATCTCTTACCATAAACAGACTGAGCTATCACTCAATGTCCGACAATGATGACTACCTTTCAGCCAAATTCTTGGCGAATCCTACGGAAACAGCGACCGCGCCAAAGACATATAGTCAACTTCGGAGAGAAGCCTCCAAGAAATCGCGAGAGAAGAATGCAAGTAACCAGAGAAAAAGCAAGCGTCAACGAGAGCTCATATCAAGAGAAGAGGGGTTGAACAAAAGTCTCTTCGAGAAAGCGCAAGAAGAAGAGGCTGGAAATGGTCCCGGAAACAAAGCTCTTGCTATGATGATGAAAATGGGATTCACTCCCGGTCAGTCTCTTGGACGACAGGCTGAAAACCTGGGGAACGAAGGACTACTTAGAAAGTCATCTTCACCGCCCCAACACAAGACTGAGCCTCTACCGATCAACGAATGGATGGGTATGTGTGCTGTCGATTTGAAGACGATTTACGCAGCTCAAGTCAATTTCAGGGAAGAAAGGTATAGGGACTACAAAGCGAGTTCGTTCCCCGAATGCCCATGATCGAATCATAAAAATGGCGAAGATGGAAGAAGAATCGACCAAAAGATCGTTCCGCGATCGTACAAGGCAAGAGTACGAGGAACGCAAGGCAGAGGCTGAACTAGGTATGTTCATCATCGCCCTCTTTCTGTTTCGTCTTGTGAATCTACATGTCAGGACCGGCACAGCTGACGTGTGCGACTCTTGATGAAAAAGCTGGTAAAACGGTATGTAAATGGCTATATCTGAAGCACTAGAATGTTGATAAGTAAGTGGCCTATATTAGCTCAATGTCTTGCAGCTGGATCCAAATAAGCCAGAGACGTTTCCAAGCGGTTTGATGGAAGCCCTTGCATTGCACTACGGACATGATGGTCATGTGGTGGGCGCTGCAGATACGATGCAAGATCGTCTCCGTAAGCAAATGCAAGCGGACGCACTCTCCACTTTGACCGAGAGAGATCAAGAGGACGAGGATGGTGATATCGGTACCAGGTTAAAAAAACAGAAGAAGAAACTTGTTGAGGTGAACCAGGAATATGATCCTGACTTTTTGGAAGAGGCAGTCCAGTTCTTACGCCTTCAGGTTGGTTGGTCACTCGCTTCTTGCCTGCTTTACAAGACTGACATCAGTCAATAAGCCACAGGACCGACTGCATCTCGTGCTTCTTTATCTTCGGACAGCTTATGCATATTGTTTCTATTGTGGCCTGGAGTATGAGAGTCAGGAAGACATGGCAACCCAATGCCCTGGACCGCATGAAGACGATCACGACTGATGTGATTCAATGCCCTGGTGGGTAGTTTTCCAGTTCATACTGGTTTTGATAAAAGTCGCAAGCCAATTATTGTATTGAACGAAGCGAGTCAGACTAGTGTGTGCTTTCTTAGAAGACAACGGAAGGAAGCAACAGGAGCATCCTCGGTGACAAGTGGCGTCGATACAGTGTCAATAAGTACAATGTAAAAAAATGGAAGTGAAACCCTAGCAACAGATAGTCCAAAAGCGATCTGAATGTCCTGAGTTTAGAAAAAGCGAGTTCCCACAGTAGCCGAACCGCAAAAGTTCTCTCTCACGTGAGATCAAACGAGGTAAAGGAACCCGAGAACAGGAGACACAGGAGACATTACAAGCGAATGAGCAGTGATTATGCGTAAGGGAACGTTTAAACGAGACGAGGAACTAGGCGGCACTGATTCATATGTTCGAGCCTCGGAGAAAAAGACGGCGTTGAAAGTCTGACACCAGAATGCCAACGATGAATCAAGGGAGATTGAGCTGAATGGACTACGTCGGTAATTTCGGTAATGACTATAGGTTTGTCCGACTGTTGGGATTGGAAAGTCACATCCGGCTGAAACGTATCAGGGGACGAGGAATCGGTGCTGGTAGGGCTTGGAAATGAGAGTAAGATTGGAAGGGCAATGTCTGTAGACACATAGGCCGTAGAACGAGGGAAACCAGGCGACGTTGGTGAGGCTCCTGGAGTCTTGCGACGAAGGTAACCGGAGGTTGGCGTATTCGCAGGGAGGTCAGATGTTGAGCCATAGATATTGATAGTCAATCGATTTGAGGATCGTCTAGGACGAAGAGACGATGGCGATGAAGGAGGGTAACACTGGATCACAAAGCGTTAACTGTCTCTTTCCACTAGATACTGGCAAATTGCTTACTCGTTCTGTAGAACCCGAATCAGAAAATGATGAACAAGAAGCGCTCCCTCTTCGTGTGTAAGACTAGTTGGGATATGAACGAGTTGCTATTAAGGGATGTTCCGAAGCAGTTCACTCACAGAATAAGGAGAATATCTAGGAGAGCAATCTCGGGAAGAGACTTTCCTCAGAGATGGACTTGATCTCGACCTTGAAGGTACCATAGTACCGTTGAGTCATGGTGATGAGGAAGGGGATGAGTTTGGTGAAAGGGAAAGATCCGATGAAGGTGAATGGGATGTCTGCTCAAGAGCCAGAGATCCCATAAGCTCAATGAAAGAAGGAAGAGACGCCATTGGGGAAATAAACGATATGAGACAACGGACCCGGTCATATAAAGGAAGTAAAGTGCCCTAGAAACGACCCACGGTGGTGCCACGCTCGTGTTGTCATGATTATGGATCCATTACAATTATCGGCTCCTCGAGACATTATTTGTGGTAAGACTATGCTGTCGGCAAGGAGATGCATGTTGCTTTTTCTGGAACGATAACCTTATGACAAGATGTTATCGCTGGAATGAACATGAAGGTCGAATAGCAGCCATACAATTTCAGGAATGCAATTCTGGACAGTGTTTAAAAGAAGACAGAACGCTCGGCGAAAAAAAAGAGAAAAAAGTCTAGGAAATCCGATGGTATCGGGTAGTAGCCAAGAAAAAGCTAAAGATGGCAATCAGTTTGTCGGCAAACAACCAAGTGCGGAATAGCAGCAGACAACACCAGTGATGATTGTTGAATCGAAGGATATAGTTACCTGGTTTTTCGTTGTCATGATTTATCTTTCCTCTGGTTGTCAGTATGAAGAAACTACTCGCAGACAACGACTAGCAAATAACAATATGCAAACAAATCACAACAGCTCTTGCGTCCATCCACCATGAACCAGCAGCAACCGGGGAATGCTGGCGGTTATGGTATCAACAACAGCCTTGTCCCCAAACAAGATATGGAGTACATTTGTGCTGGTGCGTACTTGCAGAGCGTCAATCCCTTTTTTTTTAGTAAAGCACCGATGGAACATAGACTGTAGTGCGAAAAATGAAATAAAACCTCGCGAGCCCATCCGTTGCCGGGAATGCGGCCATCGGATCATGTATAAAAAACGCACAAGACGCAGTAAGTTCATCTGCTCATGTATCTCAAAGACATTGTGTTCAATGAGTGTAGTGGTGCAATTTGAGGCGCGATAGATGGAAACTCATGGCAGGGGGTCTTCTGGGGTTATGACTCAGTCTTGGAGGGGATATCTAGATCTGGGGAAAAAGAGCTATTTGTCTGTTTTTTTTCTGTTATTCAGTGTTTGTACCGAAATACAGCCGGCAGGATGATTGAGTCAATCATCTCGTAAGCTCATTTGACTGACCTTCATGCTCGAATCAAAGGACGTAAGAGAGCGCAGTGTTTCTGGTGACATTGATGTAAGCTTTTTTCGTCCTTCCTACCAATCAATTGTTCGACCTCTCAGCCAAGGACTCCGACCTCGATTTCGAGTCTCATGTCGGTGATATCTTGAATCCTCCTGGAAAACCTGGCAGGAAGAAAAACCCAAAGTATTGCCCTCTCCCAACATATCTGCTTTACGCTTATCCATTCCGCAAGCTCGCAGGCTGCCCGACGTGATCAGAATCGTATAGCTCAGCGTGAGTTCCGTCTTAGAAAACAACAAAGAGTCCGTTACCACCCCTTTGACGTTAAGTCTCACATTGCTCAAATTTTGTATAAGATACGTGATCTAGAAGCCCGCGTTGAAATTCTATCTGGAGGTAAAGATGAGGCTCTTGGAGAGATGCGCAACATTCTCAAAGGCGGGTTCTTCTGTCCATCATGCTCCAAATTACTCTCATTGGCTGGGCAGACCTCATGGCCGAGAACCACACCCTTCGCGGCTTAATCCGCAGCTTGGCTGGTTTCATTGGTGAAGGAACTGGAGGCCTTATTTCCAAGCTCGGTTGGGAGCCTGCGGATTTCCACAGTTTTGTCAATAAGTCTGAGACAGATACGGCATGGGAGGGCTATCAGCGCCGTAAAAAAAGCAATGCTTCGGGTGAGGCGAGCTCTTCCACTCCTCAGCTTCAGGTTCCGAAACGCCCAGTGGAAGACGAACTTGCAACCAGTCGCAAGAAGTCCAGAAGTGATGAGCCTGAGCGCGACCTATCCAATAGTTATCCTCTCGGTTCCATGAATCACCCCATACCTACCGGTTATGCCCCTCCGATACGACCTCAGGAACATAACGGAATGTTCTCAGATCTAATGAAAGGGCACAGCGCTTCTTCTTTATACATGCAGCAGTCGCCACCTATCACCTCGTCTTCGTACAATACAGTCCCCGACGCCAATACGGAGCCTTTTAAATCGTCTTACATCTCTAACGTCAACATGACGATTGAATCACCTCTTCCTGCAGTTCCCTTTGATTCATCATCAAGATCTGGTTCTTCACAGCAGCAGCAAGTTGGCACAAATACTTCAAATGATTCTGATGAATTGGACATTGATGATGATCCAAACAAGAATGAAGCCTATAAACTCATACAGTATGTGGATATCGGTTGATGGGGAGTCCATTGTAAATTATTTCCAGGTATCATCTCGATAACTTTAAACGCAATCCCAATTATTGTTTACCGTTGTCGTTACGCCCAACTTTGGTTCAGAAGTAAGTATCTTTTTTCGCTTGTGCTGACCAGGTTGCTGACGCACTAATGGAGAACGGTGCCACATGGTGAGTCCCTTGTGTATGTTCAACTTCATCGCTGTACTGGTCATCTTTTCTGTTAGAGAGTGTCATGGATAATATCCTCCATCCGGAATTGCGGGACCGTATGATTCTCCTACGAGGCAAGCATGTTTTACATAAATTCCTGGATGGCATTGCTGAGCATCCACCAGCTCGTTATAGCCTTCCTGATTGCTTGATCGATTACCGGAGAAGTATCATGTTGCACGGAGACGATGTGTTGGCCCACAACAACTGGGAGATCAGTGAACCCTTCCTTCGGCAGTATAGGTGAGTCTGACGCTTCAGGGAAGCATGAGTTGTTGGTTGAGAAATCTGGCCCAGTTTTCTCATAGATCCAGCTACGCTCAACATTACCAATCGCTGGCGGAAGGAACGAGGAGAACCGGAGTTTCGTCTTAGCGAACTAACCGGAAGTGATTCCGTCCCCTCGGTGCCTTGAGGCTTGTTTCTTGCGTAGTCTCTTTGTATTTAATCCTGGATCATGTCACTAACGGATTTTTGTTGGGTAGAGAGTTTGGTATTACTAAGAGGATAAATATATAATGAATTGGACCTTGGCAGCGTTTGACATAAGATCTGACATGAAATTTTGTACCTATTCGTTGCTTGCATACCATTCAGCTCGGTCTTAAGTACGAAGATCAAGACATACCACAGATTACCAAGTGGCTTTATGTACACCAGGCAACTCTCCCTTCAATGCCTTTAGGCGAAATTGAAACTGAGCAGTAAGGTGAGTGCTTGTTAAAGGTATATATATATTCAACACTCAACACACCCGCGAAAGACCAAACTCCCCAATGACCCCTCGTCCTCTGCCAGATTCTATGCACCGATTCTTCACATTAGTAGGGCGAGTGAACCGATCGAAAGAATTGAGTTGTAACTGTGCTTGGTGACGGGCTTGAGGAGGTAGGTTTTCATTCCTGGCAATATACAAATATGCCCGACGAATAATCTCATTGTCTGCAAACCCTCGACGAGCTTTCATATCTCGAAGAACTCGAATGTAGCCACCCATTGAATGACCGACGTTTTTTTCGTGATGAGTGATTCTGTTAGTTTATAGCAACGAGAGTAATGGGGATCAACACGACCAAATAAACTCCTACGGTGCAAATCGGGAGAGAGGTAGGTCTCTTTGGGGTCTGTATTCTGTGTCCACCATAGTTTACACTTCATTATTCACCAAGCTAGTCAGCTTGGGTCATGGATTCTGCATACAAAAGTATGTTCTTTTCTTTACCCGCTGCGTATGCCGAGGGAACCATACAAAAAAACTTATCATAAGGGGGGGGGGGCTCAAAAGCAGACCCCTAAAGAATGTTTTCTTTTCACCAGGTCCTTCGCCTAACTCAACGCCGTGCTTTTGTGTCTTCACTCTTCTGCCTCACGTTCATTGCTTCCATTGTTACCGTTTCCGCGTCCAGCATTCTGCCTTGTCCGGCAAGAGCTAACAAGGACAGACTCATGGACAGTGGGCAAGAAGAGCCAATGATGTCGGATGGCCCTGTGAAGATCATCAAACGGCCACGGAGGTGGATAGAGGAAAAGCATCCGTAAAACTTATAGAGTGTGTGCAAGCCTCTTTGCAGAGATAAAAAAAAAACCTAGCGGAGAATGCTTATCGTTTTGCGGAGTCAATTTATATTTTGTCTATCCCTCGATACGACGTGCAGAACAGAGATTCCGACAACTGATTCTTCCTACATGAATTATATCATTTGAAAGGAAAAAAAGAGTATCCAATCACAAGGGGGGAAACCAGCAGGTATCAATTGACTAAAGTACATCATGTATGCAGCAAACCTCGTCCTTCTAATGACCATGACTCTCTTCATTTTCTGGAATTCTCCTCAGCGGTGCAGATCTAGAAGCCCACGATGGTAAGCGTACATAGCTCTTTTGGAAATTTGAAATACAATAGCCCAATACCCACGGAAGTGCATTTTCTTGAATTGGTAGACAAGCAAGCAAACCACAAAGGTTGATTGCTGCTTGGCAAATGAAGACGACACGTAAAGCGTCGGCATAGGAATCGATTGCTGCTTGTCGTGTCAGCGGATCCAACTTGGGTATAATTTCAGTACTATGTCTTATTGAAAGACGGGGGAGTGAGTTCTTGTCATGCCAACGCGGCAAAGAAAGAAAAAAAAGTCCTTACTGTATCATGTAAATAATCTGCAAGGTCATAAAAAAGAAGTTGGCAAGGGTGAAATTTTCGCTCATAAGGGAAAAAATCATACCTTATCTGCATCAGACCCAGATATCCGGACCCTCAAACGTTGAAGGAGTACACCCTGTAGAATGGCACCACTCAAGCTAACTCCGAGCACTTGGCCAGTCGTGCGGAATAGGTAGGTAACTGGCAAAATTCAACGATACCTCAGAGAAATCTAGACGTTTGTAGACTTACTCCCGGTAGCAACGGCCATATCCTCTCGATAAACCCCAGCAATCATAGCCTGTTTACTGGTTTCCAACGTTTCTCCGAAAAATGATGATCAATACTCACGATGAGGGTGCTCGTAATAAAACTTGCCATTCCAAAACCTTGCGGAAATAGATCCAACCACAAGTGGAAGGCAGAAGTATCAGGTCCCCACAAGCACACAAGGATGCTCGCAAAAACGGTCAGTGATGATGAAACTAAAGTTAGTGTGTAAAGTTTTCCAGTGCGTCTCATCAACCTGCTCAGGCGTCAGGAACGGCCCGGGTTGAGATGTATATACTGACCATCCTGCGAAAACGCTTCCTGTAGAGATTGCGACCTAGGAACATTTGATCATTACAAAAATAGTAGTTTCAACTAAAATAGGACTTACTGAGTGGGGTAGAAGATGGAGACCTGTAAGATGGTCCATTATTAATGGCACTTTGGAATGATCTAGTATTACTCTCACCAGCTTTCGCGGCTGGTTCGAGTCTGACCGCGGAGAAATACTTGGTAGCCACAGTGAGATGGTCTTCAGCTGACTCAGAACAGATATCGACTTACTAACGGTACATTGTAGAGCTGAAAAGGACGAATAAATCAAACGCTTAAATAAAGAATACTGTTGACACTTACCATGGAAAAGGCCGTCATGCTAGTAAGGAAATTGGACACAGAGACTGCGAGTGGAGTCCGCTGAGTCATTAAACGAAGTGGCATTACTGGATAAGGTGCCCAGTATTTCTCAACATAAATGAATCCCGACCCGGAGATGATACTAGAGCCAAAGAGCGAAACGATGAGAGGGTGAAACCAAGCAAGCTCCTCTGTTGTTTTGAGACTGAATCCAAGTAGAAGAAACCCAACAGCTCCAACAAGAGTGACTGAACCAAGCATGTCAATCCGTTGCAATTTTTCCGACAACGACTGGTTCCGAATCCCGGAGGGTAGCCGAATGTTGACCTTGGTTATGACAAGAATAAAACTAAAAACAAAAACTGGTGCCTGCGGTCTGGCGTCAGCTTGATCGCAGGATACGATATGATAGAAATTTTTTTACCTGAATGAAAAAGGCAGTCCTCCTGCGGCGAAGTGAGCCAAAAGTTTGTTGAAGGATTGACGCACTTACCAACCAAATGTATCATGTACCCAGCCTCCCAGAGGACCTCCCAAGCCTGCACCGAGTCCAAACAATCTGTATTACGTGAGCCGCCAATCCATAATGAAGCAAAAAATCAGATTACATGTTTGCCATCCCTTGATACAGTCCCCGCTGTTTCCTGTAGGAGAAAAAAAGAATGGTCAGAGATGGCAAACTCATGGGAAGCTTCGAACTACTAACAATGGGATGAAGTCTGAAACGGTTATGCTCGAGACTGAAGCACACGCTGATCAACCTGTTGCTCATCATCGGGTTTTTAGGGTAAAAAATACCTGTCATAACGCTGAGAAACCGAGATTGAAATTGAACACCTGAGAAATATGATCAAGTAAAGATTTACCCTCCGCCACCCATTCCGGCCAATGCCCGAGCAGATATCAAAAATTTCATGGATGGAGCGATTCCACAAAGGATAGTGCCGGAACCTACGCAATCAAGGAGAGGTCAACAGGATCCTCTCGGAAATTTGACATTAAGAAAGTTCAATCGATCGTTTGTGGGAAAGATTGCTTTGGGTGGATGAATTGCATTGTGCGAAAAAAAAAATACTCACCGAAGAGTGTTAATGCCAGCACCATCGCACCCTTCCGACCCAGTATATCTGCGAGGCGTCCTGTAGACAATGGTTGAGCTTGTGTGGTTCTTCCCTCATTTGCCTAAAAAATTACCATATAAGGGGGTGAAACAGCACACTGATAGCAAATATGAAGTCCCGATATACGATGATTGGTTTGAAGCATTAAACTCGCTTCCGATGGGCGCAAGCAACGTTGCAACGACGGTTCCTGGCAGGATTTTGAATTGTTAGAATAGAAATAAGTTGATTTACACTGACCATCGAATGCGCCCAGGAGCACCACAGACCAAAGCCCTGCCAATATCCAGCAGGTATCCCATTTTGAAAACTGGTTAAGAAGTGGGGGATCCGAGCATGCCTCTGATTCTGGGACATCATCAATGCTATGGTAGGAAGGGGGAGAGTTTTCAAAAAGGGAAGTCGTTTCCGACACAGATGACCTCCGGGACACGAACATGAAGAGGGGGCGAGGGGGAGGGGGATAGATTCGATGCCAAAGTAACTTTTATGGGTCTTGTAGAGTGAGCTAACCGGGAATTCCGACCTGGCCCTGGAAACAACGACTAGCTTCAGCAGCGCCTTTATGAGACGATGCACAAAAGGAACAAAATTACAGGGTCTAGATTTGCGAATCTCTCGCACATGTTGTCTGCGGATTTGCTTGATATCGTCGATTTGTGGTTGTCATTTTCCGTATTCATCGGTCGTCGGAATGACGCCGGCCGGGTCCGAGACTCTCGGCGAGAGTCTCAATGTGTGAGCTTCAGACTTGGAGGAATTTTTTTTCAAGAATAAGAGAGACATTGTCGACTTGAAGATAGCGCGCAGAAGAAAGAGAGGTCGTCGTTACCCGCATTTGTTTGCAAATGCGATCAGGATTTTAAGGTTGTTCAACAGCTGTCCATCGAAGTGTGGCGTGACGCCATGAGAATGTATCATTTGTATCATTGATCGAAATTCACCTTGCCATGTATTGAAATATACGCCGGGACTTGCCCTAGAAGATCCTGAGAATCTTCTCAGCTCATCTTGGGACCTGTTCATAGACTGTGGACCGGAGGTTACGGGATGGGACGTTCCGTCCGACTTGCAACGTGTACCTATGACGTTGGAATGTGATCTTGAGGAAACAACGAGATTCACTATTGACCAAAGATCGTTTGTCCACCATTGTAGGAGTTATGATGCGTTAACGTCGTATATAATGTCAACTTGGAGCGGAATTTTTGATCTCCTTAAGAGCAGCACTTAATACCTTGAGGACAGTTTGATGGACTGGTTGATTGATTGGAATAAAATCACTTGAACGTATTCGAGTACCGGGCAAATCCGGTGCACAAAAATTATCTTTCGACGACAACACTGAGTCAATCGTACTAGGGGTAATGTTGTCAGGTTTAATCAAGAGGATGATCGGGACGAGACCGATGGGAACGGGTGCCTCTGACATACAAAGACTCTACCCGAGTTCGATATCTCACTTGTGAACCCACCGAGTCCCTGGCGATAGATGCCAAAGAAGATCCAAGGACTCAAGAGGCAGCGACAGAACGCTGTTCACCATGAGGGCGGCAGCCTGGACATTGCAGCACATTGCCATGGAATTTGAGGATGGCTTATGTAACTGATAATGGCTCATCCCTGAGTTTGCCAGCTTCTCCTTGCTGGAGCTGCCTTCCATGGCTTCTCCCTCCCTCAATACCCCCTCCGACCTTGGTTTCCTTTCCTCTCCCACCACCCCACAGAAGTCCCAGAGTTCCTCTTGGAAGTCCGTCTTTCGCTTTCCAGTTGCCTCTAACAAGAGAATACCCTCCAATGCCTCTTCACTGACTTTTGATACCCTGTCGCCGCCTTCACCCGCCTCGGGACGTGGCATGAGTATTCCCGCAACTGCAATACCCACACTATCTCCTGCGTCTATATCCGACCAAAGGTCCTCCTACAACTCTTCCACGACCCAGTCTACAGACTCCAGTCCACCCGACTCGCGCAGTCGCTTTGTGTCCTCTCCCCATCGAGTCTTTGCCCCAGCTATGGCCCACCATAACCGCCCAGTTCCATCAGTAGGGACACTCTCATCGACAGGGACTCCCGCTAATGCACGACCCCATATCAAATCTGAGAAACAAAGAATCGCTCTCTCAAAGAGCACCGGCTCTCCTCGTGGTAAAGGGACACAGGCCCATCCCTTGCAGACTTCAACATCGTATATTCCCTCTCCAACCCCGCTACGCTCACGTACAGGAATACCCCTGAACCCTAAAGCAATGGCTTCGAGATTCATCCGTCGCGTTGCGTCTGCTCCGAATGCTAAGGGCATGTTCTTCACTGGCCTGCGTTCCCCAGCCACGACAAAGAATGGCTTTCTGGCTCCGGGTGACGCGATACCTCCTGTGCCTCCTCTATCACCGAGTTATGAGAAAGGAACAGACTCTCTTGAAACCTTGTCTTCGTCGTCGTCAAGAGGTGCTAATGGACTGCTGTCACCTCCCGCGACAGCATCCGTACTATCTATGAAGGATCGACCCAGCGGGGCGGAGGAGAGTTCAGGCAAAGTTGCGTTCAAAAGAACTTACTCGAGCAATTCGATTAAAGTCCGGGAGGTAAAGACCATCGTCCGTCAATTTAATGCATCAGGTTCTCAAGTGATACCCGCTAGGTCGAAGTTGGCCCTTCGGATTTCGTCAAGATCAGAATGCTTGGGAAGGGGGACGTTGGTAGGGTGTACCTTGTACGGGAAAAGAAGACCCACAAGCTTTTTGCGATGAAAGGTAAAAGCTACTTAGCTTTCATTATCTCCTGGGGTGACAGCACTAACTGAACTGGCTTTGATCCGCAGTGCTATCTAAAAGAGAGATGATCGAACGGAAAAAGATCAAGCGAGCACTAACAGAACAAGAAATATTGGCAACAGCAAATCATCCTTTTATTGTGACACTGTATCATTCTTTTCAGTCGGAAGGATATCTATACTTTTGCATGGAATATTGCTCGGGCGGAGAGTTCTTCCGTGCGCTTCAAGCTAGGCAAGGCAAGTGCTTGCCTGAGGATGGAGCGCGGTTTTACGCCGCGGAGGTGGTTGCAGCATTGGAATATCTGCACCTCATGGGATTTATTTATCGTGATCTCAAGCCTGAAAGTGGGTGGAGGAGGTTTGAATCGCGGAAGGATCCCCTCAGTTGACAATCTATTTGGACAGATATTTTACTTCACCAGTCGGGACACATAATGCTATCGGACTTTGATCTTGCGAAGCAGTCAAAGGAACCGGCAGGACTACCTGGGCTGGTGCACTCTGAGCAGAATGGAGCAAGTGGCGACGATTATGCTCAGTCGAACAGGGACTCACTGATTGATAGTTACCGCTGGTTGATACGATGAGCTGCACGGCTAATTTCCGGACGAATTCATTTGTGGGGACGGAGGGTATGTGCCGCGGTGCTTGGGCTAATTGGATGCAAGCTCATATTTTGACCAAACGCAGAGTACATTGCGCCTGAGGTTATCGCGGCTCAGGGCCATACGGCCGCGGTAGACTGGTGGACGTTGGGTATCCTCATTTATGAGATGATTGTACGTATTAACCATGGCTTTCAGATATACTGCGTGTTTCTGACGTATTTTCTACCTTTGTTGGTGTAAAGTACGCAACGACCCCTTTCAAAGGGCAAGAACGTAATGATACTTTCAACAATATCCGCAAGGCGGCAGTGCAATTCCGTGAGACGCCGAAAGTTTCACAGTGAGTTGGACGATGTTGATGCGGAGTGAATGACCGTGATTGGCTGAAATTGGCTTTGCAGGGCGGCTAAGGATTGCATCACGCGCTTGCTGGACAAGGACGAGCGAACGCGACTGGGGAGCCGAAGTGGTGCAAGCGAAGTGAAACAGCACAAGTGGTTTTCAAAGGTGAACTGGGGCCTGCTGCGAAACAGTCGACCGCCGGTGAGTTTTTTTTTGTTTTTTCTTCATGTGGTGCTGATGTGGCAGATTACACCCGTGACGCGATCGAGTGGAGGAGAGAGCGGGAACTTGCGACATATCAAGGAATCGAACTCTCTTCACTTCGAAGAGCAGAGCGGATCGGGGAGCAGTGGCAAAGTGGGAGGAGCTGGGACGGAGGATCTGTTTGGGGCATTCTCGAGTGTGACGCTGCATTACGACGGAGATATCTGATGGGGAGGTCGCCGTTCTCGTACGCACAGGTTCTGAATGACATAGGAAATGGGTTGAAATATTTTATTGACTAGATTGATGATTGTTTCTGCATGTACATCATTGATAACATTGGAAGACACTGGGCTGGACAGCAACTGTGCCGCGTGCGGATCCCAGAGCAGGTCGGTGGGTGGCAGGCGCCTGATAAGGAAAGAAGCTCGGGCGGAAACTGGCAAAGAGGGGGAGTGGACCGGAAGGAGCCGAGTGAGACGGTGACTCGCCTCGGCGCCTCGGGAATCTCCCCCAGGATCTGAGATGGGACCCAAGAGCTTGGCGGAGCTATAATTGGGAGTCGCGGTATCTGG
>Ga0153938_1000164_pt1 | contig 24805 bp, 18 predicted proteins | sample TSNY022MetaG_FD_104740 | JGI IMG/M metagenome (GOLD analysis project Ga0153938, IMG submission 104740) | Attine ant fungus gardens microbial communities from New Jersey, USA - TSNJ022 MetaG | ecosystem: Host-associated > Fungi > Mycelium > Unclassified | place: USA:New Jersey: Brendan T. Byrne... | reverse complement strand
GAAAGGAAAAGGTGAAGAAGATGTACAAGGGCGTTGAGAAAGCATCTGGAGGAAATTTGGCCGAAGTCAGAGATTGGGTTGCTTGATAATTGAGTGACTCTGCTAGCTGCATTTTGTAGGTACTTGAGCTTCTAAACTGTACTCTAGAGTAATCGCAACGCTAGAGCGGCGACTCTACGGGGGCTGGCCTCCAAACTGTGATTTGACATGGCCCAAATCCTTGATCTATCAGTAACAAAACATTTGTCCATAAACCTCATGACATTCTTTATTTTTGTAGGGTCCAGCTTGTAGCGAATAGTCAACTGAGCATTACAAGAATCGATGTTATATCATATGTAAGTAGTTGTAGATAGTATAGGGACCTTAGTTCAGTCCTGAAGTCTGAGACTTCATAACCGAACTTCCTCAAACATTATTAATAGACATTGTCACAGTTTTGGCTAGAGTTCCATGACAGCGGCTAGTCTAGGGCTCTGGTTAGGGACTTTATAGGCCAATGAGAAGCAAGATGAAGTATGAAAAGTAGGGCGTAAGGATATAGACCAAATGAAAGGTCTTAAATTAGAACTATAATAATGAACGTGATATCAGGGGTTATATCAGACCAAAAACAGACGAATTTTGGATGAGCATAAAGGCCACTGATATTGATGTTTTTTTTTGGATCGACAATTTGTTACATGGTGCTCGGTCGCAGTCCGTGGTTTGATATTGATGTTTCTCTTACGAAAGTTCTAAGATACAATGATATATCATTATCTATTAGTAGTCACGAAGCTGTGAAACCATATGCATGTGTGAACAGCCCAAGATAATCTGGAAGCACTGAGAACCAGATGTTCCTAGCAGATAAGTGAGAAGATAATTGATAAGGAAGTTCTCTCTATGTTTGGAATGGGATTTGGACACACAGTCAATTAAACATTCCTAGACCTTCGTCGAACATAGTTTAGTACTGCCCTGAACCCTACCTAATATTATGAACAAATCGTAGAGAGATGTACACATGCAAGAATGTGTACTCTTCTTAATAGTAGAATCCGACTCCAACCTCATGTATGCCTCATGTTATGCAGCACAGACCATCATCCATTCATACATAAGTACCCATACATATTAGAGGACCTTAGCTTCGTCCTTGTTCACAATCTATTTCCTGATCTCAAGCACCAACTTCGTAACAGTTCCTGATGAAAAATATCTGGCTTAATGTTGATCCTGTACAGGCTTTTCACTACCACTTCTCCGTTCCAACTAAAACATTATTCTAGGGTCATGATGATGCGATTGCCTTGATGTTTGCTATGTATTGCCCAGATGTCAATCTGATCGGTGTCTCAACTGTAAGTATGATTAACCGGATCAAATGAAAATTGAAATATTATCTGATAGACGCACGGCAACGCATCTGGCAGCCACACGAGCATTAATGCTGCCAAATGTTTAGATGCGTTCAACGCTCCTGCCCATGTTAAAGTCTACCCGGGCGCCCCAAAGCCCCTCATTCTACCAGCTAAGCATGACCCAGAAATTCACGGGGAGGACGGCCTCGGAGGTGTTGAAGGCTTACCGAGTGCAGACGAGCCGGCGGTTATGAATCGGTTTGTCCAGGATCAGGATGAACCAGGTGAGTCAGTGGGAGCGGTTGAAGGTATGGTCAGGGAAATCAGGAAGGTCTGGAAAGGCGGCAAAGGAGATAAAGTAACAGTGATTTCTAGTGGGCCACTGACGAATATCGCACTTTTCATCAGCATATACTCGAATATGATCGAACAAGGGGCAATTGAGGAATTTGTGTTTCTGGGAGGTGGTGTTGGCATCGGAAATAGGTCTCCTGTGGCGGAATATAACATTATGACTGATCGTGCGTCGGTCAAAATCTACACTTCTCTGCATGTCCGCTCAAATCACTTTCTAGCGCACGCAGCACAGATCGTACTCAATTCACCTGTCAAGACTACGATGATCCCGATTAATGCCTCTCATAAAGCAATCGTCACATATGAAATCCAGCATCGTTTACTTACTGGTGCACACCCTACTTCAGCACCAGGTAAACCCATACCTGGTTCACCCTATCCTTCCCTTCCAAACGCAAAAACCCCACTTCGACACACCCTAAGCACTATCATTGCTTATTTCGCTGCGTCGTACCAATCTGTCTTTGGATTCCACTCTGGACCTCCATTGCATGATGCTCTCACTATTGCGTATGTTCAAAGGCCTGACCTATTTCAGGGTACGAGGTATAGAGTCGATGTTGAACTAAATGAGGGACTCTGTAAGGGTGAAACCGTGGTCGACATCTGGAACTATAAAGGTATGGATGAGAAATCGTGGGGTAGAGAAGGAAAAAACTGTTTTGTAGTGCAAGAGGTGGATGTGAGTATTTTTTTTCTTCTGTGACAGTTGTTTGCAACGGAATTTCAGGTTTCCAAGTTATTTGATTTGCTTCTCAGCTGCGTGGATGCTTGTGACAAAGTTTCGCCTTTGAACCGTAAGATCTAAGAGTTCGGTAATAAATACGTGGCCTGTGGATGATGTTGCATTGCACTCGGTTTCGTTGATGAATATAACATATTTGCAACATCAATACTGTACGGCGTTAAACATACAATGCCATGGTTTATACGGAAGTTTGAGGTGTCACGCATACCTCGCACAAGTACATTCCTCTCCGGGTAGCCAGAGTTGAGAACATGGCCTTTTCTGCTCCAGATGAAATCCTTTGATCGACAAAATCTTGGTGCTTTCAATCAACGTCTGGATCAATGTAGCCATTTTCCAATTTCAACAAGTTGTAACCAATCAACTCCAACAGGCCTGGGCGTAGAACATACACAATCGAACAGTGCCTAGGATAGTGGGATAACATCCTGATTAGCGATACGTATGGGGCAGGTGGTGAAGGTATGTATATGGAACTGCACCGCGGCAAGGGTACATTATAATAAGGTCACGATTTGCGAACTTCTGACCAAAAAAGTGTCGAGAAAGATGTTGGATAGAGTGCTGCATGCTGGATAGTTGCAGGTGACATTGCTCGAGTGATGCAGTGGAAAAGACCTTTGGCTTAGAAATCACCATCTGCTTTGAAAATATATTGGGGTGGTGCAGAGAGTGGCAGCCCCATCCCAGAGAGTATTTCAGGTGCTTCTTTCAACCTGTCATCTGAGACGAGAAAGGAATAATTCTACAAAATCCTGGTATAGGTTAACTGGAAAGCACAGTACAGAGTCCATGAAACTTGCCCTGATCACAATTGGTACGTTCATCCTTCGATAAAGTGCTGCCCTCCATTCGACCAAGTCCATTCCTGCCTTCTGAGGCCATATCGGTTACTTGCTCTAGCTGGTGGTCCAAGATATTCGACCCTCGCATATGTTCGACTTTAATGTGTGTGGGATTGTTTTTGTAGTTGTCGATGAGGTGAACATGGTGGACATCAAGGGTGGTTGAAAATGTTTACAATTGTGCTGGCGGAGATTACGAGTGCAATGCTCCAAGTGCCTGGTTAGGTAAGTCTATGATTAGATTTTGTATTTCTCCAAACTCTCATCGTTGCAAACTATGTCAACCGCAGAGGAACTTTTCCCAACAATAGGTCAAGTAGCAAACCAGACTGACCAATTAAAACCAGATAAAACGCAAGCGGCCGATGACGAAGAAAAAGCAGTCACGGAAATTCCATCACTGTGCATGGAATGCCACGAACAGGTCCGTTATTTCAAGCTGAAATGTACTGCGTTTACATGAATAGACTGGCAGGGAACGACAAGAATGCTTTTAACGTCTATTCCGTTCTTTCGAGAAATCGTCGTCATGTCTTTCCGGTGTGGGTCTTGTGGAACGCAGAATAACGAGATACAAGCTGCTGCTGCTATTCAACGTTCGTATTCCATCTCTTTTGATCTCCTCTTTCTTATATTGAAATATTTTGTTAGCTGAGGGGGTGATCTACACCTCTCGTATCCTCGATCAGCGAGACCTGGATCGTCAGCTAGTACGATCTGCCACATGCGAAATTACTATTGCAGAACTGGAACTTACGCTTCCACCTACGTCTCGTGGACAATTAACGACGGTCGAAGGTCTCATACGAGATATCACCTCAGACCTGAACATTGATCAGCCCCTCCGGCGGATAGAGGATCCAGAAAATTACCAAGCGATTGAAAACGTTATAAACAAATTGAGAGATATTCTAGGTGACGACAACAACAAAAATTCCGAATCCACGAAGGAAAAGGATGCACCAATGCTGTTTCCGTTCACTATTACACTGGACGATCCCGCAGGAAACAGTTTCATCGAATTTACCGGAAACATGGGAGACCCCAAATGGAATAAGAAAAACTACCACCGAACACTTGAGCAAAATGTTACTTTAGGTCTAGTCGATCCTGAAGAACAATCAAATCCCAGAGTCGCCAATCCCGAAAGTATGAATGTTCAAGATGTTCATGAGGATGAGATTTTCGTATTCCCCGGACAATGTTCAAGTTGTGGACACTCGATCGAAACAAATATGAAAAAAGTAAATATACCTTATTTCAAAGTAAGTATGTCTGCTTTTTGCGAATCATTTCGCTTTTTTTTTTCGTTGCTCTGACAAGCTAGGACATTCTCATCATGTCAACTAATTGCGATAAATGTGGCTATCGTGACAACGAAATCAAATCTGGAGGTGCCATCTCAGAAAAAGGAAAACGTATCACTGTCAAAGTCGAAGATCGTGAAGATCTGAGTCGTGATATTCTAAAAGTCAGCCTTCAACAATTCCCTTTGACGCGGTGTTACGATCCTAACAACAAGAAATCAGAGCGAAACAGCCGGACTCACTATTCCCGAAATCGACCTGGTTTTATCACATGGTACACTTGGAGGTCGTTTTACGACACTTGAAGGTATTCTCCAGCAAGTACATGAAGAGCTAGCTGAAAAAGTATTCATGAGTGGAGACTCTTCGAGTGCCAAAGATAAAGACGCATTTGCTGTTTTTCTGAAAAATCTCCAACAGGTACGTGAGATCCATCAACAACTGTTGTTGTGCTCGTATTTACAGCTCCTTCCCCATGCCTACCAAAGGTGAAAGCAGCTGAAGTGCCATTCACCATCATCCTCGATGACCCACTCTCAAATTCCTATATACAAAATCCATATGCCCCTGACCCTGACCCAAATATGACAATCGAAAGTTATGAGAGATCTTGGGAGCAGAATGAGGGCCTTGGATTGAATGACATTAAAGTTGAAGGATACGAAGTGGATAGCATAGAGAAGGATACAGGTTCATAATACAACACTGAGAACTGGGGTAATTGAGCGCTACAAAGAATAGTATACAACCAAATGTCCGCTACGAATCGCTACATCGGGTCAGTCATAGGTGGAAAGCATGTCTGAGCTTTTCTTTGATAACATGTCGCGTAGATTTCGGGTGGCCACTGCAGGACCCACCGGAAAGTAACGAGTTGTATTGTTGTTGAAGTTCTTCAATGCGTTGATCAAGAGCTGCCAAGTTGTCCTCTGACTGTTTGACCATAGAGTTAGCAGCAGTGACAAAATCGACCGTGACAGAGGGTGTGCTTGATACAGTGGGAGAGTATGTGCTCATATTCCCGACCAAATTCGTGCGCGAAACCCCTTTCTGCTTCTCCACCAACACATGATACATGGCAAGCGTTGTATCATCTATCCGTAAATCCCACGCAATATTTTCCAAAAATCCCTTCTCCGTCTGTGTGATTTCATCAGCAGAAAATTTGTTCTGGCCAACCAGGACCCAGAACTGCGGACGAGGACGGAAATCGCTGAGAGCTTTGGTAGCAACGATGTAGGAAACAAGAAAAAGACGTTCTGCGTCGGTGCCTTTCGCAGGAGATGAGGCGGGATACTGCGATTTGAGGCGGTGCAGCAGGATCAAGGCGGCCAGAGCGTGGGCCTCGGGTAGCTGTGATAGGGACAATGCCATGGCGATAAAGTAAGGTAGACCGTCAGAGAGGGATCCAGGAGCAAAGAGCTCGTGGACGAATGCTGAGCAGATCTTTGCCAGGGGCTCATAGTCTGAGAGACGTGGAGTCATTGTGGCCACAAGCTTTCCAGGCAAGTATCATATATATGGCTGTCCTAACAGGACATTTATAGGCCCGGATGTTAACCGCATAGCGTTTATTTTAATCATCCACAGCAGATGCGTAGAATTGCCGACTAAGACAGCTGCTCTCGGAATTCTAGTCAAACCGATGGGGTTATGTAACTATGTGTCGAGAAGTCTGGATTAGCCTAGAAATTGGCAACGTGGGAACGTATCAACCTTGAGAATGTCAGATTACTACCCAGTCAGAGTTTATGATGAATAAGGACCAATTTGGTTTCTATATTAGATAGATGTCAGCAGACTGAATACAAATCCCCATTTCGTGTAAGATCGGAAAACTAACCAATGTTAATTCTTCATCGGCATGGCTGTACAGCCACAATGATGTCATGCCACTTCACAGCACCTGTTGCACTGAGTCAAGTCCATCATGTCGTCTCCGGGAGGCAAAACAGCTACAGAAAACAATAAATGGGTCCCATTGGAAGCAAACCCGGAGGTAAACTACTCACGAACGTCTTTTTCGATCGACTGACATCAAGGATGTCCAGGTGTTCAATTCGGTGGGTAAAGGCATCAACACGGCAGTTTTCTACATAATCTCTCATTACACCAGTGGGCAAATCAAGCTGGTTTAATTACTTCTCAGGATCAGTTTGTCGATGTATATGGGCTCGATCCAGAGGTGAGTTCTGATTAAAACAATTATTCAAATGTCGGACTTTTAACCACATCTTCGCTAAGCTCCTGAGCATCATCCCGCAACCGACGAAAGCCGTGATCCTCCTATTTCCATTAAATTTTTCTATCAAGGAGAACCAAACGGAATTTGACAAGGAATTAACTGAAGAGGGTCAGCACTCCGTTGATCCGACCTTGGTCTATGTTAAGCAATACGTATGTTCATAAAATCTATTCCATTACAAATGGCTCATGATAGTGGTGGTGATATCAGGTCGAAAATGCATGCGGAACGATAGCGTTAATTCATGCCATCGCCAACGTGAGCCTACCCCAAATGAAATGATTACGCAACTTGATTGCCTTCTTTCCCCAAGTCATCCGTCACTTACATGCCCGAGAGTCCACTTCAGAAATTCATAGACCTCTGCAAAGGTACGTTATATACTCGATAATATCATCTACGCTGATAATCAGCGCGCAATGAAGACAAAACACCCGAAGAACGCGGAAAACTCTTTGAATCGACTGATCTTTTCACCAAGATCCATCTACAAAGCTCTGCCCTCGGACAAACACAACAACCCTCGAATGAAAACAATGGAATGAATACCGATTTACACTTTACCTGCTTTGTTGCAGCTCCAGATGCTCAAGTACGAAAAACAGCAGGGACAAGGTGTTGTACCCCTTGTTTCCTAATAGTGGATACTAATAATACATTTATCCGTTGGAAGTCTGACGACAAAGCAACCCACTGATAATGAACAATCCGGGAATATGAGGTTGGTTGAATTAGATGGGAGACGGTCTTGTCCAATTGATCATGGCCCTTGTACGAATGTTTTAAATGTTTGTGTCCTTCTTTCATGTGGATTGCCGAATTGTTGATCATTGCGGACAGGATGCCATAAAAATTATCAAAAAGCACTATCTCTCTAACGCTCAGAGCATCTACTTCAGTCTCATGGCACTGGGGCCAGCCCCAATCAATTCGCCTTTCATCTAAAGATATCGGGTTACATTCATCGGTATAACGAAGCAGAAACGAGAGTAGGATAATTGCTATGCTATGTATTTTGAAAGAATAGAGAATGAGAGCTCAGATTTCGAAGATGATTCTATCTAAAAAAAATGTCAGAAGAGGAAAGGAACTTGGACAAATGTAATACTGACCACGAACAGTTGAATCTCGCACATTTTCCTCAGCATTTTTCCACATGTCACGTACTTTTGGTGATCCAGCTTCCCTTTCGCTAAAGGGTTCCTTATCATAAGCAAAGACAAGACGTGAATCATCGATATAACGATACTGTGATCCATCTTCCAGCTGCAATGTTAGATGGTGATTTGTTTGTTCTTTAATCATCCGAGCAGTGATATCTGGCTGTTGATCGAACGAGAGAACGCAAAGCAAGACAGGGGGATGCGGGCTTAATTGGGAGCTGGTGAGAATTGTAGCAAGCGCTAGACTGGTATCCACAACTAATTTTCGAAAATTCCGTATGGATGCTGATGATATTTGCCATTTTCCAACTTGAATTTCGAGAGAGAGGTGAGTTAATTTGGGGATGAAGTCGAAGACACAGGTTGATATCAATGGATTGTTCTTGCGAGAAAGTGACGGTGATGTGGTGTCCCATGACCATGACCATGTAGACCATTCTGTCCATCTATTGGTGATGAATAAATGGGTCAAGTTGGAAAATAACCCAAGTGAAAAATCAGGCGTCATTCCGATCTGAGCACAGTGGTAAATGGGTTCGTCAATGAGCAGTACGAGACGTTTCGGACGAAGACGTTGAAGGGAGCTGTGAAGAGTGCTACAGCGGTTGCCCCGGGATACATAGTGTAAGTTGGGGATGATGCCATCTTGGTAGTAATGAAAACCGAGACTGGGATCTTCCAGACTCCGATGGTGGTGGTGATGGTGATCGTGGGATGGTATAACCCAGATGGTAAGATTCTCAATGCCATCACAGAAGAAGAGAACTCTTGCTGTTAACTCAGAATCGTGGGTACTGTAGGCGATGGACAACGACTTGACATGTTTGGAGAAGAATTGTTTTGGCTTCGTAGATGATACGAGCGTTCGTACAAATCTTCGAACCGATGTCCTTGAATATAATTGAACGTTCGAATAAAGGTATGCTTCGACCCTAAGAAGAAATCAAATATAACGTTGAAAGACGGTTCTAACGAGGGGGAGAGGGGGATACCAGAGACAAACAAGTTTGGAAACTAGTGCATACTTGACGGCTTTACAGCTATCGATCTTTATAGCCTGTTCAAAGATAAGTCGAAGAATGTCGTGAGGAAGTTTAGGGAATTCTAGTGACTCGGTCATGTGAGGGTCCCGGTGATAAACTTTCCAAGTCCCTGCAGGGTCCACGTCACGTCAATGTCCAGAAAGGTAGGTCTGTGATCTGAGTTCGACTTTCAGAGCGGAGAGAGGGAAAAGACTAAGGGGAGTGTGATGAGGGAGAGGAAAACCTTTGTACCTCGGAGAACGAGGGTCACAGCCTCGGATATAATACTTTGCCATTCATGTCTGAGAACAAATGAAGACGAAAATCTGATATCAGAGCAAATGACCAGCCGGCTATCGGCTAGTATTTTCGAGAAATAGTGAGGTGGGAAATATCCTCCATAAAAGAGAAGTCTGTGTCAGATTGATCAAGAACAGAGTAGATCTAGTAGCCAAAGTGTGGTCTGTGGAGTCACACTACTTCCCACACTTCGCACATAGATCCAAATACTACTAAATGGATGACGGAGCATAGATGGGGACTCTGATAGTCAAATCCTTTGGTTGTCAGAATTTTTTTCACATTTCACCTGAAATTTCTGGGTAGCGCTCATGTGGTGCTTCTTAGGAGTTCCAGGTGGAATATGGAAGAAACCGGTTCTAGCAACCAAAATGCCTATTGGAGTCAAGTCATGATGCATGATCACCAATAGTTTTTAGATTGATAGATACATATGACATACTGCTCTAGCCATTTATTGAATAGTTGTGCTAAACACATTTTGTGTCCTCATTAACAAAGATCTCCGAGATCTCCTCATTAACAAAGACCTCTACACAAACAGGCATACATCTAGTAAATTATCATTAGCTTGCATATTCAGCTAAAGTAACTCAGTTCTCTCTCTATACTCAATCCCTCACCAATCCAATTGACAACAATCCACCCACTGCTTACTCATATTAAATGACTACCTATCACAGTTGAGGATTACTGTTATTGGTGGAATTTCTGATGCAAGTTGTAAACGTGTCAGAGACCAAGTTGGTGGTAATGATGGAAACGATGAGAGCATCAATGGAGCTGTGAGCAAAATAGGGTATACGAACATTCTGTGACATTGGAGAAAATTTGGGGTGGAGTTGCAAGGAATGAAGGGGACTAGGAAAGAACAGGTGAAGAGAGAAGGAAGGAAAGGGTGAAGAAGATGTACCAGGGCGTTGAGCAGGCATCTAGAGGAAATTTGGCTGAGGCCAGCGAATGGGTTGCTCCACGATTGAGTAACTCTCTACTGGTCGCAGTTTGTAGCTTGATTTCTTGAACTGTATTCTAGACTAATCGCACTTTTGGTTCTGTCGTATTGACATGGTCTGAATCCTGTGAGGACTAAATCCATGACGTTTACAAGGTTCTATGTGTTGTCAACCTGCTGACGTCAAGAAACATCCCATCAATGTGCGGGGCAATTCAAACCAGATCGGAACCTTTTCAATTCCTCCATTGCGTTTTTGATCCATCTGAGATCGATTGTACAGGCCAAATAGGATTGTCATGGCAGCGATCAAGATGCATACCCATAGCTGTAACCCTGAAGACAAATTATAAATTTCGCTGAGGTGCTCTGGGTGAATCAAGGCAAAGATGAGCTCACCCCTGCTTTCTTTCTGTGTTCTGGAGGTCAAGTGCTGCCATAGATGGTCGAACGTGATGTTTTACACATGAGTTGTCCTTTGTGGTGCACCCGAGACTGAGTATTTTCCGCTGCCGAGAATCTACCTAGTCACTTCCTTCCACGAAATGCCACACCACATGAAGATGATTGGGTACGAAAATTTCAGCCACCATCTCTTTTGGGTTGGCTTTGAACGTGGTCTACCTCTGACGCTGTTGTTGAGTCTCCCATGAAGGGACTATTGGCGCCATCATAATATTCAACAATGAGCCATTGTGAAAATTATCATCCAATGAAATTCGAGAGGAAACGTCATCACTTAAGTCTACTAATGGATAACGACACTCACGGAGAATTTGGATGGCTCTTATTATAGCTGATTCATCTGGCTTTGCAATTCTTGGACAGAGCGAGGAGGAAGCGATGTTACGAGCATAAAAGTGAACAAAAACTAGATCCTGACACAGGCAAAAGAAATCATCTCAATTGAACCACTCGCCGCATCAAAGAAGAAACATGGGGGTAAGTTCTCACCGCTGTCTTGATGTTCCAATGTTGCAACGTTTGACCGAAGTGCTAATGGAATCTCGGCAACTGAGATTTGTTTACACGTGATCTGATGACCGGCACCCATGTCTGGAGTGACTATGACGAATTGACTTGTCCCTCGAAACCCCAGAATTCTCTCTTCTTGCGTTTGACATAACTCATCTGGACTGCTTCCTTCTCGAAATAGATCAGGGCTACGGTTTAATCTCAGGTTAAATCCTAGTTTTGGATGTCGCGTTCAGTCCTTTACCGATTTCGTTCATTGGCCTGGAGGTCGCCCTCTCTGCACTTGGGAGGTCATGAAAATACTATTGTTTGCTCTTCCTCTGCTTTCAATGTGTCTCCGAAGACTAACGTCACTGGGATGAGAGCATGGTACCCCTTCTCGACAACACTCCATTCCCCTGTACTCGCTAAATCTTCTAGAACTCTCAAGTACGGCAAACGCGTGGCTTATATCTCATCCGGTATGGGAATACTGTACGTTCTTGATAGATATTACAATGCCTCGGCGATTTTCAGGAGCTTGCGAACGATCTGGACGGTATGCCATTTTGTCTGTTCCGCTTCCATACTGATGGCATCGCTCGGTAGTGTGCAATGATAACGTTAGACTTTAAAATAAATTTTACGCCGGAGAACAGCGACAAGATTCCAGAGTTGCACGAACGTGTTGCGCAGAGGATCTTTGATCTCTTTAATTCCAACGGCGGTTTGTACATTAAACTTGGGTATGCATCATCTGTGCGTAGTCTTCAGACTAACAAGAATACCACTCCAATAGACAGGCCATTGGTGCAAATGCAGCCGTACTTCCAAAAGCGTTCCAGACTAAATTTGCCTCCCTTTTCGATGATGCGCCCCAAGTCCCTTACTCTGCCATTCGGAAAGTATTCCTCAAGGAACTAGGTGCGCCACCAGATGGTCCAGGTGGCATTTTCGAAGTGTTTGAGCAGAGAGCTGCCGCAAGTGCGAGTATTGCACAAGTACACAAGGCCAAGCTGTGGGGCAAAGATGAATGGGTTGCTGTGAAAATCCAGAAACCAGACGTAGGCATTCAGATGGAATGGGATTTGGGTATCTCTTGGTTTGTTATGTGGATGTTTGAAAGAGAGTTTGGATTGCCAGTGTGTTTTGCACTCGGTGAGTTTGCGTCAGACCGTTGTTGAAGAATGAGCGGCTCATCGGACACGATCTAAAGATTTCATCTCCGATCATCTCAGACAAGAGCTCAATTTCGAACAAGAAGCACAAAATTCCAGGCGGACGGCAGCATTTGTTGAGAGTGAGTCCAGCTTACGAGGCAAAGTCCATATTCCCAAAGTATACCCTGAATACTCGACGAAGAGGATTATGGTTGCCGAATGGATTGACGGTGTGCGACTAAGTGACAGGAACGGCATTCGACGGTTAGTTGGAGAAGAGGAGCCACTGACAGAAGCCGCTGAATCGACACCAACACCCTTACTCATCTCGGAACAACAACCCCCAGCCTCCTTTAACTTCCCTGCGAAACCACTCAAGGGAGGTACCCAGTACATCATGCATACCATGGTCTCTCTCTTCTCCGCACAAATGTTTGACTGGGGTTGGGTCCACTGCGATCCTCATCCAGGCAACGTAATCATCCGCCCTTCGCCGACATCTCCAACACAACCACAACTTGTTCTTATTGATCATGGACTTTACGTCCATACACCAGAGGAGTTCAAGAGAGAATGGATAGATTTATGGCGCGGAATGCTGAGCGGAGATTACTCCCAGGTTGAAAAAGTGACAAAGAACTGGGGATTAGCAGTACCTGATTTATTGGCAAGTTTTGCTTTGATGAAACCTACTGTGTTGCGGAGAAACAGGAAAAAGAGAGTGAAGATAGATGAGGGGCAAAGTCAGCAGGAAGAGAAGAAACCATTGACGCACTATGAGATGAGCGTTCTGATGAAAAAGAAGTTGAAAGAATTCTTGATCGATACAGATAGGATGCCTAAGGTGCTTATATTCTTGACCCGAAATATGCGGATGGTACAAGGTATGATGCTCTTCTTTCTATCCTTTGCTTTGAGTTTCATGCTTTTATCTCAGGGAACAACCAATCTCTTGGCTCCCCTGTCAACCGGATCAAATTAACAGGTTATTGGGCGTCCAAATCTCAAACACGAAATCCAAACCTGGCTCTCGGACAGCGTATCAAGGAGTGGTGGTCCCATATTGTTTTCCGAAGTGTCATGTTCTCTCTAGACTTTGTTTTCTGGAAGACAAAGTTCATGAACTGGTTAGGAGATGTGAAGTATAGACTGCTCGGTGGGGATGTCAGCAGTCTAAGAAAGCAAAATTTTGAACAGGAGATGGAGAGGACTATACAGGAGTTTGCGCAGGAGAATCTTGGCTTTCAAAGTAAGACTATTTTTGAAGGATGAAGGGTGGCATTGTAGCTCAGCCTCAAGTTGATTATTGTTTGGGAGTGGGCTTGAGGACACGTCATGAATTCAGAGTCGCTATCTATACAAGGTCAATATGTACTAATGCCTTACAAGTGACGAAGATATACTGACTTCGTGCATCAGACAAGTATCAAATGTATGTATCTAGATAATTGAGCCGAAAAAATGAGAACATAGAGAAAAATACTATGATATCGAATTTTCCAAAGTCATCTTGTGTAATGATCATGAAATTATCATTATCGATTCATCAATAGTCCTTTCTCCTTTTGTCGTCGTTCATCCAGATGGATACACAGACGCTTGCACCTAGTTCATACGCAGACGACATGTCATCTATCGCGTCTGACACAGCCTTATGATAGAGCTAAGCTGGATATCTGGATGGTCTCGAGGTGATTGTCCGATTCTTCATTGGCGTCAAGGATCTCCAATTTTACAAAATGACTCCTTCCAGAAATCCTTCGATAGAATGTCTGCACAGCACCTCTCAGCTGGCACCTCGAGACATCATAGCAAACTCATGCGATTCTCTCCGAGGATAACCTGGGGTTCGGTATCCTGTCATGTCACTAGCAGGATATGCCTCCAGCAATGCGTTTGAGGAACATGTCAGATCGAAAACACCTTGGACGATCAGACACGAGTACGTGGCTCAGCTACCTCTTTGAATCGTCGTTCTCCTCAATGTGACTAACTATCACATCCCTTTTTGTAAAGCTCACAACTCCATCTGCCGCGCCTAGAACAAAGGAGTATCATCAGACAGCCCATATGGACGTTGTTAGCCGTGTGCAGCTGCAAGGCCAGCTTTTCTTAGCCCGTATTTTGAAACTTGATTTTCCTTGAGCTTCGACCCTTTCATCCTTTGTGGGAAAAGTCATATAACCACCCAGGGAAACCAAGTCCAGAATTCAGGCGCGTAAGCGGGAGGGAGTAGAGAAAAACCCAAAGGGCTGCCCGAGGTGCGGAGTCCCTATTTTAGTGGAATATCCACTGGCTACACACGACTCAGGCTTTTGAATTGCAGAGAAGTCTCCAGCATCTCCTTCAATGGAAGAAAAAAAATGACTGAGAATCAGGAGGAATCAATTGAGTGAAATGTGAAGACCTGTGCTGTATATTACTTGTTATAGTCATTAAAAACCCGTTTCTCTAGAATGCTGTTGAGGGGTGGCTTCCGCAAAAAATACTCGCATTGGAAGCTAGAAATTCAAGTCAAACATACAGATTAACCTATTCAGGGAGTTCTCAATGGTGGTGTCGCACAAAGCCGAACGGGAAACTCCGTACGTCTGATTCTAATTTTGAGTTGTCCATTAGCAAGTTCGTAAGGGTCCACAATAAATGCGGGCACAAACACTAGAATAATGACACGATGGTCCACTGATGGCCGACTAGAACCAGTTTAGAAAAACTCTTCCGCGCCGTAGGGATGGGGAATGTTACACTGGCCTGAGACCACAATCAGCGTTTATAACTTCAATTTGGAAGCATGCCATAGGGGCGCCTTAGCGAAGCCCGGCTGGCTAAAGGCCCAAAGATCTGGCAAAGCACTGTCGCTGTGTCTAGGTTTATTACATCAATAAATCAATGGTCCATAAGCCGATGATCGAATGCCCCTTAATTTTCGCCTTCTTGTCGCTCTTGCCGACAGTCATGTCTGGGTCGCAACACCTAGAGTAGATCATTTTTGGATTCAATATTCTGAGCCGTTGCATGAGTCAAGTTAACACCAGCCTGTTGTTCTTTCTGTGTCTGGAATAGAACAAAAAGAAACACGCGGGAGAACAACGATCAAGGTTGCGATCTGATGGTGGTAGCTGAATAAGCACTGAACTGCATCTGTACTGCATCTGTACTGCGTCTGTACTACATCTGTCCGCATCTACCTTTGTCGACGCCTGACAATGAATAGCTCAGTCGTAGTTTTCGTTGATTATTGTCCACGACCGCAATTCTGGGGATAAAAATATGAGAGACCCTTGGTTTCTTGGTCTCCCTCTTGTCTTGTGCAGGACAGTCTCTCGGCGCTAGTTCACGTTTCCACATCAACGTTTCACCCATTCAGCCGACTTTGACAGAACGGACAACCTCGTGTCGTGTTATTTTTGTCACCCTGATCTCTTTCTGTGTGTGGAATTTTTACACGTTCAAGGGTCCTTCAGCTGGGCTATAACACTACAGCGCATTGTCTTTGCCAACGTCCACTATCGCTCTTCCCTTTGGAGAAAACTTCTACCACAATTACCAAAATGACCTTCACGGAAAGCCTTCATGTCTCCTCAACTGTCAATCCTCGAAGAAACGAGCCACCTTTGCGGGTCAAAGAATGCTTGAAAACGCCTTCAGTTCCAATTTTCTCTGTTGTCGAGAATCGACTCAGATACAATCCAGCTCACGTATATCTTGACGTTAATTTTGTATCTCATGTGCGGGGTCACTCGTATACCCTCTCCACCATCAATTTTGGGAGCTTGACAGGGGCCTCTTTGTTGAATGACGGGCTGCATGATAACCTTGTGGGGTTATTATCTCGAATGCCTGCCTCAATCTCCCCCTGTCTTCCCTTGGAAGTTCTTAATACAAGGGCGAAAGGTCTTGGAACATTCGCAACGTCATTCATCCCACCTGGTAGTTTCATTTTCGGCGAGCATCCGGTCATGCTCGCGCCTTACCTGCCTGGAGTGTCCGTCCCACTCGGGGATATGTACACCAAGATTTTTGAATCCCTTCCAAAATCGTCGCTTGCTCTCGTTAGTTCGTTAGCCACTTTACATCAGGATGATGGCAGATCCAAATCGGCTTCACTATCTTTCTACGAAAACGTCATGAAAACGAATTCGGTTGTCATCAATCTTCTGAATCCCACGGACGGACCTCATCCCGAGCTCCTGGCTCATCGTGCTCTATTCCTTCGTCTCAGCCGATGTAACCATAGTTGTGACCCCAATGCTACTTGGAGCTGGGACGCCCAGACATTGCGACTGACGCTTTCTGCTCTGCGTCCTATCTTACCACAGGAAGAAATCACTATATCGTACATTGTACCATCCAAGAACCAAGCTGCTCTGCGAGAAGAACTCAAAATCTCATACGGCTTTGATTGTATTTGTGAAAAGTGTACACTGCCGTCTCATGTCACAATTGTCCGTGCTTGCAACGTGGTTCTTGACAACTTGGCAGAGTCTACTCCTATAACTCTTGGAGCCTGCTACGCGGAGCGCGCCAAAACCAGATACACCCCAGATTTCCCGACTCTTGAAGAGTGGCTGGAGGATGCCACATTACCTGATGCCATGCTCATTGATGAACATAAGACTGCTCTTCACCGCATCGAACAGCAAAAGTTCGCTCTTTCTTATCACAAACACCTGCCCCTCGGAATTTGCACGCAGCTAATCGATCAACACGTGGAATCAATTGCTATGTGCTACGGTGCGTTGGGGGATATAGTGAAATTTCGCAAGTGGGTAGCGATCATGAAGGACGCAAACACACACCCTGAACATAAAGCCGTGTTCACTAAGTGGCTATCAAATCCTTCGTCTTTCCCTCTGTGGGGAAAGAGGAAACGAAAATCTATGTCGGCTCATCGATCCTGATGAATACTCCTAATGTGAATTACCGTAATTTACTTCGTATTTATGTACGTTTCAGAGTTTTAATGGTTATTATACGTTCAGATTTTCGGTATCATCGCGTGTGCAAACTCCGTTCTCTAGAGATCTGTCACTTGAAATTGTTTCCTGTAACATTGATCAGAAACCTGCTAACATAGTTCAAGTCATTGACATAAAAAATGCCTTACCATCATTTTTACCCTATTGGTCCAATCACTCCTGAGACTATGTCTATCTCCAGTTCTTTTAAGGCCTTCCTTCCTCTCGATACCCAAAATGCCTTGATTGCAGGATAGTTAAACCACAACTGATGTTCGACATCATCTTCCCCCTCAACTCTTTTTCCAGGGGAAGGCTCATCGACTTGAACTCTACTGGGCTCGGTCATGATCTCAGTACAACGACCAGCTTCCCCGGGAGATGGTATTTCAAGAGACAGCAAGGATACTTGTTTGGAGCCTGCCAAAAACATACCATCCTCATTTTCATCCCCAGACATCTCCATCTTCTTCAGACTCTCGATAGTCTCATCCGGTTCCGTTTCATCTTCACTGTGGTCTTGCTCCATTGGCAACTGGATGAGGCCTCCACTCCGCATCCATGCAGCAACATTAGTCTCCCTTTTCGTCGCATCCAAGATTCCAATGACAGCCAACAAGGTCTCGTCATATGGTAAAGGATCTTGCTCCTCCAGCTTTTGCGTCGGCTGATCTATACGCTTTTTCTTCTCTCTGTCCTTCTTTCCCCTCCTTCTGCGTTTACGAGCTTTAGTGTTTCCAGCCCCAGACACTAACTCTGGAGAGTCATTCGCACCTGCCGAGAGAGCGGGGTCTTCTGGGAATTCTTTGGTCAGAGCGGGGTCTTCTGGGAATTCTTTGGTTAGAGTAGGGTCTTCTGGGGATTCTTTGGTTAGATCGTGGGCTTCCTTTTGACAGAACATTTCTTCAAAAGAATTCCCGGAGATCTTATCCGAGGATCGTTCTCGAGCCATCTCTAGTCTTCGTACAGATACATCATGCTTTCGCATCTGGATATCGTATTCTTTGAGGCAAAGGTGATTATAGGGTTGGAGATGAACTTTAAGTGGCGAGTCATCAAGAATCAGGGTAGTTTTCGCAGAATGATTCCGCTGCAACAATGTCGATCCTGAACCCTTAGAATCTGCTACAGAAATCGTGTTGAGTTCATTCCATGGTTTATTAAGATCTTTTGTCGTTTGTATTTTTCTGCCTGACGAGGAGGGAGAGAGAAGTACAAAAAAAGATCAGATCAAATGATTCTGGATGCCGAACTAGATGACACACCATAATCACCAGCAGCCAACCCCAGCCGATCTCGAGCCCAAATCGCAGTCAACTCTCTTTTCATGACTCCAAAACATTTTTCTACCATGTCATCTACATTGCGAGGCTGGGCAGAGCTCCAAACCATCGTGTCCAACCACTGTTTTGTACTCGGATGGAATAGATAATTGCAAAATGGAACGAGATATGGTCGTGGATGAGCAGTACGAACTGATCGGGGTTGCGAGGGACTGAATATACCTTCCTCCGTAACGCCACACCCTGAGTTACGCCGTGACCGGTGTGGACTGCGATAAAGCAGTGTACCGTTCAGATCCAGCACCAAGAGCTTCCTGGTAAGCCCTTCCACACCCCTCGTGGGTCCACCCAGCGTTTCGCTCTTCTCAGCAGAGATTTTCAGATATTCCTCACTTGGGCCTGAATTTCTCTTCATAGATAGGTCCGGAGGATCTGTTTTCCGTGTCAAATTATTGTGTTGTCGGGATCGTGACATGAGGAAGCCTTCAGTGGCTACTTGTCCAGCGTCAGTAAGAGTACTAGAGGCCACTGCAGATGAATGGTATGACTGCGTCTGTTGTCTATTGTTGGATACTCTGGAGGTGCGCCCGTGACGACTACGAGCGTCAAGGTAGTTTCTGTTTCTTGAGAATAATATGTCACCGAAATGATTGTCGACAGGAGCCCCGTGATCAGAGTATCGTGACTGCCGATAACCATCGTAATTGTGATACCCCGTCCACCCATATGAAGAATCAGCATACCCTGAGCTCGCGTTCGCTATGTACCCTTGGCTGTCGGACCGTCGGTAGAGGTGGACATCTGTATTGTGCCACTCATCGTAACCATGGTGCCAGTTTCGGGTGAATCCCAGAGAATTGTTTTCAGCCCGAGTATATTGGAATTGGTCGCGACCCCCTTCTTCCTGGGGTCTCTGGCATGAGTACTGCCGGTATCGTGGTAGCCTGTGAGGTCGCATGACCCGCAGAAAGGCGGGAAAAGGAATGAGGACGTAGATCTGAATCAGTGTTGATGAGAGAACAGACAACTTTCAGATGACGTGTTGATACAAGTTTGTCCGCATGCTTTATTCCTCGGCGGCACTATGCTGTGTGTTTTTGGTGTGTTCAGCGATGACCACATCATCTGGACAAAAACCAGTATTTCATTAAAAATCTATAGACAGATTCCAATACTTTTGTTGATAATCACTAAAAAATTAACAAGAACGAGGCTGGAACACATATTGCCATGCAGAGAAGGAGCCCGAACATACAAGTCCCAAGGACTAAACCATTTGGCCAACATCAATTTTTGAGTTATGCGTATTACACTCAATAGATAACATATGAAAGATTCTATCTCAAGTAAACATCAGGAACAAACTTATTGTGGACGGCAATAAGTTTGAGTACTTGATAAAAGAGGAGAGAACCGCATGTCATGAATCCGTAAGCCGCGATTGCTACACATCTTTCGAGATTTGAACCCAATTTTTCCTAACGTGTTATATATAATCTTACTTCTAGGTATGTTCAACGAGCGGCTCTGTGATCTTCGGTGTTCCTAGGCTCATTCAGCGTACACCCGGAGCCGGTACCTGGTTTCGACCGTCTAGGTCATCTCTAGTCTTGTTTTGGCACGTCCTCATGTTCTGCAAAGTTGATAGTCTCGATCCCAGCTTGGTCCTCGCAAAAGTCAAAGTTCCGGCCTTTCAACGCATTATTGATAACTGGAATCATTAAAATCTCCTCTCCTCCGATCATGCACTCATACCATCGACCGGTCAGTTACTAATTTCGATGCTACTTCATATTTATGATGTGATTTCTGGTAATGGTTGAATCCCATCCAGCGTCGAGCATGTCGGTCGAATTTAAATGATCTCGCCAATTTCCCAACCCTTCCGACTTTGAGAGACCCTCTTCGTTGCTGCCGATGCTAGTGAATCTAGTGATGATGAATGTGAGCAAGTATTCTTTGATGTCTCCGAGTGCTCAGGCCATCGTGCAATACTGATGGAGAGTGATGACCGATCAAGAAAGACACATCAGACTATGATCCACCTCTTGATAAACGCGAACTGGAAAGCACGGATTTTGGCCATGTTCTCAGAAATTTCAAGAATGTCGAAGAAGGTGAGAAAAGCTCCACTATGATGGTCTAACATAGTGTTGGGCTATTGAAGGCGTTCCCGATGAATCAGAAAGGTTTAGACATACTATGGCTGAAGGTGATATGAGATGCTTCAGTCAATTCCCTGATGATTGCTTTGGTCTCAAGATAGTATTCCTTGGTACCTAGCACATAACTGAATGAGGAGGATGTAGACAAAGTCTGCTGGTAGATAGATGGAGTTGCAATACACGTGGTTTTAACCCGACAGAGATTTCATACGGAAATAATTTAAACGGCTATAAATTGCAACACAGTGAATGTGAGGTCGGTCTATGTCAGTACTTATGTCCCGCAACAAGGAAAGTTAGACGTACGAGTTTTACAACATGAGAGCCAAAGGTATCTAGTAGGGTGGAGATGAGGGCTGAGTATGAATTCCATAAGTGAAGGGAGCGTGTATTGTTCCGGCTTACGTTATTACACCATGACCCAGCCTCCTCTTGATGCAGAAGAAAGTGACGCTCAAACCCAAGATGCATTCCCTTCTGTCAAAGCTATCAAGGCACTAGAATCATACAGAAAGAAAGAGCCTCTCAAGAGTACGGTCTGTATCCCTCAAATATCATAAATGCTGATAGTTGTGCCTGCTCATAGTCGTCGTTCGCTTCAAAGCTGTCGGAAATGCCCCAATAATGAAACAAAACTTCTACAAAATTAATTCAACCAATCGCTTTCAGGCAGTGATCCAATTTCTTAGGAAGGAGCTCGGCTGGCAAACTGGCGAACCTCTTGTACGTATCCCGCAGCTACTTTGACGGCAAATCTGATAGTGTACACTAGTTCACGTATATCAATCTTGCATTCTCCCCCGCTCCAGATGATACCGTCTCTAATCTTTTCAAAGTGCGATTTTTGCTTCTTCAAAACTCAGATCTGCTGATTCTGGTTCAGATGTTCGCAACCGATGGACACTTGATAGTCAATTATAGGCATGTCCAACTGTATACATTAACCTTGGCATATCTTATCTTCGACTTCAAGCACGACTGCAGCGTGGGGTTAACGTTGAAGAGACTTAGACGCGTAGGTTGTGTTGAATGGTTGTAATGCAAGTTGCTCTTTCTTTATCTTTATCCTTCCCTCTGATTATTGATTTAGCTTATACTACCAAATGTACTTTACTTACTTGGGCCATCCCTCATTAAATATCAATCAGGCAAACGTGCAACAGCAAGAACATTCGTCAATGCAACACTATTCCACAACATGACCTTTTCTGCGCCAGATGAATTCCTTTGATCCACAAAAGCCTTGGTGCTTTCATCAACATCTGGATCAATGTAGCCATCCTCCAATTTGAGCAAGTCGTAACCAATCAACTTCGGCAGGTCTGAGCGTAGAACATTACACAGCCGAACATTGTTTAGGAGAATGGGTAGTGTGGAGAGTGGCAGCTCCATGCCAGAGAGTATTTCAAAGGTCTCATCTGAGACGAGAAAGGAATAATTCCACGAAATCCTGCTATAGGTTGGCTGGCAAGCACAGTACAGAATCCACGAAACTTGCCCTGATCACAGTTGGTACATTCATCCTTCGATAAAGTGCTCCCCTCCATTCGACCAAGTTCATTCTTGCCTTCTGAAGTTGCTCAAGGGCCATGTCAGTTACTTTCTCTGGCCGATAATCCAAGATTCTCGAGACCTCGCACATGTTCGGCTTCAATGTGCGTGGGGTTGTTGTCGATTAGGTAAATGTGGCGGTAGCTATAGAAAGGCAGTCGAAAACATAAAGGATGGTTCATAATTGTGCTGGCAGAAACTGCGTAGCACTCTGGATGCCTGGTCAGGTAAGTCCATGATTGGATTTTATGTTTCTCTAACTGCTTCTCTCAACATTTGGATCAGCGCCAAACGAGACTGACCAGATTAGGTTGGACCAAACACAGGGAGGAACGGAAATTTCATCATCGTGCTTGGAATGCCATGAATAGGATTATTTCTGTATAATGTGATAAGACGGACACAACAAAATTGCTTTCAAATTTCATTCTATTCTTCAAATTGTCGTCATGTATTTCCAGCGTGGGCACTGCAAAGCACAGAATTATGAGATAAAAGGCAAGGCCAGTCGTCACAGAGCCTTTAACAGTAATTATCCAGAATCCTGTCAGGGTGGGAGAGGTAATGATTTCAATAGCATCCCGCTTCTCTCTTTAGCACCACCACCTCGATTTATACATGGAGGTTGCTGAGAATATTCAGGCATAAAACCCATGTCGGTATACCTTTGTTCACCTACTACAAAGAGGTCGTTCTTCTCTCGCAAGGGGACCTCTCGAACTGATGAAGAGCAAACAAGAACAATGGCCATTTCACGAGAGCACCTGATGGATGTAGGAGATGTTTAATTCAGAAGGCCTAGGGGAGTCAGGCGATGGATGAAATGAGGCTGGAGTGACTGAGTCCCAAGAAGGCCTCACATCGGAATGTCAGGGGATTGGTAAAGAGAGAGAGAGGATCTGAAGTGTTCAATTCACAGAGTCCTGGCGATGTGAAGCGAGACCTTTGATTCTGATGTCAGCAGAGATACGGACGATTATGTTGTCATGGGTGCGCAGAAGAGTATTGAGATTTTGTTTGTTGGGTTGATTTCCCACGTATATTGATATTGACGAAATACCTCCAGATGTTCAATCTTTCCATTTCATGGAATATAAAAATAACTTCTCCAGATATATTCTTTACGCGTGTCAAACAAAATTTCCGACGTGTTCCTCCCCCTCTCCAGACAAAATACCTGGGCCGCTTCATTCATGTTCTTATATTTCTCACTATATTTCTTGAAGTGTACTTTTGCTACCACTTCATATGATTCAGGCATCAGTTTTGCGGCGGGCGTGATAGCGTGATAGCGTCTCCCTCAGGCAGAACATTTACCTAAGCAACATCCTCAGTACCCCTAGGCTCCATTGAGGACAAAATTAATGATCTTGTTAAAGCACTAGGAGTTCCATCCAAGGATATAGGCATCTGCTATTTTAAAGTCAGGATTATGTCCCTCTTGCTAGCTTGTGTTGAAACAATCGGGGAAGGGTTACAAATGGATAGCAACTACAAACAAAGCACACTAGCTATCTGAAACAATGAAACATGAAACAATAAGAACATACATGGCGGATATTCAGATTTCAAGTTGCCGCTGCTTTGCCTAAGTGTTGTGAGTGACTGCATGGGAGTTCTCGTGGTGATTTGTGGTAGCATGAGCTCTACGTCGTCGTCTTTAGTTTCATTATTCTAGTTCACGTCGGACCCTCATCTCAATCGACTAGATGCACGGAACTCAGCAATAATAGTTACGGCTCAAGGCGGACGATCAAATTTAAGAAGACATTCTAGCTGAGGATACATGTTCCTCTCCTGCCAACAGCTACACGAATACCAAGTCTACGGCGAGCAAAAAGTGCCAGGTAGGATATCATCTTAGCCGTCATGTTCGTGGCAAGCGTATCGTTCTTGCACTTGAAACCAGGAACAGGTTTGATGAGAAATATATCCTTGCTGACATTCATCCAAAGACTCAGCAAAGGAGGGTTTCGTTTTGATTTCCTCTAAACATTTTGTGTAGATGTTTGAAGATGCATACTTTGTATGTTGTAACCGAATTGATATTTGATCCGGGTGATGCCGACGTGCGACATTGTTCTTTCGTCATCAACACATGAACATTTGCTTTTCCTTTCATAGACAGGAACAGTCTGCCCAATCGGAAAAGAGTTACTGGGATACCTTATGTAGACAAGAGCGAGAAAATACGATTGAAGACAATGCTAATACTGATAGTTGACTGTGCTTTGAAAATCACGGATGCAGTACGGCGATAATGACTTCCAGATCAAACAATGTGCTTCCACATTTGCTTCGCCGTGCTTCTCACATGCCTAGACGCTGATTGTCAAGTTCCTACCCGGTTTAGGTCGTGAGGCAGTGTCACGATCTTGTTCTCATCATCCTACGTTCACAATATTTCTTCCTACTCACTCAAATGGCACGAGCTATCCAAGTTCTCGGT
>Ga0153938_1000161_pt1 | contig 24997 bp, 30 predicted proteins | sample TSNY022MetaG_FD_104740 | JGI IMG/M metagenome (GOLD analysis project Ga0153938, IMG submission 104740) | Attine ant fungus gardens microbial communities from New Jersey, USA - TSNJ022 MetaG | ecosystem: Host-associated > Fungi > Mycelium > Unclassified | place: USA:New Jersey: Brendan T. Byrne... | reverse complement strand
ATGACTTTTTTCCCTTCATAAAAGTACTATTGTTGCGCAACCATAAAACTCTACCTTTCTGGCACAACAAGGGCATGCAAAAACAGATATATATTCTCATAACTTGGCAAGCAAAAGTCCAATGAGAACAGTTATGATGGTAGTGAACGGCGTAACGATGCAATATGACCAAAAGATAGTGCGAGATATGAGACGTTCGAATGCATCTCCTGATGCTCTCTGCGTAATCTGGGCCAACGTGAGAGCAGGAGGAGATGCAATGAGAAGAACATTCACTACGACGAAAATCGGACTATCACCAAACGGGTCAGTTACCACAGCAATTGTTGTACAAAAGATGGATACTTACTCTTCAAACACGACAGTAAAACCATATTTTGCGTGGAATGCGAGGAGTGGTATCAGTATGGCAGGGGTAAGAACCATTCTGGACAGGATAGCGATGATAATTGTCTTCGTTTCCCCTTTTCTATAATGACGCCTTATCAGAGCGGTGGATTGATTAGATTGAGCTTCCCGAGTGAAGAGGCATCGGAGGGCACGTAACAAGGGAAACGATGAGGCAGATGCTGACGAATTGCTGGTGGTTATGTTAGGGATATCAGATCCAAGGTAGGCTTCTGATGGCTGAGGATAAAAGTAGGCTCCAAGAACGACGAGGGTAATTGGAATTGAACAGTTCCCAGCAGAAGAAATCGCATTCGAAACTGCTGTGCCATGGAACCGTAACCAATGCTGCAAAACCGGAATCGTTGCAACCATGAGCGATGCAGATGCTGCCCATAAGGGAGCTGTCATAAAGTCATTGAGTGCCGACCAATAACGCACAAAACATTGCCTGATCGTTCCATTCAGGTTTGAGTCTGATAGTTGATTGAAGGTAGGTAGTTCCATGTCCACAGCACAGTCATCAGAAGGTCCAGTCCCGTATTGATCAAGATCTGCGCGAGACCGGTTGGGTGAATCAGGATATGAACGGGGAAATTGTATGTTTTGACGTAAGGGAGGCGGCCGCCGTCTAGGCACTTCCGATTGAGAAATCATCCTGGAACTCTTGGCATCTTCCTCAAGTGAAGATTCCCAGGTAAATGGTGCTGACCTGGAGTAACCACTGTCACAAGGAGAATCTCCAAATAAGGGTGTGGATTCATTGGGTTCCAATTCTGCAACTTCTGGATCTGCTTGTGAAAGCAAATGAACACCATAGCTCCAGCGTAGCTAAATAGATTCTGAGAAAAATCTCGGGTACAAGGAGGAACAGCACACTCACAACCATACCAAGAGTGCTGTGCATAACAAGATAAGTCAATGCTCGACCAACCATCGCATCCCTGTTATCGTTAGAATCCCAGCGCAAATCAGGAACTGTGGCAACGAGGCTTTGCATTAACGCGATCGGGAGCGAGTTTGAATTCATGAACATGGCTGCAGCCATAGTGAAATTCCTGAAATAGCCACGCACGTTTGTCAAGTTCCTTCATGCAAAAAATCAGGGCCATTACCTTTGCGAACACTTGAGCTTGAACAACCAGCCTAGAACTGAAGCCACTATGCCTGAGACAGCAGTAATTACCAGGAAGAAAACTGGGATAACCCATAATTCTCGTAGTCTTTCTGTGGGAATGGTAGGCTTGGCAGCAAAGATAGGAACCGAGATACATACCCGGTGTCAGGAAGAATGCGACCTTTGAAAATAACAAGGCAGGCGTAAAAAGAGATACATTGAGACGATTGAGTTGCTGTTACACGCAGTCATTAAGCGTGTTCACGGTTCGGGTAGATCTATGAACCTTTTGAGTTTTCTTATCAAGCACACCACGTGCCGCAAGGATGTATCCCGCAAGACATAAGAGAAATACTTCAAAGATCGACTAAGATGAGGGACCTATCAATCGACACCACTGATAACCATTAAGAGTACGCACGGTGAAGACAGCGAGCAAGAGAGGGCCAAACGGAGTGCCTTGAGAGCTAAGCAGAGTGATCATATATCAATGAGCGACTGAAGCTGGAGGAAAGAAAGGCGATGACAGGAGGTGAGGGTCCTGCACACCGCATTATAAATTAATGATGGAAAAAGAAATGACAGGAGGTGAGGGCAGAGTACATATGTGGCTGTGTTAAATTTTCGGTACTCCGACTTTGACCCGCGACTCGCTTCAGACAGGAGCACCAAATTAACTAACATGTTTTAGGACTAGATTTCAGCACTAAATCAGCATTAGATTGTGTATTCCGTAGAACACCCAAGCTACGGTATCGAGTCATGGATGTTTCATATCAGGGGTGTCCTGTGCCAGCTGATCGCATCAGCTCCAACTGAGCTCCTTCAACATCATTGATTACAGCACTCACTCCATCTTGTCGTCCTCGATAGTATACAAAGATGGCTTGGCATTGTACAGGAAAAACCAATCTTGAGCTCATAAATAACATGAACAAGTCCGGAATCTTCCACGCCGATCGAACCGCGAAAGTCAGCATACCAACAGACATCTCTGTGGAACTACTGACGTGAAGCTCCCTTTCTGCTTGGCATACTTCTGATTCTTCAGGCTATGACTCATGTAGATCGAGCCAACTATGTGTTTAACAAGAGCAGTGCATATGAGGATTCTCCTCAGTCGTGTCTCTTTTGATCCCGTCCAAGATCTTTGGCTCATCCAGCTGCTTGACAGGGTTATCGGGCATGGCGCTACAATCAGTGCCCCGCACATGGTCAGTATACGTATTCCTGCGTAACCATGTACCATACGTCATCAACTGACCCACCTTTCCCCAGCATGCCTATGCTACAGAAAACCTCCTTCCTTTTCTCCAACCTGGAGCCAAAGTTCTCGATATTGGGAGCGGATCTGGATACATGACTGCTGTTCTTCACCATATTGTTGGCCCCACTGGCAAGGTTATTGGAATCGATCACATCCCTGAGCTTGTCGATTGGTCTATCAGTAATTTAAAGCAGGATGGCCTTGGCACAGCTGTGGAGAGGAAGCAAATTGAGATGATTGCTGGTGACGGTAGAAAAGGTTATCCCAGTGGCGGTTAGAAACCAAGCACTTCTCTTGTTCTTGGCACTCACGCTGTGCTGCCCGACTCTTTCAGGACCTTATGACGCTATTCATGTTGGAGCAGCTGCACCCACGCTTCCCCAAGACCTTGTTGACCAGCTTGCATCCCCTGGCCGGATGTTTATCCCGGTTGGGACACGTTACCAATATATTGAGCAAGTTGATAAAGATGAAAATGGCAACGTTTCGACTAATCGTCTTATGGCTGTCACGGTAGGCTTCCTTATTCATTTCACGAACATCCATGAGCTTATAGTGTAGTATGTTCCGCTGACCGATAAGTCTTCATAATATTCGATGTCATGCATTCGGTACACCAAACCATGTACTCCGTTAGCCAGCGGGACATCATAAATGACTTTCTGCAGTTAGTCTCTCGAAGATAAAGAACAAGCATCAACGCGTTGTCCAAGGCAGGCACACATATACAGATATCGAAAGCGGAACTATGCTATTGTGCTAACAAGAGGTCCATGAAACGTTCAAATTACGCCAATGCAAGGTCCAGGTTGATTGTCCAATGTCAAACGTCCATACCGAGATCCACGAAAAACCTACCCGTGATGCGTATTAAACCAACCACCGCAACCACTACCCTGCCCAGATGAACTCAAAATTCCTGCTTTTCTGTCTGCAACAAATCAGGAAGCCCTTAGTTTTGGATAGCGAAAATAGGTCCGGCATTTCCGGAGTCACCCATCACTCAATGTATGTGTAAATATCACTTATCATCCGACAACAGTTTGAGAGACAGGATACTCACATACAAGTTGGTAGTCACTCGCATTCCGCACTTTTGGCACATCTACCCAAACCCAACCATCCATGATATTAAAACCATGAGCCAAAGGGTCTTCTATCAAATCCATTGTCATGACTGAACAAGGATGTTTATACAGAATTTCACATACTATAGTCCAGCAGATATCCATTCTGGGAGAGGAAAAGAGTGCCATTGTGGTTTGTAATTTGCTTGGGCGGATTTGAAGTGTCCCTGGGTTAACAGATTAACAGCGATTTCTTCAGCCGTGTTTCTCGGAGTGAAGCACTCACCACGTCACTTTCTGCCTTGTTCCTACTTGCCACACCTCACCCGCAGCAGGAGTAAGTAGTGGTGGTGAGTACACGTCCAGTGGCGCCGAGTGACCGATGCCAGCAAAGGTTACCAGAAGGGCGAGAGTCATGACCGAAATTCTTGAGATCATTTTTGAATAAGCAAAGGCAAAGGAAAGGCTGGTGAGCGAGAGGAGATGGAAGACAATGTGTCGTGAAGGGAAGGAAAGCAACAGCCAGCATTTAGGCTAAACCCGTGAACCTTTATAAGTGCCTGTCACGAAGCCGTAACAATTATCACCACGCTCCATCCATGTTGCTAGTGCAAGTAACGTGGAATTGGTCGGGCGTTTACAAAGTTTTTCCTGATAATGTTGTTCTGAAACCAAATATTGATAATCGAGACATCGTGAAATGGTGGACACATACGTGAGTTGTGGATGGTTGGTGAATATATCATACCAGCACAATACATGCACTGTGCCGATTAATCGATTTGTCGTACGTCAATCAAAAATTTGACATATCTTGAATTATTCTCAGACTTTGGGTAATTTGAAAACGTTACAACATATCCCAATCCCTTGACGGTGTTTTTTTAGCAGTAATTCAACTTCACATAATTTGACGTAAATGTTTATCACGACTGTATGTTTATTCCTTGTTGGGTAAAAAGCAGTGCGCGACTGCGCAATGTTCCTTCCAGGTACTAACTCCCCGTTCCTATGCCAACTACGCAGCTTTCGCTAGGAAGGATGTGATTATGATAACCATCGTCCCTGAACAAGTTAAATATCTCAATTCTGATAACAAATACACTAACCTGAGAACCTCGAATTGAAATACAGCACGTGTACAACGCAGACTCCAAGGGTGCTCGGATTCCGAAAGCTAAGAAAAGAGGCTAGCTGTCATTTTGCATGTGACAAGCGAATCTCCAGCGGAGAGGCGTGTGGCTAGAACGAAATTTAAAAGAATCAGCTTCCATCGCCGGATTTTCACCGACAACAAATTGATCCAGTGTCTCTTTAGAAATGATTTGTTGATTTGTCATGCTTATTCCCGTATCTCCTTGAACCCACCCAGTGACTGATCACTTTACCAGACGGTGTATTTCGAGGAGGATTGAAGATCAGGGAGAGCATTCCTGTTCCTGATACACTTCTTCAGATGAAATCAAGTGTTGGACGATCATGCCCGGCTGAACAGTTCCTTCAGGGAGGTCTAGCCACTTCATTGTCCTCTAGATGATATCTATGAATTCGACAGACTCAACCGAAACCCTATAGCGAAAATGAACCAAACACAAAAACAAGATATGTAGACTATAAGATAGAAAACAAACGATGATCGTGACACCATCCACAGAATCAAAGCCAGATCTTAATCTGAACGGGTTACTTCCCATGACCATAGAAGAATCTTTTGTTCCATCTATCCCATCAAACAAAAGAAACGATCCTCAAAGCTTCGCACCATCATTATGGATGCCGTTGACCTCGATCTGCGTAGGCTGCTTTACAAGGTCCAACATGTGTTCAACAATTTCTTGAGGTGTCGTCACATGCCAACTTGCTAGGGTTCTCTTGCTACCATGGCCAACGGCGGTCGTAAATATTGCCTCGTGTTGGATTTTCAGATCTACAGGCTGGGCATCCTTATTATCGATGAGCGTTACGGATAGTGGTGCTTCGAATCGGAGGAGAGAAGCCCTTTCTTCTCGTTGTTGCGATTGCTGCTGTCCCGATTGATTGAATAGAAGGAGCGCACGGAACATGTCTTCATCAGTCTTCAAGATGATGATGAGTTAACGTGGAAGTTTAGGACACAATGAACGCAACTAACTTTGTCATCACCAGCACAGAAGATGAATTCGGTATCAGGATTCATGTAGAGTATTCTCTTGACAATCTCTCCCTTATTAACAGCGAGAGGTCGTACTTCGAGGTTCTTCTTTCCAACCATCACTATAGCAAACCGTCAGAGCAGGTCCTACACCCATAGCGAATCTGACAAACCTTCGATGGGTCGCTTATTCACCAAGTTATTTTCCAGTAGATCTTGGCATTGTCTGCACTGAAATTCGCTGCGTTCTCAAAGCATCAGCAAGTTCACAAGTGGTTTTAAAGTAAATTTTACACTCACCCCCATTCTGGATCTGAAGCGCGATAATGCCAAGTAATTGAGCTCTTTTTCATCTCAACATGGCTGCCTTGCGTCCGCTTAAATCACGCTCAAATCAACATCCAGCCTGACCAAGCCCAACTTGCGCACTCACCTCAGTGTAATATCGAAATATTTCTTCTACCTCGCTCATCCAGCTCATATCCAGATTCTTTGTGAAATTTTTCCACTTTTCTGCTCCAGATTCCTTAACGAAACCACCATGTTCTGCTGAGAATCCGATATTCTTGATGTGACCTAAATGGAGGTCTAGGAATTCCTGGTCCCGTCCCGAGATGATATATACCACATTTTTCGGATCGCTAGCAAGTTTCTCCAGAGCTTCCAATGTTGCACTCGAAGGAACGGCCATTGAAGGCATCTTCACAATCGGAGTGAGGGTACCCTAGAACCCCAAGTATCAAATAATCAACATCAAAGGATATCATACTCAACTGGGTCAGAAGAGAGCTTACATCGTAATCGAACAAAAATAGTCTCTTCTTCGCCGAAGTATACAACTGTTCCAACTTGTGCTTCAGAATATAAGGAGTCTGCCGCGCCATTCCCTGTCGTCTGAGTTGTCCTAATAATCGTTTGACAAGTATCGAAGCCCAAGAATGGGATGTATGCGTTGTGACAACCTTGTACAATTTGGCATGCCTTTCAACTTTCTCTGACGGAGACATCAAAAGGCCTTGATTGATCGCAGCCGCCACTTCCTGATGAAGCCCCATACAAAAGCAAGAGACGAGTAATCGCGAAAATTGTCAGTTAATCATGTCATGTCACACGTCCATTCGGACAGTCAGATGTACAGACCAATCAAATCAGGACAGTACAGAGATAAATTGAGGTAGAATACTCACACCAAGATTCCATGGGTTGACGAGGAGAGTATGTTCCATGGTCTTGCTGATGCCCATGAACTCGCTGAGAACGCATGGGCTCTTATTTGTCCTCTCCTGAGCAATGACGAACTCCATACTTGTGGTGTTCATGCCGTCCCGAAGAGGTGTTATCACAGCAAGATCAGCAACACTGAGAAGGGCATAAAACTCGTCCTTTTTCAACGTTTGGTGACTAGAAATCTCGTTTTAGAAACCCATTCTGAATCTTTTCCGAATGTATTTGGTCACGTACTAGTGGTGGACAGGAATGAAGTCAAGACTCCCATATTCGCCATTGATATGAGAAACAAGCTCGGTGACTTGTCGTTCAAGCTTTGGTGAGTCAGTGAGTGCAGGTGAAGTCACTTGGATCATCACGACGTTGCCTATCCATTCCGGATAATCTTGAAGGAGCTTCTCGAAAGCATGTAACTAAGGTTCGGATCCGAACCAGATCATCAGAACATGCCAAATTTACGTCTAAATTTGCAATTTTACCTTTTGAATGACACCCTTCACAACATCGAGCTTATCACGTCCAACAATGATCTTCTTCCCTTCGTACAACGTTCTCAGAGCTTCGAGTTTAGGCTGGATCCCTGGTCGTTGACTAGATCAAATTCCATTTAATCAGCATGATCGCCTCATGACGTCGTATTTTTAATAATAACCCAATCCTGATGCAAAACACCAAAAGTTGAGAAAAGAAGGGTAAAATTCCTCACATATCGCGAGTGACTCGCTCGGCATCTATGCCCACAGGACAGTGTGACACCGCGGCCAGATGTCCCTCAACATCAATACCTCGTGTCGTTGCTTCATAGCCACAAACCCGGATACATGTGGAGATGAAGTGCCGGGTGTAAGAATATGTCTGAGGATATACTGTGGGTACCAGGAAACATCATACAACTCTTATTTACTCACCTGGAAGCAAACAAGGTCAGCACCCAGCATACCATCGAGTACTTCCTTTCTTCCTGGATAACATCGATTACAGTCACGACTCACGCTCGGAGTTAGAAGTAGACATACGAGGTAAGCACCTGAAAACTTCACTGCTTGGAAATGGGGTATGGACAAACAAACCAAGAGCAACGTCTGGAATGGACTCCCGGACAAGTCTAATCCAGCAATAGAATCAGATAATTTGTCATGGCGATGTACACCACGTACTTGGGTACAAGGAGGAGATGGTAGTCATGTACCCAGATCAGGTCGCCAGGCTGATATATCTCGGCAATACGCTGCGCGAACGCGGCGTTGACAGATTCATAGGGAGCGTAGTGTTGATCTGCTGAAGCATATTCTGTAGCAACATCTTGCCAAAGCAAGTAGTGGAACAGCGGCCAGAGGGCTGTAGGAAATTTACTAGTGCATTTTAGGCTATAGGATAAGTGATAACCAGACGTACTCTGCTTGCAATATCCATCATAGTGTCCATGTGCAACCTTATCATCTAACCACACAGGTACGTATGTTGTCCTTTTGTCATCGTCTGGATCACTTTCCTTCGGTGTATAACTCTTCAACGCTTCCTCAAACGCAATCCTATCCTCCATCGAGATATCCTTCGCAGGAACTTTCTCAGCTGGACCTGTACATTCAATGTCGCCCGTCCAACCAACTATCACTTGTTCATGTGTCATAGACAGTGACCTAATTCCTGAAATGGTCGCCGCATAACCAAAGCGGGGGGCTAACCTCCATGTGGATCCCAGAATTGTATTACGATTCTCCAATGGAGTAGCATTCGTAGATACCAATGAGATCGGGCTTTCAGAGTTCTCATGAGAAAACTCTACGGCTCTCGCTGTTGGAGTAGCTGGAGGACTAGGTAGGCCGTCGTTGCCAGATTTGTATGTTGCGACGATAGGGAGATAGTGACAAACATGAATGATACGACCAGTTAACGTTATTCCGTTTTGTTTGTGCTGTTGTTCGAGACTACGTATGTGTGAACGAATCTCGTCAAGTGATGACTCGTCGGCCGGGCGAGTATAAGGATCTGCAAAGGAGTCGAAGGTTTGAGCAGGAAATGAAGGCATGGTGGTTCAGAAGAAGGAGGGTAGCGGCTTAAAGGGCTTATAACTGGAGGAATCTTAAATGAACCTCTTGTATTCGAAAATTTGTAGTGATGGACCAGATGAGTTAGCGGTGCAATATAATATCTGGGGCTGTTCGCCCAAAATGGAAGGCAGATTAATAGCTCTTTTCTCTCACGTCGCCATTGGATCCGGTATTTATCCTGCTTGGCCACATTCGCAGTGCAATGAGATGCACTCCTTTGTAACACCTCAAAATATCTACTGTCTGCCTTATCTCATTCTCAGCGATTTCGGTCAATACCCGGTCTCTTAGACTATTTTTCCGACATGATCGCTCACATGTTGAGCAGGTGAGAGCAGCCCAGCAGCCGTGCTGCTCTCATATGATTAGGAGAGGGAAACGAGACCAACGCTCGGAAGTACTGTACCACTATGTCCAAATTCGAACCTGATCTACTGTTATGAGAGTAACTTAATTACTCTTTGCAGTCGAAGGATTATTACGTGTGTGCTAACAGTTATTCATCTCACTCGGAAAGAGGGAGAGCATGGCTACTTAGGAGCACAATCATGATGAATCAAGTAGCATCTATACCATCTACACAGCCGAACGATTCTATGCCCTGAAAGTTCATTCAAAAATAGGTCGATCTAGCCCCGTCGCCTGAAAAAATCAGACCCCTTTCCGTATTGGGCGATTGGCAGTCAACCTTGCGAAAGGGTAATCTGATGATATTCTGTCCATAATTGTTTCCTATTGGTGTGACTTTTGCCGTTTACATGGACTACTTGAGAGAGTCTTCTGTCAACATGATAAGATACGAATTGGTATCCTATTTTGGCTACCAAGAAATCATGATCTATGTCCTGATAAACCCATCAGCACCGAATGCTGTACCAAAAATGATTTCTGGAAGGGGTGTCCAAGACAGTTAGAAGTTGAGTTTTTAAAACGCCGCCAGTAAAAGGGCCAACTGAAATGTTTGCAATAGTAAATCCTGGACTAATCTCTACAGGGAAGCTGATGGAAGGCTAGACGAGACGATCCAGCGTATCTCACATGTGTGAACCTATTCATGATAAGAGATAAAAATTGATTGAAAATAGATGGTCTATCAAGGGAGACGAAGTTTCGGTGGGGTGGTGATGGAAACCATTGTCAATGCCCAAGAAGATAGCAAAACCATGATTCTGATTGTGCAAAGATACAATTGGGCCTAGACTCAGCCTGGGCTTTGCTATTGTTCTGGACATTTTTGTGTCTCAACACTCATATAATTCTAAGTGATGCCCACCAACATTCAATACATTTCCGTTGGTCTTGCTTCCTCTCTCACACTATTAATATTTGATACAACACATGTAGTATTGAAATATTGACACTGTACCTGAGTGTCCTAACATCTTTCTAGTATACCCAAATTGGCCAGAACCATCACTGCTTAGTATTGTCTCGATAGTCTGGCTGATCTTCAAAGATAAATCAGGGAAAGTCCAGGTTTCTTATGCCATCAAAACAATCGTTGGCGGACATGTGATTACCCTGTGCTGTGGCTGTGGCTGCGCACAGTTATCAGGGTGCACTCAATAGTGACCAGATTTAGATAATCTCGAGGAATCACATGCCTGGTACTTGAATGTTATATATAGACTTCGAGACTCTGGAGGCTCGCTCACTCATCATGTCTACTACGTCTACTACAGCTACCGAGAGTGCACAGAGTCCGCCATTTACTTTCCTGACGCGTGTTGCGTCGATTCCCCTCATCTCCTCTTCTCTTGGGGCGGTCGACCAGACTCTGTCGTCAAGCCCGTATACGCGATCATTGTATCCTATGGCCAAAGGTCTATCATCGGCTGCATACAAGTATACTGAACCACTTCAAATTCGTCTTGCCCCTCTTATTAGTAGAGCCGATGACTACGCTAATAAAGCTGTAGACGTCGTTGAGTCTCGATATCCTTATCCTTTCAAAGCAAAACCAGAAGAAGTTCAGGATTATGTCCGTGAACGCCGCCAGAGCGCTGCAGAATCTATCAATCAATCCATCGACGAGAATGTGAAGAGCCCTGCTCTTCAAGTTGCAGCTGGGATTGACCATGTATGTTATCCTCATTTTTTCAGAGGCCAATCTAACTCAAACCTACTCAGCGATTTGCCCCTATCGTCGACTATTTTGAGGTCGCTGTCAACCGTATCACTAGTCCTGATGAACCTGGCTCATCCTCCCCTAATATCGCCTATCAATACCAACGTGCTCTTTCGCTTACTAAGACTTTATATGGTTACTCCAATGATCAGCTCAAGCAATTACAAGCGCATTCCGCCCTCTTGTAGGTGTTTCGCTGAATTTTTACTCAGGTCCTGAACCTTTGCAACGTTCATTTTAGGCAACGAGCCGCCGAGACTGCGCATTCTATATCCTCGCAGGCTGTGGAGTCTTATAACTTCACACAAAGCCGCGTTAACCATTTATCGGATAACATGCTTACTCAATTGCAGAAGCTCCAACAATTGAGCTTTTCGCTCTCTACATCCTTCAAAAGCACAGCTACCTCTGCAGTCCAGCCCCATATTCCTCCTCACGTTCAAGAGGCCTTTTCCGATTTTTCGCAAAACCTTTCTGATACTGTTCATAAGCTGTCTTCAACAATGACTGCGAAAGATTTTCCGATTCAAGAGAGGGCAATGAGGATTGCATCTCAAGTCCGCGAGGGTATAGTGCCACTTCTCGGTAGTTTTACGAAGGCGTTTAGTGAGGTCCTCAATCCAAGGACTCCTGCTCCACAGAACAGTCCGGCGAATAGTAATACAGAGAATACAAATCAAACGACGTGACATAGGTTCAAGTCGGGCGAGCATCAAGTAGCAGTTGACAGTGATGTTGAGGCTTCAGTATGGCTGTGATTGTACTGCCTGTTTCTATATTTCTCATTGTCCCTACTTCGCGAAGCGTACCCAGCTATTTAAAGGACATTCATCAGCTTATGTGGCATGGATTCTGTATTTTTTTTGTTGATGCTGGATGCAGCAACTCAAATACAAGGTACAACAAAATGTAAAGATAATTAGAGAATGGATTCCCTATTTCCTGCCCATAATTGACGCATGATAAATACTGGGACCTGTTTCGGGGGGATCTGAAACGGAGATCTTGCCTCACTTGGTTAGTCGACTGGCAATTGCCACGGCGAAAGCCAAAATAAACCATTTCCCCCACCAAGTTTTAGTTCCTTCATCCATAGCACCAATTTTGGGTGGACCTGTAGGTCGAGATGGAAGAGATCTAAGGAGCCGGAGAGCGCCTTTGATTGATTGGTTCTAGGGATCACGAGATACTTCAGAACGTGCTTCCCACGAGAAAGAATGTAGAAGCTCACGGTGTAAGGTGGGAAGCGGAACCCAATAATTAGGTCAATCCTGAATCGTCAAGTCAGTAAAAAGGTATTCTGTGCAAGAATTAAGGCTGTACCAAGATGGACTCTCAATAGAAGATCTTAGGTGAGTGAACATGTCGAAAGAATACTTGCCACTGTGATAGCCATCTGTGCGGTGAAGATAAACCAGGTAAGTAGCATTGAGTGAGATGAAAGCTTACTTCCGCTGGGGCCGATACCTCCGAACGGCAATCCATCAACTGAGTATATATGGTTCAGCTGAGCAGGTCCCTGATTGAGAAGGGAAAAAAAGACATACCGCCAGGATGAAGAACGACCTCATTGGCAACTGCAGCGCCTGACTGTGTATTCTTAAAGACTGAAGATGTCACAAAGATCAGGGGGTCAGTTGGAAGGGATGATGTAGTAATCGTACCTTTCTGTTTAAATGTGTTGTCTTTCGAGAAGACGTACAAAACCAGAGGATGGTCATTATCATTGACGTATGCAATAGCTTCATCGATATCCTTGATAGGGACGATCGGCAAAACGGGACCAAAAATCTCTCTGCGGTGAAATTGTCAAAAAGTAGTTGTATTGAAAGGAGAAGGGGCATTAGATGGACTTACTCGCTCATGAGTGAATCGTTGAACGGGACGTCCTTCACAGCCGTCGGTGCAATAAATTTGGTCGCCTCATCGTGCTCACCGCCAAACACGATCTTGCCTTGAGTATTGTCCAAAAGACCTTTGATGCGTTTGAAGGCTTGAGTTGTGACAAGCCGTGAACAGATTCCTGGGGTTGATACAGAATCAGGGAAGAACTTGTCCCGTCTGGGAGGGCATGTGAGCTACATCACCACATACAAAAAGCACTGAACATACGCTGCCTGGAGCGCACTGACAAACTTGTCCTGAAAATCCTTGGGAACCAATACATAGTCGGGGGCGACGCAAATTTGGCCAGCGTTAGCAACCTTACCCCAGAGAATTCTCTTCGCAGCAATTTCAAGGTCACAGTTGGGGTCGATGAAGACTGGGGATTTGCCTGTTTTGGAGAATGATGTGTTATTCAAAGTCCAGAGGGGCATCAAAGATACATGCCTCCGAGCTCGAGAGAAACAGGAGTAAGGTGTTTCGCGGCAGCCGCGCTCACGATACGACCAACGCGTCCATTACCAGTGTAGAGTACTAGGTAGCATGACTGTCAGAGCCCCTAATCATGGCTATGTAAGAGTATGAGGACTGACTGTGGTCCCAAGGAAGTTCCAGAAGTCTGGTAGTCTCAGGGATGCCGCCGTTCACAACTGCTACTAGTTCAGGATCCAAATATTTGGAGATAAGCTCAGTTAACAAGGAGCTAACGTGAGGAACCGATTCGGAGGGCTTGATAACGACAGCATTTCCAGCAGCGATAGCGCCAGCCTATGAGAAAGAAGAATTTGTTGACATCAGAGGGTGAAAAATAAATGTATGGACTAGAATGTTACCAAAGGGCTGAAGACCAACCACATGGGAAAATTGAACGGACTGATGATCAAAACGACGCCCTTGGGTTCTTTGTGAATAACCGGACGCATTGGTGTACCTGTAATTGAGAAGGGGGGCTTCTCTGGTTTCGCCCACTTGTCGACATTAGCCCACGCATTGCGTACTTCCGTGATCGAAGTATTAATTTCTAAGCTGAAAAGGTGTAAACGTATGGAAAGTGATTCAATTGATATTTGACATACAATTGAGTTTCGAGGGCTGGCCGTCCAAAGTCTGCAGCTGAAGCATCTCTGAAACGTTGACTGTTGTCATGAATCATGTATAAAAGTTGAAGGAGCTGGTATTTTCTGTACTCGATACTCTTCGACTTGCCAGAGCGGAAGCCATTGCGAAGATTTGCGTGAATCTAGGATGAGCTATGAGCACAGTGACAATTGCGACAGCTACGCAGCAGCAATGTGCAAGGTAAGAACATACTTTTTCAATTTCCTCCAGAGAAGTATACTTAAGTTCAGCCATTTCTAGAGAAACGAGCTCAAGGGTAAGAAATGAATCAACTGCTCATCCGGTCAGCCGTAGTGGCAGCATGATTATGGCTCTACGCATGTGAAATGACACCACATTATCAGGTGACTTGACATCCCTTGCAATCAACTGTCAATGCCTTGTCAGGCTCGTTTTTCACTCTCAGATGACAATGAGTTGGTGCATTAAGACACCCATGAAGTATCGTAATGATGCAAGGCAAGCAGATTGACATGAGGATGTGATATTTTTAAGGAGAGTACGAGAACTTCGATAACATCTGTCAAACTCATTTAGTCTAACCTGTCAAAGCAATGACTAAACACTATCAGTAAATAAATACAAAATAGAAATAGCAAAAACAATTCACCTCAATCCTGAAAGAAAGGACTGAGGTGTGTCATCTATTGAGAATACAATACTAAATCATATCAAGACCAGTGATGAAAAATAAATTAAAGTAAAATTTCATTCACAACAGTTAACAAAACAAAAAGCATTGCGGACTGCCATCGAGCCCCGCGTTACAAATTGATGATTTAAAAATTAAAAAATTAAAAAAAGCATCGAAAACGAGATACTAATTCTGGAACCATGTTGATTCATTCAAGGGCACAAATTACTCTGTATATGAGAAGAGACTTAGAAACATTATATTTGCGTGTACTTTCTAAACAGATCTCCCGGTATAGTCAGCAGGCCCCAGCAAGCATGTGGCAACAATCTTGTGTAGTCTAGTATCTCAGGCAGTTCCGAGGTGGCTTGCAAGGTCCTGGAGTGCGCTGATACAAGACGACTTGGCATAGAATTGGTCATCAGGAAGCCAACGATGAAATAGGAAGTTAGGGATCAAGGCGTGACGTGACCTCTGACGCGTAAAATTTGAGACGAGCGTTCTTTCTTGCTTTAACTTATTCCTTCACCAACATTTAACCTGTGCGTATCCCCCTTTTCTATGAACATATGTATTTTTCTCGTTTTCCATACGCCGCGACTATTGGCAATCAATAAATTGATGGCCGAGTTGGAAAGACATAGTGCTGACCTCCATGCCCCTCTTATTTTTCTCTAGGCCCTATTTTTTGCAAAAAATGTCCACAATCCGTGCTCTTCATCAACTCTCTGCTTCTCTTGTTGCTCGGCGCATGCTTTGCACTGCTGCTACTGCTGCTCCCTCACGTATCGCTGGCATGCGGGTTGCTCCAGTCCTAAAAAATGTCGCTTTCAGGAGCTTCGCTAGCTCTGCCAGGATATTTGCTCAGGGTTCAAGTACGTATCGTTAAAAGCGTGAATCAAGCATCCAGTGTAATGGTTTATGTTTTATGGTTTTCACGTAGCAGACGTTACGCTCTCACAGAAGTTGAAGGAGGAATCGGATTACGAGAAGGAGACTGGTGGAGCGTCAAAAGATACTCCTCAATTCCTGAAGGACTTTCAGGCGCAAGATGTTTGGACGGTGAGTACACTCTTGTCATGTTCTTTCCGATGACGACATTTTGCAGGGTTGTACTGACTTAGCTGTAATGCGGACAGCTTTCTGATGTTGCTGGTCAGGATGAAGTGACACTCTCGAGGAAATATGGCAATGAAAAGTCAGTTCTCATTATTCCATCGTCATTGTGTCGTGATCTGTGATTGATTTTGACGTTAAAGTATTCGCTTAATATTCTCTGTCGCCGACTTCCAAACTGCCGAAGAACAGTTCGAAGCGGACCCAGGTGATGAGGATGCTCTTCCTTTCGGTGATTTGCATCCTATCCGAGCCTCTTTAACTATTACCAAAGTCTGTATTCAATGCTCTTACGAGACTGTTTCACTCAATGCAGTGTTCAGGACAATGGTCCTGGGGCTATGAGCATCGACACAATCGTGCAAGATGAGACTTTTGTTATCGAACACATCTCGTTCTACGATGATGCGAAGCTCGGCACAGAGTTGACTCCAGATGCTGACTGGAAGAGGCGTGGATTGTACATGGGACCTTCGTTTGATACTTTGGATGTCAATTTGCAGGACGAGTTTGATTCGTTCTTGAAGGAGAGGGGTGTGGACCAACCTATGGCGCGTTTCGTTATACAATTTGCTGCAAACAAGGAGCAGAAGGTGCGTCTATTTTTTCTCTTTGATCTTGGAAATTTGGAGTTGATATTGTGTGTACAGGAATACGTGAAGTGGTTGAAGAAGGCCCAGGGATTTATTGACCTGTAGATGTTGTGACCTCAGTTTACCGCAATTTTTTGTATGTGTCGTTCGTCAATTTGCTATCTTGATACTTGATCATTATGTGTCGTGGAAGTGTGAGTCATGTGGTGCTATGTCAAGAAACACGTGATGAGGCTGACGGGAGAGTAGTGGAAGGTTCGAGCAGTGGCCACGTCGTGCTCCGTCACAATTCAAATGTGTGGCAATGTCATTTTCGTATTTTAGACTGTGATCCTTTCTTTTGTCTTGAAATGTCTCTTGTTCCAACCTCTGCTACTGCCCAGCCGCAGTCCGTGGCCAAATATGTACCCGTCCATCGACGAGTCCATGATGCAGTTTCGCGCCGCTCGATATCACCTGCGCTCTCAGACGCATCTGCTGCCACTCTCGTTGCTACAGAGCCACATTCATCCAGTAAGTCTGTGTTCTCCCCCAGCCGCATGCCGTCACATGACCTGCGCTCCAGAATCCCGAGTGTATTCTATCACCACACTCCTGCACCTGGCTCATGATCCTGAGATCAAGCCGATTTCTTTAATGCAAAGGGAGAAAATAAGGAAGGTATTACCGGAGATCGTCATGAGCAGGAAGATGAGAAAGTCGTTGGAATTCAGTGCTATCCAAGAGCGACTCCGAATAAAGGCTCTTGCCCGACCCTCAGGAACGCCATCAAAGGATGTTCGTGTTTCTACTTCTACTCCATCTGGAACCTCTCTCCCACAACAGCCGCAACGGCAAGGTTCCAAGGCCAGGAAGCAGCGAAAGCCAAACAATGCCATGGAGGAAGTCAGTTGGCGTACTTTCAGGCTTCCGTTTGTCGCTGTGTGACCATTTTCTCCATATAATCACCCCATCGACATCGTTCCGTTGCTTTTATCATTTGTGTGGGTTGTGCTGTGAATTTTTGCACCCCACCAGTATTATATTTCTATTCTCTTGACTATCACCATCGTTACTTGATATAATCATAATATATACATCATGTTTGGCTTTGCGCCTATTTTATGTAGATGCACATCTCAAATGCATGTTCCACGGACGAATCGATCCGTACGGGCTGTATTTTTTTCCCTTTTGATGGATTGCGAACTAGACCAGTGTTTCTATAAAAGGTGCCAGTTTTCCAAGTGCCTTGCCCCGATGCGATAACTTGTTCTTCTGTTCAGAGGGCATCTCGGCATAACTTGATTTCAATGTCATACCGATAATACGGATAAGGAGAGGTGAGATTTGCGTACGTTAATCCTGTACCAAGAGGTTCGAAGACAGGATCCCAACCGAAATGTCCTGGTCCTCTCGCTGGTACGACTATGCCTTCTGTAAGACCTTGAAATAAAATAGGTTCGGCACCTGATCAATGAATGCTGATTGGTCAAGTTGAAAGTCAAAAGGATGGTCAGTAAGCTGAGGTTTACCAGGTCCGGCAGAATAAGCGAATGTACATATTGCCTGGGCTTCTTTGGTTGAGAATCCGATTAAGAGGTTGTTTAAGCCTTCATGTCCGAGTTCAGTGAGGAACTGTTTGATGTAGGGTCCTGGAAGACCATTGAGCGCTTTGAAGACGAGAGCTGTGTCTTCTGTTATGCATGGTCCACCAATCTACACACATACAATGTGTATGCATGAATTTAGAGGGTAAATTTGAACATACGAGTTCTGCTGCGCGTTTGCATTTGGCTATGGCAACCTCTTGTATCGTTCCTTGGATTTCTGGAACTACATAAGCAACGGCATTAGTTGGACTAGATTCTGTGAATGATGGTGGTGTATGGCGTACTGTCGAGATTTTGGGAGATGACTTGAATAGGGCGTTCACTGGATGAGAGGATTTCTTTGACCTCACGTAGTTTGTTTATATTGCCTGTCACGAATGCTGACAACAAGATGAAGACCCAGAAGTTGAAGGAAAAGATTTTCTAGAACCGGAGTGCTCACTGATTGTCCTGCCAGTAGACATGTTTTTGTTCGGAGTATCGAGTCAAGATTTGGAAGGAGCGATCATTTGTCATGAATGATCAATGATGTCTCTCCGCGAAGCTGGTACTATCCTCGGTCAAAGACAGAACACTGCTTGCATGTTGTTCAACAGTCCTTTGTGGCAGAATTATCGCGGAATTATGTCATTGTCATGGAGTGACATCGAGTTGTCTTGGAAACTCCATTTGCCAGAGCATTTGTGGATATTTACATATATAAATGGGAATGTATTTACAATATTGTACAATAAATCTTTCTGTCTTTCCCTCTCCTCTCCTGTGCGCAATTTATTTTTTCTGCATCAAGAATATCTTTTCGAAGTCTCCCTCTGACTTTGATAAGAACCATTAAAAGGTAAGCCCAGTGACTCAGATTGCTACTGTGTTTGGCTCCTATTCCCTCAAAAAGAGTCTTCATCACACAACTTTTGGTGGCTCATAGAGGAGAAATAAGAAAAATAGCATGTTTAATCCAACTCTATATAGTATTTGATCTGTAACGAGGATATCTATATATGGTATAGAACTTTGATACCTCTAGTCTGGGAGACGGTCTGTCAGATCACAACATCTGGGAAAGTCTGGGATAACCTGAAGTTTGGAGTTGATGTTTATGCTCGGCATCTCGGCATGGAGCAGCCTGAGAAAATCTGAGGTCACAGATATTCTCGGACTGCTTATGGGAAGTCACCCATTCATACGCATTCGCTTATCTCTAAACGCTGCCAACTGGAAACTTGAAGGTGTTACGCACATAGTATACTGGTTATCTTATTCCCTCAGCCATTTTCAATATACCGGGGCGACCGAGGTGAGACAACCTACTAATAGCATCGTCACAGTTCGTACTCACACTATATTATAGTAATTGACTGTGTGAAAGGTAGCGGCCGTCTTCAATATACCGAGACGACAGAGTAACTGACATCACTAAAAACACAAGCATGATTAGCACATTACATTACACGCACAAAATGAGCACAGATGGAAGCATACCACCTATGTTCACCGACTCTGACAAATTTGACGGCAACAGCTGCAAGGCTTGGAGCAATAAAATTCAGATAGTCGCTGAAATCAAAGGAGTAGTGGGATATCTTGACGGAACTATCCCAAAGCCAGGGCCTTCACCGCCCACATCACTGCCAATTGGCACCTCCTGGAACTCCCCTAGCCCATCTCATAATGAATGGATAACCCGAAATGCATGAGCAAAAGCTTTACTTGTCTTCAATATAAAACCAATTGGACTAGGAGTCGACACTAGCGGCACTGCTGCAGAAATCTGGAAATCCGTCAAAGATAGCTATGAAGTTACGTCATGCATGGCGAGGCTGTATGCCGAACAGGAATTATGGGACCTGACTTACCTTGATGGTGACGACTTCCAATCCTATATCTCCTCCATGAGGACCAGACTAGCATATGCTAGAGAGTCAGGAGCTAACATTACCGACAAAAATTTCAAGGCAATAATACTCTGCTCTCTTCCTCGCACCTGGGATGCAGCGGTGTCACCTTTACTACACGAAGACATCCCCCTGTCCGAAGCAATATTCTAACTACACGTTTGGTGGCTCCGAAAAAGCCGTGATCGTTCTCCTAATTCTAGCCTCCAAACTAATGCATCTGTACAAAAAGACCGTAAAAAGTTAACCTGCACAAATCCGGGTTGCAATCGTCGGGGCCACACAATTAACATGTGTTACTGGCCAGGGGGAGGTAAGGAAGGCCAATATCCCCGAGGATTCGGCAAACGAGGGGGAGCTCAAGGAACAGCTGTGAACACGAGACAAGGAGGATGGAGATCAGCACTAACCTTGAATGTCACCCCTGCAATCAACGAAACTCGCCACTCCAACCCCCAATGACGAGTCAACTCCTGACAGCCCTCCAAACCAGTTATAATAGCACAGCTGATCAGAAAAAGCAAGAGATGGGGTTGCGAGTAGCTCTGGGGAGAATGCATTTGTCTTTCGTACCGACTGAAATAATAAATCATCAATGCTCACGTTGCTCGACTCTGGGGCTAGTCACCACTGTTTCGCAGATAGTGCCCTGTTCATATCATACACACTCTATTAAATCATCCGTCAATGGGTCTTGGTGCAGGAAGAGGAACTACATTCGAGATTGTCGGCAAGGGAAGTGTGCGATTGGAAACCGTAGTGGATGGAGAAAAGAAAAGAGTCATCTTAGAAGATGTACTACACACACCGGACCTGAGATCAAATTTAAGGGTCCTTCATGGGTAAATGAACCACCAGTGGAGCAACCTGTTCCGCCTACAGAAGATGGAGACCAGCCTCTCATGAACTCCGCTACCCTGTCAGATTTAGAGTGGATGAAGTAGCGAATGTCACAGAACATTGACAGAACTGATAAAACATTCGAACAGTCTGATGAGGAGGATGAAAGCCCGGGAAAAAGGACGATACAAAAGTTTGTACACATCGTAAATTTGCTTTGTAACTTGACTGAAATCATTAAGGATCAAGCCGTCGCTTCTGAGGCATCACAAGATCCCGCAAAAGAAATTATCTTGCGTACCTGTCGACTGTTCCTTCGAAACTTAGCGTTTAATTGCACTGAAGCCGACCTGACTGAGCTTTTCCAGACATTTGGTCAATTATCAAAGGTTAGTACCTTACCCATTTTATGCCCTCTGGATCTATTCGCATAACAGTCTTGTGCGGGATTCTTGAGATGAACAATCCTTTTTTTTTTGCAAATTGTTGGTTTAACATCCGATGCTGACTGCTCTTTCAACAGGTGGGACCCCATTTCTTGCCGAGATGCATATCACCCAAGAGACGAAATCATATCGAGTGCTTGTACCCCCAGCTGGTACAATGGTCGTGATTCAGTTTGTACGTCCAGATGAAGCTTCGAAGGCTTTGAAAGCTGTGGCATATCGGCGTCTTGGAAACTCGATTGTCTATCTTGAGAAAGGCCCTCTCGATATGTTCTCAGGTGAACCGGCACAGATGACCTCATCAATATCAAAATCTCAGCCACCGGTTGTCAAGATACCTGAACAAGAGTCAACTGCCATAATGGATGAAGACCTATCGTTAAGCAGCGGCACGACCCTTTATGTCAAGAACCTTTCGTTTGTGACCACTCAGGAACGTTTTACACAGGTCTTTCGACATCTTCCCTCATTTTCGTTTGCTCGAATACAAACGAAACCTGATCCTCAGAATCTAGACGGGCCACGTCTGAGGATGGGTTATGGTTTTATAGTATTCAAAGATAAAACGTCAAGAAGGCGTTCAAGAGTATATAAGGGTTCGTTCTGGATGGTCATTCCTTACACGTCAAGTTTGCAGGTCGTGTTACAGAAGAAGACACATCATCCAAAGATCAGGACGGTGTGAATTCCAAGAGTCGGACTACAAAGCTCATTGTTAAGAATGTGCCGTTCGAAGCTACAAAGAAAGATATCCGTGATCTCTTTAGGCATGTATCATATTGTTTCCTTTTCCTTCCGTAGTAAACCTGTGAACTGACTCAAAAAATCCGTTCCTTGTAACAGTGCTCATGGCCACTTGAAATCTGTCAGACTACCAAAAAATTTTGATGCCCGAACCCGTGGATTTGCATTTTTAGAATCCGCATCTCGGCATGAGGCCGAGAGCGCGAATAATACACTACAGCATACACATCTCCTCGGGAGACACCTAGTTCTTGAGTGGGCGGAAGAAGCTGAGCAGGACTTGAGCGTATTGAGATAGAAAGTAGGTGTTGGACTCGGTGGAGGGAAGGAAATGCCTGGTAGGAAGCGGAAATTGGATCCAGAGGAGAAAGGTGATAAAGATCCGATAGCCCTAGCTGAATGAAAAATTATAGATAGATTGATTTGCTCCATACACGTCTTCTCTGGCCAGAAATTTGAGGAGTCTTGCCAAAGGCGTATTCGTTTAAGTGGCCATTTACTTGACTGCAGGAGGCTTGATCAATGGTGGCACTGAAAAGATCTTAGAACACAGTAGGACAGACAGTCTTTCGTATCGGCTGCAGTTTGACTGGGCCTACTTTTGTGCTCTTCATTGATTAAGATGGTGATTGTTGCGATTCGGTGATTCTAGAAGCCAATTGTAGAATAATACTAGTGCACTTACGGAGACCTGACGAATTGAAAAGTGTCAACCAATACCACGTGTAAATATGCACTCGGGTGGCCTGAGGATCCGTTTGAAGACGAAACTCACAAGTGCGTAACTTCGTGGTGAACTGAGCTTGATTCCAGTCGGACAAATATGTTTCGTCGAGCATACAAAAGATAAGCTCTCTTGGATCAATCCAGCCAGATGGCATGGCTCTCTTCGCCTTCGTCCTCGTACAACCCGTCACTCTCTACAATTTTAGGAGGTTCAGGTCACTCGGCAACAACATTGGCCGGAACTCATCCAGGTTGTCGCTAGTCCAGCACTGTTCACAATTGAACAATCCTGATGAAAAATGTCGGCATCAAGTACCAAGCTTCCTCCCCTTAAGTCTACCCTCATAGATTAGATCAGACGTGGAATATGACCTCTCTTTGCATCACATGATATGCAGCTTCTGTCTCGATAATGTCATTCAAGCAACGTGAACGTTCTGATTATCCTTACTTTTTGACATACAGAACCAGGTGGTGTGTCCTGTCTCCAAGAACATCGGCATGAGGTTTCAACATGATTTGTAGGAATGACAATGACCAGTACTCACACATGAACAACGCAATATACTATCATCTATTTGATTCAATAATCAACACCTATCTAATTGAACAATGCTCAATGGATCCTCAAACGTCTACAACCATCGGTCTAGTCGTCGAATCGCATTGTCATGTATGTCTTTCGCATGTCTTTCGCTATTTCTTCAGTTGATCCCATGATATATATCATTCAAGTTTTTTGCGCCTGTATCGTTTCCAGAAATACTTGAACTAGGATTGCGCGTCAACAAGATTGGAAAAAGTTCAGTAGAGTATGAAGTAGGTGTTTTTGTGAAAGGAAATGAGACACCGACCGCTGTGGGAGGGTATACTCATGTGTTTGTGGGAAGTAAAAGTAGGAAAAGTGAGTTACTTACGGAAAAAGTGAAACGAGGCTTGGAAATGGTATATAGAAAGCCTATAGGTGTAGCAAAACTTTAGTCGGTCGTAGAATATCTACATATGAATAGCAAATAAAATCCTCATTTACCAGACCCCTGAAAAACTAGCTAATTTGCTTAGATCTCACAAGAATTACAATTTTCGCATGATTGGTCGTATGAAACATAAATTGGTAGATGGATAGAGTAGAGATGACGTGACATTTGACACAAGTAGAGCAAATTATACGGCACTTCATTGAACATTTACATGGATGGAGGAGCATCGTATTGAAAAAATGGAAGCCTCATAAGTGATCTACTATTTGGAGATGAAATCAGATTCCAGAAACGCGGTAACATTGTTTGAGGTACTTTATCCGTTGCCGCTTTACAAAATTTACAGACATTTGTGCGAGATGCTGCAGCAATGGAGCAAGACCGGTGTCAAAGTTGTAATCCCAGAACAACCTCGATATTTCGTCACCCAACCGCCGAACAACCTGCTTGCACTGAGATACCGACAGCCTTGTAGTAACATTTTAGACAGCACGAGCTAGAAATAGATGAATGGCTGAAAAGAAAATTCACTTATGATATGGCTTCGGAGCCTCTATTCCTCTTTCGTTTCTTCTTTCGCCCCTGCTTTTCTGTAGGATCATTATTGGCGGTCTTTTGATCGATGACTGTGCTGGACGGGCCTACGCTGCCATCCTCGCGAACACGTTTTTTTGACGCTGATGCTAGGTTGGAAGGGTCCTCTGAAGGCGTTGGAATTCCAGTCATTGGTTCGTCTTTCATCATTACCTCTTTTGTGCTTGATTCTGCTACGTTGTCATTTGATTTTGGAATGACCAGCCTCGGTTCTGAGAATACCGCCCTATACGTTTTTCGAGTTTCTAGGGAAAGCATCTTAAAGTCGCGTGGTTGAACAAGGAGCATTGGACGTACGAGCACGGAGGATGAGAGATTTAGCATTAGTTGTTGCCAGCGCGTGGGCCACATCTTGGGGTAGCCCAAGCATAGTTACCCTAAAAACAATCTCCATAATCATAATCCGTATAACATCATAAAAGGAACCATACAAATTTCTGATATCGCGTGGAGCGCGCAGGT
>Ga0153938_1000160_pt1 | contig 25070 bp, 32 predicted proteins | sample TSNY022MetaG_FD_104740 | JGI IMG/M metagenome (GOLD analysis project Ga0153938, IMG submission 104740) | Attine ant fungus gardens microbial communities from New Jersey, USA - TSNJ022 MetaG | ecosystem: Host-associated > Fungi > Mycelium > Unclassified | place: USA:New Jersey: Brendan T. Byrne... | reverse complement strand
TTCATCCTGAGATTCTTGGACTGTCTCAATATGATCCGGAACGTCACAAAATAGGAGGCACTCTTTCATGACATTTTCAAGTAGGGTGACTATCCAGTTCGTTAGTCCTGTCAACTGCCATACAGCGTCTAATATTCACTATGTCAGTACATATACTCAAAATAAGAGCACAGCTTCACCGACCCAAGTCGTATGAGTCTCTTTCTGCACAGTTGTTGAAAACCATATTGCAGGCAACAACTGAACATAGATCGTGTGCTGTGCGCCATTTAGCTGTTAGTAGCTCTTTCAGCTGAGGGTCCTTGGTCCATTCTGCACGTTTCCTGGCCACAAATGCCTTAACCCGCGCACCAACATTCTGAAGGGTAACAAAATCCTCACCGATAGGTTTCTATAGCAACACCCAATATATCCAAGGTCATGCCATGCTTCAAACCATTATTATGAGTGTCCAGGGTGATCATTGTACCACTCAAAGTTGATACGACCTCATCCAATGATATTGATGACATAGACAAACAGTGGCATATATCTGAGGGACTCTTTCGGCCCAAAAGACATAGTACGAGTGGATAAATAAACGACGAGCCTCGATTGATAGAGGGCTTTGAATTTTTGAGATTGCCAAGGACGTATATCAGAACTCACCAGTCTGACTTTGGCGCAAGGGAAAAAATTGAATTCCTGTTATGGGTTGCAGTGAAGAGAGGGAGGTTGTATAAAACAGAATACCATTCGGCGAAGGAATTCCATGCAGAGGTACTGTGCAGTGTAAAAATTTCAGGAATGTGTTGATGAATCGAAGGCTTACAATTTTTTTCAGCGTTACTCAGAGGTACATGTATGACAGATGGCGCCCAGCCCTCTTTATCCTTGAGATCTGGTCTGTCAAAAGCAGACTTAATCAAGAGGATGTTGTGGGAAAGGGAAAGTATTACAAATTGAGCATCTGAAGCTTCCCTGCTGTAATCTTCTTCCGTTTCTGCCATGCTACACTACTCCATTGCCCAGAAGTGTCGAGCATTACCACAGGTAAAACATTTTCTTTAAGATGTGGAGGACATGAGACAATATAGGCCACAACGTTGGACGGAAAAGATCGCGTGGCTTCGAGCTGATATGCCTGAGCGTAGTAGATCAATGTCTGTCTCGGTCACCGAGGTACCGCTAGCTCACAAATGTATTTTTACCATTAGCTGAAGATCTGTGGCTCATGGAGTAGATGGTAAGCTGAGATTTAGGCGTAGTCGCATCTATAATGTTCACTGTCAACAAGTTGTGAAAGGAGTCAAAACCAAAAATCACGAACATCCTTCGAAATCTAGATAGCTGAAAATTAGGTATAATTTTCCCTTGTCGCCTATTATGGGACAACTCAGGAAATCAATTTTTACCAAGCTAGCGTCTGGTATTGGTATCGGAGTGAGAGGCTGCACAAAGATCACTTTGAACAAGAGGTCATTTCCAGAGTATAAGATAAATGATAGTAAAGAATTCACTCATCGAAGAAATGTCTGGGCGCAGGTAGACTTGAGTTATTTCTATTATACAGTCATCATTCCTTGAGTCCCATTCTTCTTTTTTGGGATCGACAGAAACGGTAAGGTCCATTGTGTCGAAGGGCGTATTGTGTGTCGCCTGTGATACAGTAGACTGACGTACACGAGCAGCCACAAAAAAAGGGTAATCAGCTGCAAAAATTTAATCAGTTCGTTGTTCATATTGTTGGTGCATTCGCGAACCGTTGTAGCTGATACCAATCGTGGCGTCTAGACAAGACCTGACCAGGCCGGGTGGATCATCTTCCGATGGCGGTTGGTTATGCCGGAACATGATGTTTACACCAAGTGGGCATGTCAGTATCTGAATATTTTGTACGTAGTATTGATAATAGCAGACGTGAATACGGTAATCTTGAGTGACCAGAAGCAAGGTGGGGGTTGGGGTTGGGAGAATGAAACCCTTCGGAGGAAGACGAGTTGGTTTACCAGCACCATCTATGGTCCACTATCATTTGGTTAAAAGATATTATAGCGGAGGAATATGTGCACGGCTCACCTCCCGAGGAGCACCTAACCACTCCGTGGTTACAGGAGCTGTTCGAGGAGGAAACGGCCACCACTCCTGGACGGTCCAATTGTCTATCTGAAGGCCCCGCTTCCACAAGCATCCTGTTCCTTCGCCATTATATTTCGGAAAGTATGCAAAGAGCCAATCATCTGCAGGCGCTATGGATATTACAGTAGGAGGCTGGTACAATGTTTGGTTTGAAGCCACAGGTTTAGGGGAGGGAATAGTGAACTGTTTGGAGGAGGAAAAGTGCCGCGCAATCACAAATGGTTCAGATGGATGAGCCGAAAAGATGACTGAGGACTGGGACCACTGTAATGGTCTCCAGAAATTTAGACAACACTGGGATAGTCATAGACACGCCGGCTTACCTGTACGGACGTTCCATGAGAGGATAAAAGTCCCACCATTCTGAATGCCAGTGTGTTGATTCTTTCGCCTTTCCTTTGGATGGCGATGCACCATTGACTGCAGGTTTCATGACGGACAGAAATTACACTTACTTACACTTGGCTGCTTGGATCACGTGGACCTGAGTCTCTTACATTGAGAAAATTATTTCATATCTCTTGTAGCTCAGAATGATACAACATCAACACCTAGTAGTCAGTGGCATCGGTACAGATGTCATAATCCAGCGATTCAGCGATCGGACGCTCGTCCTTGTCACTCAGCTGGAAAAAGTCGGCCATCTGGTACTTTCCATTTTTCTGTACACCAGAGGTGGTGCTGACGAATCTCACAAAAGACACAGGCATCCATAGCCCCAACAACCGTCCTTCCACCACCCCCATCGGATTCTCAACAGCTTCCACCTCCGTCGCCTGCGATCCAACTCATGAATTTACTTGGAAGCGCCCCGTCAGAGCATCTGCAGACACTTCATTCTCTGTACGTCACCCAGATCGCAACCTTGGTGTGGATATCTGAGCCGGAAACTGCCATGGGGTCAGGAAGGAAGGGAGTTGTTGTTGGGTTGGCCCTCAAAAAGCAAGACGTAGGAGAAGAACTGAGTGAGAATGAGAGAGATGTATTCCATGGAATCATGAGCCTTGTGCGGGATATGTTGAAGCAACCTTTTGGAGTGTGAATGCGACAGTTGCCTGATGCAATCAACTGTGTACACACATTAGATTCTAAGTTAGGTCCGGTCTGTGGTATCGAGGGCACGCAACTGCTCTTGATGCAGGCGTTGTGTCTTTTCTCGTTTCCACCGTATAAGCTCTATCAATCGTTGGTCAGGAGGAAGTGCCGTGCGCGGGTGAGTCTCGTGGAGGTAATATGCCAGAACACCGGTAAAGATACCGAGCAGAGGGTCAATGTATCTGACAGACGGTCAAAATCTTGTAAGAAACAGAATTGCGGCACCTACCTGTGGAGAAGAGGTGAGGGAGACATGGTAAAGAATGGGTGATGAATGTCAGAGTGATCAGAATATTATTATTTAAACTGCCGTATCCTCTGATCCGTCATCTTCCTCACTCAACCACTTTTTCTCCTTCAATCCGTACTAAACCATGTCTGCTGTTGCTCTGGAACGTCAGATTCGCCCTATTTATGGTCGGTCCCCTTATTGTCCCGACTTGCCCAAACCTAAAAATTTTACTACAGATGCTCTCGACACCGGTTCCAACAAGTCTGCTCTCGTTTCCTGCAACAAATTACTCAAAAAGTATCCTCAAAATGAGCTAATCAAGGTGCATTTTGCTCCTGTCCCACTGTGACTCAAAAGTGGCCCGTCATTCACCTAGAATTTCTCAGGCACTCAAAGCACTTGCACTTGTGCGATCACAAAAAGTAGAAGAATCTCTCGTTCTCTGTGACGAAGTCCTGGAGGCAAAACCTACCAACGATGCCATCCTCACTGCCATGATGCATGTCCTTCGTGGCTTGGGAAGACGTACGTACTAATCAGTTTCTGTTAGTCGACTTGGAAACCTATGAACATTTAGACAAGGACATGGTCAAGATGTACGAAGAAGCTTATAAGCAACAGCCTCATAATGAAGAGCTTGCTGTCCAAACCTTCTTTGCCAACGTTCGGGCATTCCAATGGAAGTCTGCACAGCTCGTATGCCCCCCTCTACAACTTCATCCTCGTGTATCTTGATGCAATCAATACTCCAGATTGGTACTCGTATGAACAAGTCATTTCAAGATGACCGATACCTCTATTGGACGGTTATGTGTACTGTGCTTCAGGTATGTTTCCTTTGCCAATATCAATGCGGGGTACGCACTGGCGTTTACAGGCCGAAGAGTGTGGGACACCGGCTCAAATGAGCGAAATTCTCTATAAATTGGCGCATCGTCTCATAGTTTCTTCTCCAACACCTTCTTATATAAGTATCGAACGTTTTCACCTTCATCTCTCAGTCCTAATCAAACTGGAACTCTTTGATGATGCGCACAAACTCCTTGACAGCCCTATAGGAAAGAACATTTGCGCAACAAGTTTGTCTTGTTCCGAGTTACGTAGAGAGGTGTGGAAGCGGAAGGGCCTAGTAAAAGAGGAAGGGGAATCAGCGAAAAAGCTTGTTCTGGAGAAAGGGTTTGTGGCCTGAGATTATCTGGCACTGCTTTACTGATCATGTATGGTTTTCAAGTGACCGTAACTGGCTAGAATTTCTATCAATATCAGACGCTGCCTTTTGGGGTTTGACAAATGAACCTTCAGAAGATGCTTCAGAGAAGGTTCGAAAGGACATTGCAGAAACCCGGGAAATCTTTATGAAGATTGCAGAGAAAGATGGCTCCAAGGATCGTTCTGGTCTTCTTGCACAGCTAGAGCTTGAGAAACGTTCTCGAGCACATGGTGTTACTGACGGTTTGTTTATGAGATTTCTAGTTTGTTCTATGCTTCTCATTGAGTTATCAGATCTGACGAGGTTGGGTTCCCTTCTCGGGGAATATTACGAAAAGTTTGGTGACAAGCCGTCATGCTTCGAAGATCTTCTACCATATATCAGTCTTGAAGGTGGTGATCTAACTCAATGGACAAGGCTATTGGACGAGACTTCGACCACATTTGTAGGTGGTTTATCACCTTGAGGCGAGTCGGATTAATAGTGTGCGGCTGAAGGAAAATGAAGAGGAACTGCGTCGTGTGATCAACGTCTTGAAATTCAAACGCTACAGCATCTCGCCTGCCGAAGTAACACACGAAACAGAAACTAAGCTTGTGGCACTCTACATCGAGAAATACTTTGATGCCCTTCAAAAGGTAGGAACAGGGCTTGCTAGCACCGAATTGCAACCTGCCGACGATCTCGCATTCTTGGCTACGAACAGTATCATAAGTTTGTGGAAATTGACAGCAGATGATGGATATTTGTGTACGGCTGCTACGTTGTTAGAGTATGTGTTGACGAGGAGCCAGCAGTCCTTTTTGGCTCGGTTATTATTGGCCAGGATTTATCGGCTTCTCGGTATGTCGATTGATCATGGCCTTTTAAATACAATTTACGGATCCGGGCAGGTGCGCCGGCTCAGGCATTGGAACATTATCGTACCCTACACCCTAAGCAAGTGCAACTTGATACCCTCTCCCACTATATCTTGTCTCGCGCGTCAAATTTCTCTCATGCCTCCATTGGTGATTTAACATTTGCAAATGAGTGTGTCGAATCTACGCAAATCTACGTGGCAAATTCACAAGAGGTGCGTTCATTCTACTTGAGCTGAGTTGATTGTTCAGCAAAGCACCCAGACCGGTGACTTCATCATTCGCGCTTTCACAGCAGAAAAATACTCTCAGGTACGAAGGCGATTAATGGAGATCAATCGTCAATTTGACTTCGAGTATAGATTCCTGAGTTCATCCTTTTCGAGGAAAAACTAGAAAATTCATTGCAGCGGGATCTTATCAAGATCGAACATCTGAAGATGAGACTACAACATGAAACCATTGGCCCGGATGTTGTTGACACAGAGCTTATTGAGTTGAAATTTGTCTTTGACCGAGGTAGGCTTTCTCTACTCACTGTTAGTCTCTGTAACAAACTTTACAGTCCATCATGACAACCGAGACATTACTGTTTTGCCCAGCTATCAACCCAGATTTTCGGCAGATCTTACAGCGCAAACACACTTATATGGTAAGCATGAGGGGGTAAGTAATAGTTCCCAAATGAAATCGTCATCAGGAAGTTAACCCATGTGGACGTCTTTTATCTAGGCTGGCTTCTTGCGTCAGATGCTGAAGATTTACATTCGTGCCCTCCAGCATTCCAGTGATGTCGACGAGACTGTCGAAGATAGACTATTGATCGGAGACCGACCTAAGCCACGCATTGATGTACCACCTGGTTTTACTTACAGAGATCGTCTTGTTGAGAGATCTGAAGAAGATCTACAGGAGGTAAGCACCCTCGCTTTCTTTTGAATCTCTCACTGAGCGATATTTACTGTTTTTGAAGCTTACGCAAGATGAGGTATCCTTTACTCAATTTGCTATTGCGCTCGCAGATTGGCTAGAGATCTACCATGACTATGCTCGCCCTCATCCTTTGCTCGTTTTGCATGAGGCTTCCAAACAGACTCAACTAAAGACGGGCCACCCCCTAAAAGGCTTCGAGACACCCCCGTCGTTCAACGGAAATGGTCCCAAGAAGGAGGAGGAACCTCCTACATGTATTGAACCTCCCGAAGTCGTCACCCATTTCTTCGATGGTGAGTCTCATCTTAATTCCATGTTCGGCCAATTTGTTAATCAGGTACAGTCATAAAGACCAGGTTTGATGATGTCAAGAATGCAATATCCCCTGCAGAGGCTCATCATGTTGCCGCCGTTGCTCAAGAGGTGAGCTTGTACTCTGAGACACCATGATGATTTAACACTGCACAGGCATTCCTCCTTTTCATCATTGAGACGATCAGGTTTAAAAACCAGACGGTGGTGAAACAGAATAAATTTGGTAGTGTGAGTGACTCGAGCATTCTTACCAGCTATCTTTCAAGTGACTGGCTGTTCAGCTCGTTACAAGTATCAAGAACATCCGCACAAATGCCACGGCCGTTTTGAAGGATATCACTGCAGATCTCAATAACCGAGCCCAAGTTGAGGTTACAATTGATTCTCGCAATATATTTGTGGAGAATTGTTCGGCCCTTGTAGATCGTGGTGTAAGTACCACAGATTACGAATCATTCGAGATCATGACTTGAGTTTGATTTATAGATTGATCAAGTCTTTGTGTCTGACATTGCTAAGAAAGTTGCTGATGCTAGGAAGAAGACACTTGAAGGATTTGCGAAGGGTATTTCGCGCATCTGTTCGAGTTATGGGGGTAATTAAAACCAGAAAAAATCCATCAGCTTGGATATCCTGGAATACTGCATTTTTCTGTTTAGGTTCGATCCCTATCGATGTACTTTGGTTAATATCACCCCACTTCTTTGTATCTGTGCTTTTGTTAGTATAACATTCGGCAGTCGTTCTGTAAGAACCTCATCCGAAGCGACCATAAGCGCGTGATGTACGCGTGATGTCACTTATACACTTATAACGCGTCTGCGTTTACAAAATTCACTTTGTCATATATCACTACTCTAAATTTATTGCAGGAAGGATATTATGTCAATGTGTAAGTTTTCTCGTTTCTCTTCCAATCTCAAGTTAACTTCCTACGTATTCATTCCAGACAATTCTTACTATGGCGGCGGAGGTAAAGGCGGAGGCGGAGGTTTCCTTCAAGGTGGTTCTCCTTTCAGCCAGTCAGGAAGCCCAGGAGGTGCACAGGTACATGTAACTGTGCAAAGACTCTGTCAACCACTGACTGAACGATTCGCTTCCAGAAAAGTGAGGCTGCGATGTCATTGAGGCCCATAAACGGGCGGCTCTTCACGCAGACAGAACAAGCACATGACGACGCACCGTGGACACTGGATGGTTTTGAGATCGGGCATGTATGAAATTTTATATCTTCAGCACGTTTGATAGATATAGATTGACAAGACAGACGATAGGTGACAGTGGTTGGGATGGTGCTATCGATGCAACAGCAGACAACAAACCATGCCTATGTAATTAACGATGGCTATGGTTTAATAGAGGCGAGGCGTTGGGTCGGAAATACTGGAAATACAGAGGCTGAAATGGAGAAGTGGAGTGATATCCAGTTGGTGGTTCCCAATCAACGCTTCGTCTGATTGGATGTCACTGATGATTTCTTGACAGGGAGGGTATCTATGTCCGAGTCAGTGGCTTCATGAAGTCGTTTGGGAATAAAAAATATATCAATGCCTCATATATGAGGCCTGTCACAGATTCTAATGAGGTTTTCTACCACTTGGCTGAATGTATTGCTGTCTTTCTGACGGTACAACGCGGACCGGTGTGTATCCTGTCCATTATAGAGATGTTGTGAATCACTCATCACTCGTGGTAGCCTCATAACTCTGGTGCAGCCCAGAAAAAATCAATTGGTGGTAGTTCTTCAGCCTATCAGCTCAACAATGATACCCCAACGGACGAGTACTCTGACTTGCCACAACTGCACCAACAAGTCGTCAAATTCCTCATCTCACAGGATGAAAAGAATGGTGTCCATATTGCCGTGATCGCTCGAGGTCTTTCAAGCAAGGTTAATGCGGAAGAACTGGGGTTGGTCGCATTCATCCTACAAAATCGAGATCTGATGGAGAACACTTACAGTGATGTCATCGGCTGGCTGATGGACTCAGGCTACCTGTACAACACTATTGACGACGATCACTACGCGCTTTCGCGCTAGTTTACTTCGTTCTTTACCTATCTGGGATGTATAAATACTTGAGACTGAGCCTACTGACTGAATTGACCTGTTCCAGTATCTCGCGGCGATTGATCTGATTATCCAATGTATTTACTTCCCTCTCAGAACCTCACGTCTTCATTCCATCCGGAAAACCAGGTTGGTGATCAGGTTGATTTTTAGGACTGTACTGCTCAGTCACAGTCAGGCTCCGGGCCTGGGCTTCGACACGTTACTGTCAGACAAATACTCACAGCTATTCACATTGAAACTCATTTTGAAATTGACGGTCGAGAAGTTGGATTTGTATGTGGTTTCCGAAAAGAACCTCCTCTTTTGCGTACTGGCTATTTCCTTAGGTCGCTCTTCTAGCCAACGTTTATGACGTTTACCCTATTGGGAAAAGGCTAGAATATGGACTGGATGACGGTTCTGGCAGAATCAAGGCATTTAGCTGGATCGCCAACAATGAGGAAGCTGAGCGCCAAGTCACTGAATTTCGGGAATCGTAGGTCTCACCTTCGTCTGTGAGACAGCGTCACATATACCGTTTTCTGACAGCCCTTTTTGCTTTGCACGAGTTATCGGAAAGATCTCAGAGTATCATGGCATTTACTCAATTGAGCTCACCAAGATCAATCGTGTTGTGAAGGAGCCTCATGAAATATATCATCATAAGACAAAAGTAATGGTGGAATCACTCGTGCACGAACATGGCCCGCCTGTGAGTATTGATGAATTCACTAACTCACACACCTCACTTACGTTATGAAGGGTCGTGCAGTAGTGGAAGCTGCAATACAGGCAGCCAAAGTGAACTTTCCACCTCCGAAGACTATCATACTTAGACCTCTACGAACTGGTACTCCCACTCCATTTGACGACCAGGATGCAACGCAACGATTGTCTACTTCCTTCAACCTTCCTCCACGGACACCTTCACCTGAGACGCCTCAGACACCCAGGCGTGCTCCAGCTTCTGTGTCTCGCATTCAGAATCCCTCAGATACGTTGACCGATATTTCTCGACCGAACACAGTTCCTCGGAGAAGAAATTATAAGATCAATGATGTTCTCTCTTCTCTCCGCCCAACTTACGGTTCCGTTTCTCCCTCTCCAACTCATGTGCGATCCAGATCCCCTGATGAATTATGGTCAGCCTCAACGGCTGCATCAACTCGCCACATGCTACCCTCCCTTACCGGAGACTGCGATCTTCAGCGATCCACAAACTTCGAGGACATTCGAATGGTTTCGCCAATTACTACTGATCTGAGCATGAGTGTGACCAGAAAGAAAGCCGTTTACCAGCAGGACCCTTATTTTCATTTATCAACTCTGCAAAGGGATATTATGCTGACTATCCAGAATGCCTCGTCTGCGTTAGGGGATGAGGAGAAGGGAGTATCAATCGGGGTCCTCGTTCAAATGATTCCTAAGCGATATACTAGTCTTGAACCCACTCAACTCAAGTGAGTTCGATTATTGAGCGCCAGAATGATGCCAAATCACATCGTTGCAGTGACGCTTTAACCTTTCTGCTGGAGGAGGGATACATATACAACACCATTGATGAGACTCATGTTGCTTGTACTATATAAGAAGGTATCAATGTTTATTTTACCGGAATGTGAGGTGCTATACATGAAGCAGTATGAAGCAGTCGCGAGAAAACTTGTTGAACTCGGGCTTCAGAATACCCTTGATACGGATTTGCGGCAGGAGAATGAGGCCAAATCGGGGGGATATCATGACTACTATATAAAATCATAATATAGTACCTGCGCATCCTTTCTTCAGCCTTTCTTCAGCCGAACAGGTCTACCTTACCTGATCTCAATTAACATATGTTCCATTGATTGACCACCTTGTACAAATGCACTTCTTCATTGTATGGATCTTAACCCTTGACACAGTATAGGTCCATGAACTGACTTTACGATGAGCTTGCTTAACTTTGCCATAACCATCTTATGATCATCGTGATTGAGCGTCATCGTTAATACAACTGTAGCAACTCCACATAGTTGGGTTCTAGTTGGGGTCATAGAACCTATGCCTTTGAGTGACCCAATCGGGCAACCTCCAGGCATTCATTCTCCAAATCGACTACCCAGGTCACTTCCACCCCCGCATCCCTCAGTTCTTGGGCGCCATTGCACTGTACAAAATCGTCTGGTTCACTGACACCGATATAACATCGGGGTATTTTGGCCGCAATTATAGCATTAGAGCAGGGCTCGAGTCCAGAGGTTCTGATCGAACAAGGCTCCAGAGTAGTATATATGTTGGAATTGGCAAAGATTGTGTCAATTGTAAGCTTATCTGGTGTAGCCACGGGGAACAAGGCCTGAAGCTGGGTTGCCGTTAGTTGTCTTGCTTTAGTAAGAGCATTAGCTTCAGCATGTGTATTGCCTGGTAATTCCCTGGAGAACCCTGTTGAAAGTACGATGGCTGATGATGAAGTGGGCCACCTTGTTGTGATAACACACCCAACACAAAATGCAGTTGGAGTTGGCTCGCACTTGCGGGCTTCATCCAAAGCCAGGAAAAGAAAGTCCAGATGCTCTATTTGTCGACTAATTGAGCGATCACAGGGTTGTAACAATAATGATAACAGACCCTGTTGTGACGACAACTCAGTCATTAGCAGTGCTTTCCCAGCGCGGGGAACTTACCAACAAAGGTAATTGTCTGGGATCACTCTGGTGACCTCACCGACCTCACCTCATTTGTTTGGGGTCGTCGTAGTTCCTCCTTTCATATCTACAGAAACCAGCTACCTGCTCCCGATAACTTGGCCTTTGGTTTCTTGTTGCTAGGGCCTCCTATGTCCTGGTTTTCATGGCTGCCAAAACTACCAGCACTCAACATCAGCCTCACCTTGCCTACTAGTATCCAAGGTCGCTTTCTATCGTTCGTACTGAAGAGAACACTTGGTCACTTCTTTAAACCTGGTCACTTTGATGCTAGTCAGATTGATTCTCAGATTGGGTCAGGTTTGGTACAAGTGAAAGACCTTGAGCTCGATGATAAAGTATGTGAAGTCTCTGGCTGCCGTATCTGATAACACAGACTACATAATCAGGCTATTAACCTATTCCTCTCTGGCTATCCCTTAACTTTGACTTCCGGGACACTTGGATTGGCGACTGTCCGTGTTCCATGGCCTAATCCCCTTACATCCACAGTTGGATTCTCTACACATTCCCTCCACCTTACGTTCGAGGTTGCATCGTCAACCATGACTGCACCAGCTCCCAAAACTGATTTAGCATCATCTGTTGCCTGTGTTGCAGAGACTTTCCTACATGAGGAAGTCATTCCAAGGGAAGGTGCTTCTTTTCTCGACTCGATCCATTCTGAGTTCCCTGGTGCTCTCAACGAGGGTGTTGTTCCAGGTGGCTTAGACCCATTCAATGTCGACAACGCTGAAGAGCATAGTAGTGAAATGGAACCGGGTGGCATTTCATTATTTGCAACTCTCATTGAGCGTCTGCTGGCGAGATTTGAATTCGATGCTAATGATGTTCGGATCACCCTCGTCCATGCAGGCAATGTTGTTGTCAACTTGAACTTGTCCGAAATTAAATTCAACGCAAATACGAAACAGGCGCAATTGACGGTTGAGCATATTGTTGGTGTAAACCGGTCATTGACGGTGAATGGCGTCACGTTGAAGATGAAAGATTTACGGACGAATATCGTGCACATGGCAGAGGTTATGTCTCCAATTTCTTCAACATTTCCCCCAAGTCCGGATGCTCCTCGAGGACTCGCTTCAACAGGTTCATCCTGTTCCTCTTCATTGGATGTTGGCATCACTTTGGCAAATTCACAGACTCTTCCTCAGCGCCCATCGCCAACCTGCTCAATAGATAATAGCATGTATCACAGTGCTCTGCCGATTGTAGGTGAAGCAAACGAACCCGTGACTATACCAGGTTGCCCTGCATCAGTTCTTCCTTCCCATCGAGACTTATGCAATAGTATGTTCAATCCCGGGGACCTGGTTCTCTCTTCCGGTACTGCGCCTATCACCATTTCAGCTGTTACGCTTCCTCCGAGTCCAATTGAAGAGCATATCCCTCATCAGAGGGATAAGATAACATTCTCTTGTCAAAGTGGTCTATTTGCCTTTGCCCTCAGACCCTGGCATATTAGAGGGCTGCTGTGCCTCAGTAGTACTTTATCACGCAACTTTCCACAATCGAAATCTCGGCCACCCAATTCTGGGACTACAAAGACTGCCGCCAAATCGATCCCCTTTGATATAGAAGGTTCTCTGAACTTCCACGGTTTAGTCCTTCTCCTTCTACCATGTCAGTCAAGAACTTCGGATGAAGAACTCCAAAAATACTTCCTTCATCCCTTAGCTTCCTTATCCTTGTCCTCAGGCTATCTACGACTTCAAGTTAAGGGAATTTCAATGTTACTCGATCTTCCTTCCCAGTCTGAACACAATAGCTTGGCAAAAGCCACTTTTGTCAACTACTCTCAAATGTTAGGCACTTTTTTCATTCACAGCTTGGATATATTCGGTTTTCGTCCATGTGACAACGATAATGTCTCCGCGTTTCCTATCCTCTTCGCCGATCCCTACCTTCCAAGTCAGTATGCCTCTCAGCATTTCCATCCCAATGGGTCGGACAGAACCCTAAATCACACTCTCCCTGATTTTGATGTTCTCGACTGGACAGATCCTGTTCACCAGCAGAAGGGAACTTCCCGACTTTCCTACTGGCGCTGCAAGTTGAAAGCACAGCAAAATTCTGGCTGTCCCGTTTCTCAAACTTTTCCTTTATCAAGTCAGCTTCAAGAATCATCACTAGTGCAGAATGTTACTCAGAACGAACAACATTTCATCTCTGTACAATTTTACGACGATGTAAAGCGTAAGGGATCTCCACAATTTGTCATCGAGGGCACAGTCGTGCCGTTACACGTGTTTCTGGACTTGGGAACCCTTCTAGGGGAAGACACAATTACGAGGTTTTTAGATGAAGCATCCCAAGGACTTATGGATTTTAGTAAAACGACTGTTCCGAGTGCTCAAGATTTTGGCTATTATAATCGTGATGATATACTTCCTGCAATCAGTCACCCACATGAGATTTTTGATCAAAATCGAAAGGATAGGCAACTAGATCTGGTGTTTGAAGACCTGCATCTAGATCATGGTGCTACATACAAGAGTATGCCTGAGGATGGTCTTGTCCAGGTTCGTTGACCCTTTAACAATAATTTCTCTCTCCGAGCCTGACTGGTTACACAGTCCGTAGATAACATAAGAGTGTGTTTAAATTTCATTGCTCTTCGATTTGAAGTACGAGCTCCGCCTTCACGAGGTGCCCCCAGATCCGGTGCTCTAGTAGTCGACATTTGCAACATTGAACTCAAGAACGGCTCAAATCAAGACAGTCATCACCGATGTTTCACAGAAAGAATATTTGAAACTCCTACGCACGAAAAAGCGGAGAACTGGGGCCAATTGATTTTTAGTGCACAGTGTGGTCGAATTCTTATATCCCATTCTCTTATTGGACAGTCGCTTGCCACGGGTTTACTCTCTCTCGGACCTCTGAATAGTCGAGATGAAGTCGGGCTGCTCATCGATCACCCGACACCTTTGCCACCACAAATATCTGTCATTAGGTCCCATGCTAGTTCAGGTTCGATAACTGCGCTAAACATTGAAGTGCCTTCTGTGCATGTGGTTGTATCCAAAGAATCGTTGGATGGACTACAATATCTGATTGATGATGCATCACAATGCTTGGAAAAGTTTTCCCAACGCACCTCAAAAACAGGAACCACCAAGAATGATAGCACTAGTTTGATTGGGAGTCGTTTCTTCTCCAAATCAAGGGGTAGTAGCGGTAGTGCCTCGGCGATTAGTACATTCGATGATAGCAAGGAAACTGTTTTGAAAGTTGTTGTATCTGAAGGTACAGTTCTTTTTGGGTTCCAGGAATAATGCTTTGTCTGAACCTTCCTGATAGCTTTCCTCCGGGCGTGGGTGCCGAGACATGACACAAAAACAGTTTCTGTTCGCCCATTCGATGTTTTCATGTCAGACCTTCATGTCTTCGTCGAGCTGCCACCAGATGCAAAGGTTTTCATAGTCTTGACTTTCATCTATCCCTTTTACTCACGTAGAGTTAGGAAGAGACTGTCGTTATGCTCAGCATTCTAGATGCCAAAATCTTGAACATCTTCAAGAGCGGGGATCTCAAGCCACTATTACAGTTGACCACTCCACGAAGCTTGGTATTATCCTCAAGATTCATCTTTTTTTCTAACCAATTTATGAATTTTCTAGGCCTCGGTACCCCGTCCGTTGATTAAGTTGAGATTTGTTTCAACAACAACTCCTGGAACGACTTCCAAAGAATCCAAGATCAAATTAACACTTTCCGATTTTACTTGTAATGTGTTCCCAGACGTTGATTGGCTGAAAGACCTTGAGATATTTACAAAGTCACCGCCGGGTGTGAGTCTAATTCACAAGTCTTTCTATGTGATTTTAAGACTATTCTCAGACGTTCGAATCTGTGATCCCCAGTGAGCGGACAAGTATTGTGTTGAAAATCATGGACGGGTCAATACGCGCATATGCACCAACTAAGCTCGGAGCAATCGTGCTTTACGTTGGAGATGCGGACTTTTCTACGGACATCACGGGCAACTCGCCAGAGTCGGCCGTCGCACTTGATGTTCGATATTCGTCTCTTCTCGCTATTGATGATGTCAATAATGATCATATCGGTCTGCAAGGAGCCAGAGGTGTTTCTTATTGGAAAGTGGGTAATATTACAGGTAAATAAATATTGCATCACCCTGATCGAGCGTTGCAGTCATTCGGATATGCTCTCGTTGCCGAAATCGCGGGGACGAATGCTGTATTTGCTGTCACTAAGGCCAGCCCAGTACATGTGGACGTACGTTTTACGGTCAAACTTCCTGTTTGTGAGGCTGATATCTCCGTAGTTGAATGTTGACGGCGTCCAGCTTCATTTGCACCTGGCTGCTGACACCCTCAACTCACTATCGGTGCTAGTAAATGATATCATCTCAGCATTTAAACCGAAAGATAAGTAAGGAATATAGGATATGCATACGAAACTATAGGGAGCTAAATAGAGTGTAGTGTTCCATGTGAATCCAAAGAACCGGCCGTCCTTTCCAAGGTGAGCCCATCGCGAAATCTCATGGGTAAGCGTATTACAAATTCCGATGTGAGCATCTAACTTATACCTTCTCGCAGCATCTGTTGAGGATATTGCTTTTCAACGGCCACCAGAAATAGGCCCAGCCCCTGATATGATCCATGATGATCTTCCCACCAATTCGGAGTACCTGGACGAATCTTTTGGTTCCGCAGCAGGTTTACGGGAATTTTCTGATGACGAGCTGGAAGACCTTGAGGACGACCCCTGTGATGAATTCGACACCAAAAATACTGAATTCGTAGAAATCAAGCCAGGTGGCACCTTCAGTCACAATGGGGAAACCATTAAGGTTTACTCCGAGGGGATTAATGTACTTGAAGAATTTTATGAGAATCTCCCAGCGGCGCAACCAGAATCCCCCGTAGCGTGCGTTTCACAATCAACCTCACGATTTCTTCAATTTTCATTAAGAAACTAGTGGAACTGAAAGCAAATCGAAGATTCACGTACGAGGAGGAGACGCAACTTTGTTTTTGTATGATGGATATGATTGGGTTTGCACACGCAAGGTCATTGAGGAGGAAATCAAAGAGATGCGACGTCGTTTATCTAAGATCCGTCAGCTAGTCGCAACTGGTCAGGTTCAAGAGTCAGACATGGTGGACACAAACACTATTCTATTTAATTCTGTCTATATTGGCATTGACCAAGATGCCGATTTGAGGGAATCTGGGACATTGCTTGCAGCTATTGACGAGGAGTTGAAAGATGACCTAGAAACAGCAACGCAGAGCTCATGGCAATCTTTGAGACCAACTGGAGCGTCAGGTCCTGCAGGAGGGAGACATGGATCTCGAGCATCGAAGGTTCATGGCAAAAGACTCACGCGTTCAAGGGGACCATGTATGGAGTTCAAGCTGATGGGCCTGAATGCAGAGATAGTCCAATTCTATCCGGAAGAGGTTCTGGTCTCCAAGACATCCGTGACTATTAGGGATATTGAAATCCTTGATCACATCAAGACTTCAACCTGGAAAAAGTTTTTAACCAGTTTGCGTTCAGATTCTCGAGGGAATATTCGTGAGACAGACTCGGATATGGTAAGAATTGAGCTGCGAGGAGTTCGACCTTCTCCTGGTCATGCTTCCGAAGAGGCTCGATTACGGGTGAGTGTGAACACCTTTCAATACATGAGATACGCTAAAAATAATGAAGGCGAGAATTTTACCCCTCCGTCTTTATGTTGATCAAGACGCCGTAGATTTTTTGAAGAAGTTTTTCAGTTTCAAAGATCCTCACGAGATGTCTTCTCAGACGGGAAGATCAGGACCTGAGGCTTATATTCGTACGAAGCAGTGGCTGTAATATGGAGTAGAAACTAATTTCCCTATAGAGTTGGCGGAAATATTCCCAGTTGATCTCAAACTCGACTACAAGCCACGAAGGGTTGATTACAGAGCGCTTCAAGAAGGACGTACAATTGAGCTCATGAATTTCTTCCATTTTGACGGCGCCGAGATGACTTTGCGGCACATCACTCTAGCAGGAGTAGGTCATATCTATGAGAAATCTGCTTTCTAGACATGATTGCTTTGATAGGTCACAGGATGGTCCCGGTTTTTCGAGATGCTCAATGATCTCTGGACACCAGATGTCAAGGCTACCCAGCTTGTGGACGTGATATCCGGAGTTTCTCCAATTCGATCAATGATTAATGTCGGTTCGGGGGTTGCGGACCTTGTCCTGCTTCCGATTTCGCAATACAAGAAGGATGGTCGGATTGTTCGTGGCATGCAGAAGGGAGCAACTGCCTTCGTCAAGTCCACAGCTATTGAAGCTATCAAAATGGGTGCACGGCTTGCAACAGGAACTCAGGTTATTCTAGAGCAGGCAGAGAATGTTTTAGGCGGTCAGTTCTCGGAATCATATGCGAATGAATCTTTTCAAGTTTCTACTTTTGACGATATCGGGCACTTGAGCAATGACCCTGAAGAGGAGGATTTCGGAACTGACTTGATCTCAAAATATGCGGAACAACCAGCAGACATTCGACAAGGTGTCCAGTCCGCATACCAAAGCCTACGTCGCAACCTTAACTCTGCAGCTCAAACGATATTAGCTATTCCTATGGAAGCATATGAACGATCTGGCAATGAAGTAGATTTTTTTTTCCCCCTAGTGCTTATATCTCACATTTTACTAGGGCCCTGTGCGTTCGGTTATTCGTGCTGTTCCAATCGCAGTGCTGAAGCCGATGATCGGAGCAAGCGAAGCTGTCAGCAAAACCCTTCTTGGTCTCCAGAACACCCTTGATCCAGATTTGCGACGGGAAAACGAGGCCAAGTATAAACACCGATAATAATCTGGCACTCTTTACTTGTAGAATACTTGTGACTACTGCTTACCCTTATAATCTAGTGTCTAGAATAGCTAAAATGCATACTTTGTTCACTTGAAGACAGGTGTGACGTACCAAATCTCAATCAATATCCATCCCCATCGACCGACCATCTCCCTGAACAAGTGCACTTCTTGATTTGATAGGGACCTTGATCCTCTCTTGAACATTTGCCGACTCTTCAACTGTTATAGGTTCATGCAGCTTGACGGATGACTTGGCCCTTGCGAGAGCCTTCTGACGATGAGCCCGCTGCTTGGTTTTGGCCAGAATCATCCTATGGTAATTGAGCGTCGCGAGTGATGAATAATTTAGCCAACAAGCACCTATTTCTGAAGAATGCCTTTCCTCTGCGCGTTTTGATTTCACCCACCCGCTTCATAGCCTTGATTGTTGTCTGTATCAAATCCCGGTCGTAGCGGACGGGGACATTGCGTCGTTTTTCGAAGTCGATTGTCGAGTCCTGCACGTTTTTAGCTTAATGCACTGGTTGACTAGGAGAGGACGCACGACTGTCATCTCCTTGCCGGCAGCCTTTCTAAATGCCTTTGTCCATCGCACCTTCCGTGGATTGCGCTTCATTCTGATGGAGTTCAATCATTTTCAGTAGAAAAGGGAGCGTGTAATCATACTTGAAATTTTTGTCGCATCTATAGTTCATCTGGTCAGCTGCTCCCATCTACTAGACTATCTCAGATGCCTACTTGGATGTACAAAACCGGAAAACCTTTGCATCATTCCTTACGAAGACCGATCCTATTGCGCCGATGAGCATAGAAGCTTTATTTTATCAAAAAATATACTCACCATGACCAGGGTATATGTTGGTCGAGCAGAAATAACACTTCTCGATGCGCATGATTGGAGGCCGTTGGCATCCTTACTGACAATTTGCCTCTGTGCATTTTAGTATCACGTGATCAAGTCTTTCCATTTTTGGACTCACCTTTCTGTTCTGCAACAAGCAAACTAGTGCTCAGACGGGAGAGCCTAAATAAGGTTCAATGCCAGGGGAGTGTGTACATGAGGCATGTGGCCAGAGGAGTATGGTATGGGTGAAGTTTACTACATGGTCAAGTCATTGACATTATCATATTTCGATACTTGTGAAGAGCCATTTGCATATTGTTTGACTAGAAATAAGCAAGAACAATAATCGGATCTATGCCAACTATTTGTTGTGCATTGCAAAACATAGATTTTGTTGATAATCACTAAGCACTTATGATTGAAAGTGAATAATTAAGAGCTTACCAAATAATTTTGATGGTGTAAGATTTTACATTAATTCTGGCTCCTGAGGTGGCAAGAAATACAGAAGATTTGCCGATAAATTAAAAGATTTCTATAAAGTATGTTATGGGTAGATGTCGGGCATCTCATGTAAATGTAAAAAAATACGCATAAAAGTTATGGCAAACATCCACATCCTTCTGCTTACGTATGCAAAGTCATCACAACCTCCATTCACCACTTACTTTCTTTAATCCATGTTATCGCCTCAGCCAGAGGAATTCCGTGACAACGAATTAGGCGATAATGACGATATCATGAGAGGCGCAGGTGAGGAGGATGAAGGAGAAGGTGATGAGAATATGCCCAATGTGACAGATGATAGTTCGGAAGAAGGAGAGGATGATGAAGAGGAGGCCCGCAGAATTAGGGAGGGTTTCATCGTTGATGAAGATGAGGAGGAGAATGAAGAAGAGGAACGTCAAAGACGGCGAAAGAGACGCAAGAAGCACCACCGCAGACGTGAGTTTCCCTTGTGTTTTAACTTTCCTCTGTTGAAAGCGCAATAGGCGAAGAGGAAGAGGAGGAACTAGAAGAGGATGACTTAGAATTGTTGGCTGAAAACACAGGAGGATCATTCAAAAAGAACCGTCTCACGCGGTTAAGACGTGGGCGTGTTTCTGACTCACCCCCTACTACTTCTTCAAAACGGCGAGTTGTTGTCGAATCATCGGATGAGGAAATAGACAACGACGGCACCCTTCCGCAAGTACAGGATATCCAGAAGATATGGGATGATGAACGAGGGAGGGACGACGACGAAGAGTATGGAGATATGGATCTAGATGACTTCATTGAGTATGATGAAGAAGGTGGCACCATGGATGAGGCATCTCGTGCAGAACGCAGACGAGAGCAACAAGAGCTACAACGGCGGAAGCGTGCGTCCGGCAGTCGAACAGAGCTTGCAGGTATAGATGCCAAGTATGTCGAACTTAATGTGTCTCTCAGCCCCGCCTCACTAGTTTCATTAGTGCCTGGGATGAAATTCACGACGTTTTTGGGGATGGCCATGATTATGATTGGGCATTGGCTGGAGACGACGAGCATGACCAGGAAGAAGAGCGGTACAGGCAAGACACGAAATACCATGATGTACGTGACGTCCTCTTATCTCTGCGCTCACTGAACATCCTCTTCCTAGGTGTTTGAACCGTCAGAAATCCGTAAACGCATGTTGACGGATGACGACGATCTCATTCGTGTACGAGACATTCCCGAACGAATGCAACTCGCCACGTCTTCCCTTTCTCTCAATGCCACCCTTTCTACTTATACTGCTATGACTGAGGCTGACATGGATGGTGCAGCCATGTGGGTCACTCAACGGATATCTCTCCGTAAAACTCGGGAATTTTTCGGGGTCGATGGTCAGTTCCAGCATTTGAGGGGCGCTCTCGTCATGGCTGTCCAATCCACATTGCGTTTCTTGTTTTTGGAAGTGCTTGAGGTACCTGTCATTTGGGCTCATAAGCGGGATCACCTTTGCCACTTTGACATAACAGATATCAGCAACCGCAAAGAACTTCTTTCTCTAAACGAACTGTGGCGTATCTATACTTTGGGACAGAAATACCGGTCTCTCCTTGAACGTAAACGTTCCTTGGCATTGCTTTATGAGCGTTTGCAAGTTCAAGATGAATATTATGAGAGAGAGATTCTGCCCAGAGTAGATGAAGTTGAGCCCGTGGCAGATGCGACGGAATGGCTTCTATTGAAGTACAAGGAGAGGAAGAATGATGCTGTAGAAGCTCGCTTGCAGGACGATGGGGAGGCTGGTATCAGAAAGCCGAAAATGCCAAGCCGTATCTCTGTGTATGAGATCGCGAAGAAGGGTTTGGTGTCAAAATTAGCTGAAGTAAGTCTTGATATCTCTCTCTTCTACCTTTGTCTCATTCGACTAGGGGTTTGGGATGGAGCCATATCAAATAGTTGCGAATTTCGTGGCTCCGGATCGCGTGCACTTTGTCCAAGATCAAGAATTGAACCCTTCTTCGTACGCCGAACAATTCGCGGATCCGGATCCGATGAAAGCCCAGACACCTGAGGAGTTGCTTAGTCGTGCCCGATTGATACTGTCAACGGAATTGGGTAAAGATCCACTGCTCAGAGATTATGTCCGCAAACTTTATAAGGACGAGGCACAAGTTACTGTAGAACCTACAGAACGAGGTGTCATTAAAATCGACCAAAATCATCCCTATAATGTATGTTCACCTTGATCTCACATTGGTTTTGCTTATTCTTGCTTAGAATTTCAAATATTTGCTTCGTAAACCCATTCGCGAAATGCTTGAGAGCGCACAGTTCCTGCATATTCTAGCGGCAGAGGCCGAACATCTCGTGACAGTAACGATTTCTCTTCCTCATGAGTCAAAATCGGATCTTGAGCAGAAGCTCAACAATGCTTTTAGCTCTGACAATTTCAGCGAGGCCGCCAGAGCGTGGAACATCGAACGAAGTCGTGTCATCCATGATGTAATCGAACAGCATTTTGTACCTCTTGGATCGAAGTGGGTGAGAGAATATCTCCGAGAAGAAGTCGAAGATTTCCTCGCTCATAGCTGCGCTGCTAAGCTACGAAAGGTCTGTTCACTCTTTACGTAAGCTCGTGGACTGATACACGTTCAATAGCGTATCAACGTAGGTCCTTACACCACACCTGCTATGAAGACTGGCAGTGTTCCTACTGTCCTTTCTATCTCGTGGGGTAAGGGTGACCCCCAAAAAGATGCTGTTTCTATGGTCTACCTTGATGCGACTGGCCAGAAACGGGAGGATACCAAAATTGACAATCTCTACGACCAAGACAACCTTGATGAATTTATTGATCTGCTCAGGCGTCGCGATCCAGGTGTGATCGTCATTGGAGGATTCAGTATGGCGACCTTGAAACTCATTCAGCGGGTGAAGGAAATTCTTCAGGGCAAGCATACGGAAGAGACTTGGGCCCAAACATTCGACATACCCGTCATATACATCAATGATGATGTGGCTCGTATCTATCAGCACAGCCAACGTGCAGCCTCGGAGTATGGTGGCCTCTCGTCAGCTACAAAATACTGTGTTGGCCTCGCGCGCTATGTCCAGAGTCCTCTCAATGAATTTGTAGCTTTGGGTTCAGATATCACGGCAATAACTTTCGAAGAGGACGATCAGCACCTCGTAAGTGGCACCTTTGAGTCATTCACTGGTTATATCAATACGAGATTACAGGTCCCAGTCGAGAAGCTTCTCATTGTCTTTGAACGTGCTCTAGTTGATGTTACTAACAAAGTCGGTGTCGATATCAACCGTGCTGTGACCGACAGCTACTATCAGCACCTACTTCCATTTGTCTGTGGTCTGGGGCCAAGGAAAGCACAAGCTCTGATCAAGAAGATCAGCGCGCTCGTATGTTTTTCTCCATGTCTTTTTCAACATTTGCTTACTTGTGTTGGAGGGTGGGACTCTTGTCAATCGCGATCAATTCATCAAAGGGGGTTTACTCACTACCCAAATTTTCCTCAATGTCTCTGCTTTCTTGCGAATTGCTCGCGAAGGCAATGATATTCGTACCTTGAAAAATCGCCGCGATGACGATGATGCCCCCGATCCTCTCGACGATACTCGAATTCACCCTGAAGATTATGAGTATTCCCGGAAAATGGCCACAGACGCTCTGGAGCTTGACGAAGAAGATATTCATGATGAACATCCGTCCCATGTTGTCACTCTCCTCATGAATGATCCAGACAAAGAGAAAAAGCTTATGGAACTCAATCTTGAGGACTTTGCCATCAGCCTCTACCATGCTCATCATGTCCAAAAGCGACATACTCTTATTGTCATCCGGGATGAACTTTTGAAACCATTTGCAGAGCAGCGTGAGACATTTTTGTTACCACAGGACATGGAAATCATCACCATGCTCAGTGGCGAAACTGATAGGACATTGCGACACGGTCTAATGGTCTCTGCCGTCGTGTACCGTACTGCACGGAACATGGCATTCGTGCGCCTTGATTCAGGTGTAGAGGGAATTATTCAAGCTAAGACCCTTTCCCCTGATGGAAACATACAGATCGAGAATTTCATGCGGAAGGGACAGACCATTTCTGGTATTATTATCCACCGGGCCATGCAGCTTGACAAGGGTCAATTCTTTGTGGAGCTCTCTTGTCAGAGACAACTTTTGGAAGAACGCGATGACGAGATTCGCAAGATCAGGCCTGACATTTACTACGACGTCATGCGAGAGGCCAAGGACAGAGATATGCTAAACCGAAAGAAGAGGGCGGAGTCAGATCATAGCCGTCGAGTCATTAAACATCCAAATTTCCACAATTTCAAAGCCAGTCAAGCTGAAGCCTTCCTGGAAAAACAACAACGTGGGGATGTTGTCATTCGACCCTCGTCTAAGGGAATTGATCATCTAGCTGTGACCTGGAAGGTGGATGACAAGTTATATCAGCACATCGGTATGATGGTCGAATTTTGATCAGTTTCACCGTTGTAAACAACTGTTTCTAGATGTCGTTGATTCTAATGCTGATCCCAATGACCAAACCACTGGTCAGCTCATCGTGGACACATCGTACACTTATGCCGATCTTGACGAACTGATCGTTAATCATGTGCAAGCAAAGGCTCGTCGGGTTGAAGAACTGATGGCCCACGAGAAGTTCAAGCAAGGTCCCGAAGATGAACTGCGTAGGTGCTTTGCTGTTCTTTACACTCTCGTTCCTAATCATGTTGAAGATCTCTTTCTCAAAAACTCCCTTGCTGCTAACCCGGCAAAGAGTATGTATGGATTCACATTGAACCGCAAGAAACCTGGCCACTTCAATCTTTGTTTCCTGGCTAACAAGAATTCTACTGTTCAAACCTGGGTCTGTGTCCGAAATGTTCAGTGAAACTTTCATGTTGATTCTTCTCAGCCAGTTCGTGTTAACCCCGAAGCATATTATCTACTTGAAACACCCGCTACTGGCGTCCCGGAATTGTGCGATGCCTTCAAAGTCAGGTAAGAAAAGTTACATCTTGCTATATCCAGTCTTGAATTTGTCTTCCAGACACCTTCACGAATCCCAGGTCAATTCGCTAGGGAGCAAGACACCTTTCCCAGGGGCTCGTACTCCAGGGCGACCGGGTGGTGCGACCCCCGGTCATGCTTCAACTCGACAAGTTGGTCGCACACCAAATCCTTACGGTGCGCAGACTCCCTACGATGCAGGACGGTCTGGGCCTCCTTATGGTGCTCCTATCCCTCAAATCTATGGTTATCAAACCCCTTCCCATCATCCACCTCCAGAGTATCTAAACTCACGTTTTACGGCTGGTATTCACCCTGATCGCATTCAAATGATACAAAATCCAAGTCAAGGTCCGAGTCAAGGATGGGGTGGGTCCTGGAGTTGACCT
>Ga0153938_1000159_pt1 | contig 25280 bp, 23 predicted proteins | sample TSNY022MetaG_FD_104740 | JGI IMG/M metagenome (GOLD analysis project Ga0153938, IMG submission 104740) | Attine ant fungus gardens microbial communities from New Jersey, USA - TSNJ022 MetaG | ecosystem: Host-associated > Fungi > Mycelium > Unclassified | place: USA:New Jersey: Brendan T. Byrne... | reverse complement strand
GACCAGGAGTATCCTGTCAGACCAGCATTTTCGTTGTTGACAAAACTTCTTGATGACTTTACGGCCAAAGTACCCCAATCTTTGTTCAAGAACCCAGGATCAATATCGTTCCCAGATATCAACACGTATATACAAAAATACCAGGATCCGCGTCAAGCAGATACAATTATGCGTGTACAGCAGGAACTTGATGAAACAAAGATAATCCTGGTAAGTGTTACTATCAAAGATATGGAGAAGCTCAAACCAACAGATGCACAGCATAAGACGATGGAATCAGTCCTGCAGCGCGGCGAGAAGCTTGATACTCTGGTCGAAAGATCCGAATCGCTTTCGGCGCATTCGAAGGCGTTCTACAAGACTGCAAAGAAAGTATGTGATATCACTGATTGATTTTATATTCGACTCACCGCTTCCTTCCAGCAAAACAGTTGCTGTACTATCATGTAGTATTTATATATCGTACGCTTTGTTTATACTGTCTCAAGTGAATTAATGCATGATTTAGAACGAGTGGAAACCGGTGTGAAATCTGACTAAGACACTGGTGTGAATCCACTAGAACGTGGAGCTGGATCACATCAAGAATATCAAGAATATCAAGATGCAGACAAGTATCATGTTATGCAGTGCATATAAGTTGGATGTAAGCTTTGCTCGGTCCAATGAAATGGACTGAGGTGAATCCGATGCTCGCTATCTGCGCAATGGGCCCGACTAATAATTAGCCTGTTTGCAATTTTGGCTGGCACTCTCTCAGTATATAAGCAACCAATTATTCTCTCACCTCTGTCTCGTTACCATCATGTCTGCCTTCAGTACGTGGGCGCGTTCCTTGGCCAAAAAGGTTGATTATAGGAGTGTCTCTCATGCACCGCTCAATACGGACGGCGCTCAGCTAGAGACACATAGTACAGAGAAACAGTGGCTTATGCTCGAAAGTATACTGTCCAAACCATTATTAACCTACGAGGATTTGGTAAGTACAACTTCTCTCTGCTTTTTTCCTGTGCTAAGACAAGCCCAGCGGGCATTCAGAGATCTTGTTGAGCATAATGAAGCAGTTAACGACCGCAAACTACTAGTAAGTTGTCGCTTCGTGGCATCCACACCTTCCTCTGATTACTTTGACTTGTTGCTAGCTGGAGGTTGTGTTGACTAAAATGGCGCGCTATGAAAACTTCTCCTGGTCGCCGAAACTACAACAAGTCATAATCAGTCTTCGTGCGTGCTCTCTTGCTTACCAAATGAGCCGTTTATAACCCGCCTTTTGTAGTTTACAAAGATCTGCCGCATCCTCCTACCGGTTTTCTTTCTTCCTTAGCTTTGGTGCCACTCCAGCATGATTTGTCTACTGGTCGTTCATCTTTTCCCCAGAGCCCAGGGTTTGTTCATTATGCTTATCGGGCGCCTGACGGCTCAAACTACAACCCTCTCATACCTGGTGTGGGAAGAGTAGGATCGCCCTATGCCCGCTCTAGTCCTTCAATAAGTGTCACTCCGAAGGCTTCTCTCCCTCATCCTGGCCTCATCTTTGATACTCTTCTAAAGCGCGACAAGTTTGTTCCCCATCCCGACGGAATATCATCCCTGTTTTTTGCCTTTGCGGACCTCGTCATACATAGTATCTTCAACACAGATCCCCGTGATCCCAAAATAAACCGAACAAGCAGCTATCTCGACCTCAGTGTGCTCTACGGGAACTCGGAAGAAGAACTTGCCGGAGTGCGAGCTGCTGATGGCAGTGGAAAACTCAAGCCTGATTGTTTCGCTGACATCAGGCTTCTAATGATGCCGCCCGCCAGCTGCGCGCTTCTGATTCTTTTGAACCGTAACCACAATGTGCTTATGAGCGTTTTTGTTTCTGTTCCATCTACTTTTAAACTCAATATCTGTTTCAGTTTATTGCTCAGAAGCTCCTCGATATTAATGAATTTGGAAAATTCAAGGATCCTTCGCTCCTTGACGATCAAGAACGGAAAGCGCAAGATGATGAAATTTTCCACCGCACTCGTCTTGTTAACTGTGGATATTTCATGCGGATCATCCTTGGTGGTATATTCGATTTGATTTAAGCAACGTGCTTGTCTGATTCGTACACAGACTATGTTGGTGCCATTCTCGGTCTTGTGCGGGATGGGTATGACTGGCGACTTGACCCTCTCATGGTGATTTTAAACTCGCACTGGATATGAATAATCACAGATGCCATCTTCGACAGGAAATGCGGGACTTGAACCATTCAATATCACCCAGAGGTCAAGGCAACGTTGTTTCGGCTGAATTTAATTTACTTTACCGTTGGCATGCAACTCTCTCAGAAGAGAACACTCAATGGTATCAGAGGGAGCTCGATGCTGTGTCTCGCCCGGGCATTGGGATAGCCTCTGTCGCAGATTTCAGGACGGCTGCTTCTACTTTCACCAGCAAGTTGAAAGGACTATCACCCACTCAATGGGAATTTGGCGGGTAAGCGTTGGTCGGACGTTGATATTATTACCTGGGTTTGATTTTTCTTCTAAAGAAAAACCCGCGTAGATGGCAAGTTTCGAGATGCAGACCTCGCGGAGATTCTTCAGAATGCGACTCAAGAGGTGGCTGGAGCTTTCAAGGCGCGTGGGATTCCTGAATGCATGAAAGTTATCGAAATCCTTGGTATTGAGCAATCCCGCGAATGGGGTGTGTGCTCGGTATGTTCTTTTGAGTCAGATTGACCTTAATTGGCTTGACTGGTTCCACCATAGCTTAACGAGTTCAGGAAGTTCATTGGATTAAAGCGTGCGTCTCCTGTTCAGTTTACCTTTGCTAGCCAACTGGACCTTCTTAGCATATGCCACTTTCTCGGAATGGAATGACGATCATGAAATTTCGAGGGCTGCGGAAAGGCTCTATAGGGATATTGACAGGCTTGAGCTTTATGTTGGTTTACAAGCGGAACAAACCAAAAAGCCAGGTCCTGGTGCCGGCTTGTGCCCGGGATACACCATCTCTCGAGCTATACTTTCTGATGCTGTCTGCCTCACCCGTGGAGATAGATTCCTCACCACTGATTTCACACGTGAGTTTCATACTTGGTCAAGGAATATGATACTTACCCTGTATTTCACTATAGCATTCAGTCTCACTGCTTGGGGTTGGCAAGACTGCCAATATGACAAGGAAGATGGTTCATATGGTGGTTTATTGACGAAGTTGATCTTCAGGATACTGCCGGATCATTATCCCACTGGTTCAGTCCTCGCGCATTTCCCGTTCAGTGTTCCCGAAAGTATGCTAAATGCACTCAAAAAGAATCCTGGAAACATTCAAAAATATTGTTGGCCTGAAAGACTCGAAGATTTACCTGACAATGTTGAGCGTCTTCCACCCATCATAAATCCTACTTGGCACTTTGTCCGTGATTACGAGGGTGTCAAGAGAGTATTGACTGATGAGAACGCGCATTTCACTTCAAATATTGTCCGGCGTATGGAGTCCACTATTCAGCTTGTCCTGGAGCAGCGAGTGCGTGACTCCATCATGTTTCGTCTTTCTAGGTGGAGGATTAAATGACCATCATTAGGACAAGGAGAAGATCTGGAATAGACAGGCACAGGTTACTCAGGCTATTGTTGATAATGTGGAGTGGACGAAGTACTTCAGAGAGAAGACATGGAAGCTTATGGAGAGCCACGACCCTCCCTACTTTGATATCGTCAAAGACGTCATCAATCTCTTGCCCATCTATTGGATTTGTGAAAAGATCGTAGGTAATGTCCAGTAATCCAAAATTGATCTATAATCTTGGTTCCAGACCGGCATTCCGCTCAAATCCGATCACATGCCTGAAGGAATATTATATGAGCGAGAAACTCGCGAGAAGTTTGCCGACATCGCGCGCTACATCTACATTGATTCAACTCCCGTTAATGACTTCAAATTTCGGGAACGGTCTCGAAAACACGCCCAGGAGCTTGTCGAATTCATTGAGAAGAGTCTCGACGATGCTAATAGCTATTCAGTAAGTTGGTTTCCAATGAATTCATGATTTTAAGAGTTTGATTTGATATTGGTTCAGCCCGTTCTTGATTGGTTCAAGAATAAGCCTGAGTGCGACAAATACCTGAAGGATCTTCGTGTTAAGTTTGGCAATGTGTCTCATGCGGAATTGGCTATCAATATCTTCAACGCTATTGTTCCCACTGCCGTGCTATTCTCTAAAGCCATTGTTCAAGTAGTAGATTTCTTCCTTGACGACGCTAATCAGATGGCAAGGACGGCGATTGCGATGATTCATCGGGAAAACGAGCAGGATGCTTCTCAAAGGATCATGTGTTATGTCCGTGAGGCTCTCCGTCTCCGTCCACTCGTGAGTTTGTCATTCTCTTGCCTTTCAACTAACCTGACCAACGTATCGTGCAGTTTGCCGGTGTCTATCGTACTGCGGTGGCCCCTGTCCCTGCTTTTAATATTAGGCTTGAGGATTGGGTGTTTGTGGATATTGCGAAAGCGAATGTGTGTTGTGCCCTGCTCACTGGAATCTCATCACTAACTGGTCAAAACAGGAATCTCTGGGACCCCCTGACTATACTCGAGCCGGCGAGCACGGCATTATGATGCCGTATGAAGATGGTCTCTTGACGCCCATATTTTTTGAGCGAGTCATGCCGGTCATAGTTGGTACAATCTTGAGTCATGAGAACTTGAGGCGAGTGGAAGGAGGGTCTGGGAAACTCACAAAGTGAGATTTAACAACTCATTCAATTTTATATTCACATATGTTTGGTAGATTTGTTGAACCGTGGCACGAGACAAAACGTGAAGAGTATATCAACATCTCGGGAGAGGTGACTCCCTGGCCGGATTCCATGATTGTTGAGCTGGGGCCATGATATCCTCCCTTGTTATATTTTTATCGTGATAACTTTGTATTGTCCTGTATATGTTTTCCAAATTAGTTGGACTTGTAAGTCACGGGATCAAACATTAGACTGTCGCACCTTGATTCCTCCATATTTATATCTCCATGGCCGCTTCACGGATAATCTCTGCTGCGGATGTTACGCGACAATCCGCACAGGTCTGGGTCCCTGATATCAAGGAGGGATATCTCGCTGGCTTGGTTCTGAGTGAAGATGAAGAGGCTGCAGTAGTAGAGTTAGAAGGAGGGGAGGTGTGTAAGTCATTCATGGACAAGCGACAGTGTCTTAAGCAAGTACTAGGTCAGGAGAGTACCGTTTGACTCTTTGTTTAAGATGAATCCGCCAAAGTTTGACTGCGTCGAGGATATCGCGGATCTAACATTTCTCAACGAAGCAAGTGTTGTCCACAATCTCCGGCTAAGATATTATTCAGGTGCCATCTACGTGTGTGTCGCGGATCGAAATGCGTCACCACGCTGACATTACTACCTGATAGACATACTCAGGCTTGTTCTTAGTCGCCATCAACCCTTACCAGAATCTCCCTCTCTACACTGATGCCATTATCCAACAATATCGCAACAGACGACGGGATGACAACCAGCCTCACATTTTTGCAGTCGCAGAACGTGCATGGGTTAATATGGGTGACGAGAGGGAGAACCAGAGTATCTTGATTACGTGCGTCCCTTATCATTAATCCAATTCCCCATTGATGTTGGTTGCAGCGGTGAATCAGGCGCTGGAAAGACAGAAAGCACGAAGAAAGTTATTCAGTACCTTGCGGCAATTGCTACTGATGCCCCGAAGCCTGTGCAGCCCACTCATACACGGAATGGCACCATTGGATCGACAGCCACCATGCCCTCTGTTGGATTATCGAAGAATATCACGCGAAAGGGACATTTCCCCTCAAATTCTGTACCAGCGACAGGTGCTTCACTGACATCAAAGGGGCGTCTTGGCCTACTTGAGCGCCAGGTCTTGCAAGCCAATCCAATTTTAGAGGCGTTTGGGAATGCTCAGACGCAAAGGAATAATAATTCAAGTCGGTTCGGCAAGTTCGTCCGTATCTCATTTGCTCCAGATGGTAGTATTGCAGGGGCGAATATAGATTGGTACCTGTTGGAGAAGAGCCGGGTTGTGTTTAGAAACGAAGCCGAGAGGAATTTCCACGTCTTTTACCAGTTGATCGCTGGTGGTGGTGTGCTCAAAGGTGCGTATCCGGATACCTGTTACTGAATATCACCAATACAATATCAGATGAGTTACTGCTGGACGGAGACGTAGAGAACTATGAATATCTGAACAAAAGCAGACGGGAGATTGATGGTATCGACGATAGGGAGGGATGGAGTTCATTGAAGGTACGCCCAGTTCGCGATCTCCTAGTTCCGCTGCCAACATCTGTGAAGGTCGCGCTAGATGTAGTTGGTTTCAGGCCAGAAGCACAATTCGACCTATTCCGAATTGTCGCGGCAATTCTACATATAGGAAATATCGTGATCAATACGAGTCGCGCAGATGACGCAACGATGCAGGATGCTTCACAAGCGGAACGCGCTTGTCATTTGTTGGGCATCCCTCTGGCTGAGTTCACTCGAGCTGTCCTTCGACCTCGAGCTCTCGCCGGCCGTGAGTGGGTGACGCAGGCGCGCACGCGGCGACAGGCGCTAGATGAACTTGCTGCTCTTTGCAAAACTCTCTATGAGAAGTCTTTTGGTGCTCTTGTCGATCAAATCAATCGTGCTTTAGATCGTCCTTCATCCAAATCGACATTTATTGGGGTTCTTGATATTGCAGGCTTTGAGATATTCGAGATCAATGGTTACGAACAGCTTCTGATCAACTACACAAATGAAAAGCTTCAGCAATTCTTCAACCATCACATGTTCGTTCTTGAACAGGAAGAATACGCTCGCCAAAACATCAAATGGGACTACGTCAATTTTGGCCTAGATCTCCAACCTACTATCGACCTTATAGAGTCTACTGGAAACGTGATTGGTATTCTCAGCTGTTTAGATGAGGAATGCATCATGCCCAAAGCGACCGACCACACATTCACTAACAAACTACACGCTCTTTGGACCAGCGGTGAGGAAGAAGAATACCACAGTCCGGGAAAGGATAAATATGAGCCAACTCGCTTTCAGCAAGGTTTCATCATCCAGCATTACGCGGCTAAGGTTGAATATCGAACAGAGGGATGGCTGGACAAGAACAAGGACCCACTCAATGATAACCTTACTCGCGTTCTAGCTGCGTCTTCTGAACCTTACATCGCGACTCTCTTTGCAGAATACGGCGATGCCTTTACTCCTGGTGGGCCTAACAATGTCTTCGCTGCTGGCAAGAAGCGCACTCTGAAAAAAGGAGCATTCAGAACCCTTGCACAGCGTCATAGAGAACAACTTTCCAGTCTCATGACACAACTTCGATCCACCCAACCTCATTTCGTCCGTTGCATAGTTCCAAATAACTTGAAAAAGCCTCATCATATTGATGTGCCCCTAGTTCTTGATCAACTGCGCTGCAATGGCGTCCTAGAAGGGATCCGTATCGCTCGCTTGGGATACCCAAACCGACTCCCCTTTGTGGAGTTCCGGCAGCGATACGAACTTCTAGCTCCTAAAATTTTACCCTGCGGATACCTAGATAGCCGCGAAGCATGTCGTCGTATGGTCAGCTTCCTGGAGCTTGATGAGAACGTATTCAAAATCGGCACATCCAAGATCTTCTTCAAAGCAGGTGTTCTTGCGGAACTGGAAGAGCGCCGAGATAAGCTGTTGTTTAACATCTTTGCCCGGATTCAAGCCGCGGCGAGAAGGTGGACAACAAGAAGGCAGATGAAGAAAATCCTGAATAGGGCAATAGCAGTACGAACTATTCAGCGCAATGCGAGAGTCTATAACGAGCTGAGGGAATGGCCATGGTGGCAGCTTTACACCAAAGTCCGCCCTCTGCTTGCGGCTACAAGGAGTGATGAGGAATTGAGAAAGAAGGAGGCAGAACTGGCCTTAATCAAAGAAAGGGCTGAGAGGGATTCAAAGGAGCGAGAGGCACTGGAGAACCTGAAGATGTCTCTAGAGTCTGAGAAGCGTAAGGTTGAGGAGGCTTTGGAAGCGGAGAGGACGCTAGCTTTGGACAAAGACGCTTTGCTTGAACGAAGCAAAAGACGTGAAAGCGAGTTGGAAGAAGAAGTTGCTGCGTTACAAAGTGACCTTGATCTACTTGACTCTCAGCTTGATCGTGCTATGAAGCTGCAGAAGGAGAGCGAGGAGAAGTATGAGTCACTTAAACAAGCATTTGACCAGGCTGCTGAACACCTTGTCCGCATGGAAGCGGAACAGAAAGAATGGATGGACAGAGAGACCGAATTGTTGGAAGAGTTGACCAGTGCGCGTGAGGAGTGTGATACTCTCTCGCATAACCAGGAGGAGCTACGAAAAGTTGGCGAGGAATTAAAGAATATCGCTGTACAACAAGAGGAGGATTTGAGTCGGACAAGAGAAAGACTTGATTTGAATGCAAAGGAGTTTGAAAGTAAATTAGAGGTGGAGCAGAGAGCAAAGTAAGTTCTGTCTATCTTTTCCTTGACTTTGCACTGAGTGATGTACAGGGAAACTTTGAAGAACAGGATGTCTCATCTAGAAGATGAGTCTCGTTTAACCAAGGAGCAGTTAGTAGAAGTCACCCGGTCAGCGACAGAGTATTCAGACATGATTACAAAGAAGGAGGAACAAATCAGAGTCATAAGTAGAGATCTTGAAGACTTACGAGCCGATGAGAGGAAGAGGCAACATGAGATTGCGGAGTTGTGTAGTCAAAAGTCGACCCTTGAAGCTCAACTCCAAATTGAGAGGAAAGAATATGTCCAGGAACAGTCGACTCGGGACGCTCTACAAAAGGAACTTGACGACTTGCGCTCCTTACTCCAAGCCAAAACCAGTGAAGAAACCCGTCGCAACGAGGTCGAGAAGAGCAAGGAGGCTGAATTAGTTGACCTGCGGAATCAGGTCAACGAACTGAAGCACGAGTTGGCGGAGGCCAGAAGAATCGCTCTTGATTCGCAAAGCAAGCTTGCATTGGAGAGGACGAATGCAGTTAGGGAACATCGGTTGCTCGAGTCTAGCTATAATTCGTTGCTCAGTCGGGAGGGCGAGTCTTCGTCACAGTTGTCACGTACAAAGACGGACCTTGCAGAGTTGGAAAAATCAAAACGGGCTATAGAGTCGGAGTTACAGACATTTAGGACAAGACAGATCGAGGTTGACAGTCAATTGTCTGAGGCTGTGAAGAGTAAGGAGGTAAGCGAAATAACCTATATTTGATTTTCTTGAGGTTGAGTCTACACGTAGAACCTGGAACGACAATTGGGCATTGCCCAATCCCGATATGCAGACTTTGAAAATGTTGTTCTTGAACATCAACGAGAGAGGGACAACCACGTTCGTCAGCTTGATGTGACTCGCAAGGAGTTGGAAACACAGTCGATAAAGCGAGCCGAACTAGAAAAAATATATTCAGGCCAAAAGGCAGAAGTTATCAAGCTCAAGGATAGGAATGTCAAACTTGACCGGGAGCTTAATAAAGCTCTCAAAGATCTTAAGAATCGGGAATGGGAGATCAAACAGCTTGAGTCAAAGCAGGACAAAACCATTGTTGAGCATGTGCATGTTCTTGAAGAGGCGAAACGAGTCACAGATCGTCAATTGGCTGAAGTTCAGCTCGAGTTGCAGAAGAATCAGAGTTATATCAGGTCATTGGAGAAAACTCGGGGCCGTTTGATGATGGAAGCGGAGGATTTGACGAGAGAGACTGAAAAAGAAAAATTGGAGTTACGACAGAAGGAGAAAAATATCAAGTTTCAGGAAGAGAGGACAGCTCGTGCTTTAGCTGATGTGGAGAAGGAGCGACAAGCTCGTGATACAGCTGCGCTTGAGGCCCAACGATTAAGGACAGAGCTTGAGAGCACCCGAAGCCAGAGTCATGAGTTGGCCGAGCATTTAGCTCTTGTGCAGAAAGCAAAGGAGAACTTGGAGAGCGAGTTAGAACAACTAGCTGATGAAAGCGTCAACTCCGATTCATTGTCGAAAACTCAGCGACATTATGAAACTCGTATAGCACACTTGGAAGAACAGTTAGAGGAGACCGAGATGAATAAATCTACCGTTGCAAGGATCCGAGAAAACATTGAACGTCAGCACGCAGAAATTCGTCGTCTGGTCATGCAAGGTGCTCCTCGAGATGAGGATTTCCAGAACCGACTCCTGAAAGAGCTGAAAAAGGTTGATGGTATCCTCGAACGTGAGATGAACCGCAAGACACCTCGTCGGAGTGAAGTTCAGGAACCAAGGGATCTTGCCAACTACACACCAACTAAAAACCGGTCCTCCACTGGTGCACCAAGCTCTCCTGTAGTCGACCGTGAAGCTCAGCAAGCACGAGCCTCCAGTAATCAACAAGTCGCGGAACTAAAGCAACATGTACAAGTCCTTGAGCTTCAGATGGCGGCATCTGACCGGGTCCGCCATCACCTTGAGATATCTCTTCGCGAACTGACAGCAGACCTCGAAAGCAGCGATGGGTCTATAAACTACCTTCGACAAACACGTTCGCGATTGGCCGAGGAGAACGCAAGGTTGGACGAGTTGTTGAAGGATGAAGCTGATGCGCGTAGGACTGCAGAAACCGCTCAGGTTGAAGGAATCCAGGCCATGTGGGCGAAATTCCAAAAAACCATTGCGAATGAAAGAGACAGTTATCTCAGACTTGAAGAGTCCAAGAAAGCATTGGTGAGCGGGAATATGATAAACTCATACCCCAGTTATAATCATTCACCTCGGGGTCTAGCTTGTCCAGCAACGAGATGCTCGAGCCCAGATTGAAACCCAGAAGGGCCAGATCCGCGAATATACTCATGGAAAGAAACAGCTTCAGAAGGAGGTAGCAGAATTACGTGAACAATTAGAACATTCTAAGAACGAAGCTACCAGTAAGCTTTATGTCACATTGGATGGAGGATACAGCATCACACTTGATACAGATATGAGACGGCAGCTTGCGAAAAAGCTCCAGGATGATGAACTCGAGTCAACGACATCCGCAGCGGCCGCGTCAGGTGATTGCTAATACAGTACATCAGGATATCTCAACTAATTGAGGATTATCACAGAATTCAAGGCTGCCATTGAGTCATATCAGCAGAAAGAACAAGGGTACCTAAAAAGACTTGAATCCACCGAAATCGCGAGAGCAACGGCAGCTCGCGGCGAGGCATATAGTAGGTTGAGGTCCCTTTGAAAATTTCGTATCTAAGTTTTCTTCTAGCTCGGCGTACCCTCGAGACTACGGAGAAGGCATTGACAGATGCCAAGTCCGAAGTGGATTCATTTAAGAAGAACTTCCATTCTGCCGAAAAGAAATTACGATCGATAGAATCCAAGTTGGAGGAAGAACGTCGTGAAGTATCTGAACTTGCTGTCATACAAAAACGTCTTGAGGAGGAGCTGGAGGACGAGCGAGAACAGCATCAGAAAGATCTTTCTGAACGTGACTTCACAATTGATCAGACTCGCAAGAAGTACCAGTGTAAGTCGATCATCAATGATTTTCATTATCATGTGACACGTGAGTCTCCAGCCGAGCTAGCGCAATTGAGTGAAGAACTACAGTCACAACGAGACAGTTTGAGCCGGATCCGTGAAGAGAATCGTAAAATTCGATCCGACTTTGACGAACTTCAGCTTCGCTACGACGACGAAGTCTACAATAGTGGAGGATGGAAGAAGGAGAAGGAACGAATGGACACCAAGATTCATGATCTTACGAAGGCATTCGAGGCGTCTACTCACGCGCAGGGTGAACAGCAAACGCAGATTATAGCGCTTCATCAACAAGTTCGCGAGCTACGGACAGTACTGGACGATGCAGAGGCAGAACGTACAATGCTTCAGAAAGCTCGTCGAGCACTACAAGCAGAATTGGAGACTATCAAAATTGATCACGTCGACACGAACCGGTCAATGTCAGATACCGAATTCCAACGATTGCAATTGAAGAAACAAGACCTTGAGAGGACGCTGGAGGAACAAGGAGATCGTGTAACTCAAGCACTGGACAGAATGAAGAAAGCTGAAGCTTATGCGGCGGAGTGCTTCAACGAGCTTGAAAAAGTGAGAAAGGAGAATTCGACACTAGATCATCACAACGTATGTTATTGCAGCTCTGGAGTCATTGAAACTAGTTGACTCATCGTTGTACAGGCACAATTAGAAAAGCAAGTCAAAGAACTGAATGTCCGTATTGTGGACCTTGAGACGAGGTCATATGCTAACTCACCACGACCTGCTACAATTTCGCGACGAGTGGACAGCCGAATTGAAGAGCTCACCAGCCAACTCAACAAGAGTAGTCGAGATAGGAACGCTCTTGGGCGCTCGGCAGAAAAACTAGCCAAGGACGTCAAGTTCCAACAATCTGAACTCGAACGACAACGTGCCAAGTTTGAAGAGGATAAAAAGGAGTATGAGGCTCGCATTCAGGATCTGAGGAATGCTTTAGACACGGTGGTATGTTTCTAGGTGTTTTTATCCGAGGTATCAACCTGATGTCTTGCACAGCAAACGAAAGAACACGAGCTACAAGCAGCTAACCGTCGGGTAACACGAGAGGCTGTTGATTATAAACAGCGAAATCTCAAGTAGGTCATCATAATATGTCACTTCCTGCAGAACGTTAAAATTTGCCAATAGCCTGACAAGAGAGCTGGAACGACTACAGAATCGATTTGAACAACCAAAATCACCCCACGGCTCTCCTCGGAAATGATGCACGGCACTCATTCGCGAGATTTTTATTCATCTTGTATTTGTGTATTTGTATCTTCATCGCACAATATTGTATGTAATACTCACAGTTCAACCAAATAATTGTAAATAGCATTCGTAACTCGTGACGTCTCGCGAAGTAATTCCCATGTTGCCATCGGCATTCAGACAAGCTTCACGAGCTGTTAAGAGAAAACTGAAAGAGCAAAAAATTGAATCCCTGGACAGCAAGTATAATCTGAGTCCGGCGGCGGAACGAGTACGAAAGGTTCTGGAGAAAACACTCCAGAAGAATCGAAAGGATGTAGGTAAATTTCAGCGCTTTCTGGACCGAGGCCTTCCAGACGACGTGAGTGTCCACACGCGTTGTACTGTATAACATTCATGTTAATGAATGACAGGGGGGTGCCCAGGCACTGCAAGGTCGAACAAACCTCCTCTGGCGAGTACGGAAAGTGATCAGTCAACGTTTCGGCCCTTCTTTTCACGTCGAGACTTTCGGCAGCTCAACGTGAGTCTTCTCTTCCATTGCATTTTGACCCAACGCTGACGGGGACTCGTGAGTTATGGAGCAGCATCAGCGAAGAGCGACATGGATCTTATCATCCTTGTCAGTTTTATACGCCTACATTATGAAGCTTTTTCCAATTAAGACTGTTCAGGACAAATCACGACCGCTTGGATTCGACCCGATGAATAAAACAAAATCATCAAGTAACTCCCTTGGCCACATCATGTATTTTCACATACTGATTTTTCTCTCAGAAATATACAATCTGGGGTTCGTCGACATTACCCCAGAAGTTGTTCACGCCTGATAGTTTATCCCTCAGTTTACTTGCAGGTACTTTACGGAAAGGAGGGTTTCTCAAAGTCAAAGCAATACCGGCAACTGTCCCAATTAGTGCGTGTTCCCAGTTCATGAGTTTGCAAAAATGACCGACGGTAGTCAGTCAAGTTTGAGGATCCGAAGACAAATATAAAATGTGATATTAACGTGAATGAACAATGCGGGTATTGGAATACCATTATGATCCAACGATATGCAGAACAATCTCCACATTTTGTACCGCTGTTGAAGGCTATCAAGCTCTGGGCAAAGCCACTTGGTCTCAATACGCCCAGTCCAGAAGTAGCAAGAGCACCTGTCACTTTCAGTAGTTATGCTTACGCGTTGATGACGATTGCCTTCATGCAGGTGAGCTATTCGACATCAAACGTATCACTAAGCATCCGCTGATTGAAGAGTGAGATAGAGGCAACGTCTATTGCCCAATCTTCAGGATAATCTAAATGATATAAAGTCGCACTCGTTTTGGAATCGAAAACCCCTTTGGCTCTGCGACTTACGCTTCCACTCAAAATTGCCGCCTTTGCCGAGAAATGACGAAGTAGTGCTGCTGGAATTATTGGGAGACTGGTTTCAGTATGCTTTCCAGAGACCTCTCAGCAAAGGCTAACTTTTACCTAGATTTTGGAGTGAGTTTGATCCTACCCGACAAGTAGTTGACATTCGACTTGGGGGCATTCTTTCTCGCACTTCAGAGCCGTTGGAGCCAAAGGAACTTCAAACAAGACTTCAATCTCAGATGGAAGCTGACGAGATGCTGCAGGGAACTGGGGTTTCGGAGTTTACAGGCTCCCGGGAATGCGGGGATCGGGATCTAGATGAATATGACGGTCCACGAATACCTGATGAATCCCTTGAGCCATTCCATCTGCCTGGAGGCCAACTATATGACCCAAAGGCCTTGCAACGATGGGATTCTGACACATTTTGCTTGATAGATCCGTTCATCCTTATCCGAGTAAGTATACATAGGTGTTCTCATTGACCGATCGCTCAAGGGCATGTACAGAACGTTGCCAAAAATATTTCGACCGGGGTGTTTGAGTACTTTCAGGCCGAGTGTCGCCGGGCGGGTGCAGAATTGGGAAGGAGGTAATGCGATCAAGAGGGCTTGGCTATGTAATATGATACAAGAATCAATATGACACAAGAATCATGATCCTCGTAGTTTACAATCTTGATCTCATACCACCATCATGTCCTGGAGACTCCCAATGAAGAGTGCGTTGTGCCCTTTGGTCTCTACCTACGGGCTCTCATATCCCCCAGAAGCCAAGGAAAATGGCATTCTTTCCAGATCAATTACTCCCATACCCTCCCGTCCAACAACTCCCAAGCCTCTCCATGGATCTGACCAATTCAGGTCTGGAATGCTCACCATTCGCATTTTTTCCGGTGAGTAACATGCCTTTCTACGACCCAACATGGCTTGTTCATCCCGGATGATGCACCAGGCAGAGGACTCGCCCTACCACCCTCCACCCATCTTCCCGAGGGAATAGCGCGTGCATTGGAAAATGCACCACAAAACTCAGTTGGGAACAGGGAGAGTTTACAGCGTAAGCGCTTCTGGTGGCTGCCCTATGTGGTCCTCGAGTTCGATAAGAACGAGATCCTGATCGACGCTCTTGGGGGTGATCTCTCCAACCCCATATGGAACTACCGTGCCCAGTTGTGCGTTCTATCAGCCATTGTGTCGCATTTGGGTACCTGACACTACATTAGTGATGTTTCCCGTACTTCTAACATCTCCGTGTCATCCTATCTACGAACCGCTGCGGCCCAAGGTCAAGATGACATGGGTAATGATTTGCTGATAGCGCGCGTAGACCTGACGCCCATGCTCGATGGCCATGTGAGTCTCTCCAATAGATTTCATGATTGCTTAATGTTTGGAATGCCGTAGCACGCCTCCGACCAGTGGTACACGGCTACAGCCGGTGCAGGTTCTTTCCATCTTAAAATCGACTTCAAGCCCAGTCGTAATGATTCGTTGACAATTGAGGTATTCGATCTGTTGAAGGTTATAGGCAAGGGAAGTTTCGGCAAAGTTATGCAAGTCAGGAAGAAGGACACGCAACGTATTTATGCCCTCAAAACAATCCGCAAAGCACATATCGCCCAACGGCCAGGAGAAATTACACATATTCTTGCTGAACGTACGGTCCTTGCCCTTGTCAATAACCCTTTCATTGTTCCTCTCAAATTTTCATTCCAAACACCTGACAAACTCTATCTTGTGATGTCCTTCAGTCAGTCCTATCTTACCTGTTTGGCCCCATAATTCCATAATTTAACTCTTCTCTAGTCAATGGCGGTGAACTCTTTTATCACCTTCAACGTGAGGGAAAATTTGATCAACATCGAAGTCGTTTCTATGCAGCTGAGCTGCTCTGTGCTTTGGAGCATCTTCATGGTTTCAATGTCGTTTATCGGTATGTCGCATCTCTTCCCTCTGAACGCTTTCTTAAATTCTTTTAGTGACTTGAAACCCGAGAACATTCTGCTTGACTACACAGGACATATCGCACTATGCGACTTCGGTAAGCCCCTCGTTCAGCATCGCTAAGACGTTCTCAACACTGGAGTTGTAGGTCTCTGCAAGCTTAATATGTCTGAATCCGAAAAGACCAACAGTACGCCTCTGTGCATTGAACCATGATCGCCTTCCGAACCACCTAACAGCTTTCTGTGGTACCCCCGAGTATATCGCACCTGAACTATTGGAAAGTCAAGGCTATACAAAGACTGTCGATTGGTGGACTCTTGGTGTACTTCTATATGAGATGATGGTCAGTCTCCTGATTTCTCGGTATATTGGTACTGAGCGCCTTCCCCTATAAAGACGGGTCTTCCCCCGTTCTACGACGAGAACGTGAACACGATGTACCAACGCATTCTAGCCGATCCACTCCAATTTCCTCCTGGTATGCCTCCTGAGGCTATGAGCGTGATGAGTGGTCTGCTTCATCGTGATCCTTTGAAACGTCTGGGTGCAAATGGAAGCGAAGAGATTAAACGGCATCCATTCTTTTCTCATCATATCCGCTGGGACCGGTATGTCCATGGTTCCACATTTATAGGATGTCTGTTTATTAATGACTGGCACAGCCTTCTCGCCAAGAAGATCCAGCCCCCATTCAAACCAAGCGTCGTGAGTCAGATCAATCCAATAAGTTTCCCCCCACTGACGCCAATGCTACCATCAGGAATCTGTCCTCGATGTTGCCAACTTCGATACTGATTTCACAAGTGAAGAGGCTCAAGATTCAGTCGTTACCGATTCTGCATTGTCTGAGACTGTGCAGGATCAGTTTAGAGGCTTCACATACAACCCCGCAAATGAACATCTCAGCGAAAGTATCACTTATCCCAGTGTCATGAGATGAGGTGAATAGCTCAACAACCATGACGGGCGTCCGTTATTGTACGCTCCTTGTTCTTCTCTGATCCCCAGTCCTTCTCTGCTCTGGACTTTGATATCCTTGACCACCGGATGATTCACCCTCTTTTTTTCTTTTTGATTGAGCCGTGTGTATTACTCATTGCTGGTCTGATCTGTATGCTCTTACTCGCTGCCCTAGCTTTGGTTATAGCAAGTGGTAAACTTGTGTGTTGTCTGTAAATCGTTGGTGGTTTAAACTTGATGGCTTGGAAGGTTAACCGAGCATTTCATAATATGGTTCATCCAAACAACAACTACTAAGAAGTACGACAAGGAAAAAGCTTGTTGGAGGGGGGGTTGCCTCTGACAAGTGGAGCGTATTGAATTCGAATCTGCTGTAGTAATGAAAATCACCGTTTCTTCTTGAAAGTGAACCCTTTTCTAGGACTACTTCCGATGAGACGTATCAGATGCCTCTAACAAATGCATCGATTCTAGGAGCCAGATGGTTGATTATGAACAACCGGCAACGCACGAAGTTATCGTACTGACGCATCCTGACCCACCTAACATTTCTATCATTCCAATGGAACATACATGACGTTCTCCCGTGCGAACATTCCTCAACTCCACTCACAACATCTCTCCGATCTACACAAGTCGGACAGCCGTCAACTTAAGGAATTCTTATAGATACTACTAAGTACTTTCTACTAGCCCCAGTCGTCCACCACATAGGGTGATGTCTGAGGTAAGCTCCATACCCTATCGTTAAACACCTTAGCGTAATGTAGTTGTACATTTACTCACAATCTCATGATATTTCTTGTGCCTAATACAGATATACTAGACATACGCATCAGAGACCTTACTTGGATTTTCAGTCCCTTGCCTCGGCTGGACTATTACATTGTATTGCCTTGAATAGCCTTCCTGTGCGACTATACAGCAGATTGCGCAAAGTCAGGTCGTCAAAGGGTAATTGGCTAAGGGTCCTTGATAATGAACATTGGCAATGCTGCTTAGAAAGGGGATCGAACTCCCAGATGATGGAGTTCGGGAAATGGCAAAGATCCAGACTACCATTAATGCCAAATGTAGAGTTTATTTCATAATACATAATGCATCAATAACAGTTGGATTCACGCCAACTCGATCTACATGAACTCGAACAGCGACGAGACTCTGGATCATTTTATCACAGGAGCATTACCAGTGCCGGCGATCCAAGTCGTCGACTCTTCGCATGAGCACCTCTCCTATCCTTCTCTCAATGCTGAGGGTGATTCATCCCGCCGAGAATCATCTTCCCAACCACTGCCTTCCCCGTTGTTCAAGGACAGAATATATGTCGGGAATCTCCATCCTTCTGTTGACGAGTGCGCCTCATCCCAAGTTTTTTTCTCTACCACACGAATCGTACCAAAATTCATAAATGCCATTTTTCGTCAAGGTATACCCTCGTACAAGTCTTTTCCAAGTTTGGCAAAATCACGAGTGTTGACTATCTCTTCCACAAATCGGGACCTCTGAAAGGCAAACCACGAGGCTATGCGTTTCTTAAATATACAGATGAGGATGTAAGTCCTCCCCTTGCCTTTTCTCTTTCTATTCTCCTTTGTTTTTTGCGTTGTCGAAAGAACTCCAGTGCTCATTGGTGGATTTGCTTTTCCGGTTTAATTGCATTCATGTGCTCAAACGGACTGTTGTCAATGAATTGTCGTCACCGAAGGACAGTCCGAAGGAGCTCTGGGGATGTTATGTTGGGATGTCCAGAATGTGCATCTTGGAGTGGAGCTCTGCGAAACACATCGGATCCACAGTGGAATGTCTGGTTTGAAATCATAATGACTGACCGCGCTTATTTCACTAGGAAGCTCAGAAAGCCATGTCAATGGCCCATGACAAGCTACTCCGGGGCCGTAAGACCGTCGTCACATATGCCCACCACGCGCCCCTCGACTCCACCAGTGGCAAAAGCAGGAGAGCGATGATGGAAATCGGACGACCCACAACACTCAGTCTCCTCAAGAGCGGACCATCTCGGCCTTTGGGGTATGTTCACTCCCACTTTCAAATAACGGTATTTGGGTTGAATAGTGTCTGCTTCCTGTCCCAGGACTGCCACAAAGATTGCTCAAATGGAGGCAAAGTTGTGCCAGTTACAAAATTCCTCAGACACCATACCAAAGAGTCCTCGACCTCTTCACCCTTCTTTACCTCATAAGCCTCAATCTGAACCGCAGTCACAGCTTGGGCAACAAACGAAACGGATACAAGGTTCTTGGTCTGTTCCGCCAGATGAGTCGCCACCTTCCCTACTTGAATTCAGAACCCCATCTGCGCTGACTTCCCCTCCGCTCTCATCTGCGACTACAAAGCTCTTGAATAAACCCAAGGTCAAGCTGCTCGGTGTGAAGATCAAACCAAAAGACAAAGACAAGCCGACAAGTCTAAAGTCAGACACATGATTCTAGTAATCTTCCATCTTTTGCTTTCTTATAGTAGTTTGTTTGTTATGCATCATATTCGTAAATTTGTAATGCCAAAAAAACAAGTGCGAATTGAAGACTCAAATCCACGATTCAAACAACTGTGCCTGCATTCGAGGCGATACGTGGCCATAGATCGGCCTGAAAATGTCTTATCAGAAAAGTGATCATGACCAAGATATATAATGAAGAAACATACACATTCTTTTGCGACGGGGCCTGATATTGCCGAGCCCTTCATTTCACCTTTAGGGTTGACGATCACACCTGCATTGTCCTACGCCGACTGATCAAGTATCGATCTAATGAGCATTTGACAACTCACCTCGAACCGAACATTAGTACCCTCCTTCCGACGCCAGGATTTCCGCTGGCGTAGAACAACAACAGGCATGGCTATAAACGTAGTCAGCGTCCGACTAAACACATGTGGTATCCAAGTCGCTGGATCTCAACCCCAAATCTTGGTCTACATCACTCACTTTTCTTCCTCAACTCAGGCTTTCCTTTCTTCACTGATGCAACAACCATTTCGCCAACACTAGCAGAAGGCAGTCTGTTCAGATGGGAACCGGAACGAAAGGGTTCAATGATGTAAAGAGTTTTGGCGCCGCTGTTGTCTGCACAGTTCAAGACGGCGCCAGTTGGAAGGGCGCTGGTGACACGGAATTTTGCGCCAGAGGCTCCCGCTGAGGTCGTTCGATGCAAAGGAGAACGAGTTTGATAAGATTAGTATTTTGCTCCCTGCGAAGGAAAAGACGAAACGTACCTTTTTGTGCCATTGCTGCTAGTGACGGTGTTGGAAATGATCTTGGGTACGTTAATACTCCAACAAGGTTTCCTTGCCGCGTTCGGCACGATCTAGCTAGCAAGTTATTCGGGATATACCGAGAATAGACCGTCAATCTCAGATGATCGTTAACTTTTGGGGTGACATGGACCTGAGTAAAACTTGTGATGTATCTTCTCCCGTCTGATGATCTCAATGTTCGGGTCTCCTTGCGATTATTCCGTGAACAAGTCACCTTTTTTTGGCTGTATGCAATCTTTGCGTCTGGGCCTCTAGGACCTGAAAAGTCGTCTCGCTAAAATTCTTTGTCTTGATGAGGCATCTATCGCGCTCTATGATGCAATGAAGACTTCTGCTCCGAGGTGTGATCGTCATGTTTTTCTCAGCTGACCATTCCATAAAAAGCTAGAGTGACTGTCACTGTGCGGGTAGCAAGACAAACCACTTGATTTCAGAAATCAATAGGTGGGAACAAGACCTGTTCATGACTCGGCCGTTCACAACATGTCAATAGGATCTCCCCAGAATCATGATCTATTTCGTCAACGATCCATTGTGCCAACGGCAATGATTACAATCAGCTTCTACTGTCACCAATCTTGACTGCGCGAGGGTCCAGCCATCAACCAATGAGAAAAGCTCTATTACCAAGATAAATAAATCTTGATAATGGACCACACGTGGGCGTATATAAGTGTGATAGTCGAATGTATTCCTTCTCTCAGTCTTCCATTTCCCTTGAATTGGATAAAACATCATGCCTGCCCAAGCTGTATTTGATTTCAAGGACGGTGCTACCTATACGACCTCTAATGGTGCGCCCGTAAATGAACCTTATGCTGCTCAGAGGGCTGGTCTCTATGGTCCCCTCCTCCTTCAAGGTGTGTCTCCCTGCCGTTTGAAATTCATTGATTTTTGGATCTGATCAAATCCAGATTTTCACCATATTGACCTTCTCGCCCACTTCGATCGCGAGCGTATCCCAGAACGTGTCGTGAGTACCTTTGATCATAAAGATCGAAGCATACATGACTCACTATCTACATTGTAGGTCCATGCCAAGGGTGCTGGCGCTCACGGGTACTTCGAGGTCACTCACGATCTGAGTGATTTTACCTCTATATCCCTCTTCCAAGATGTAGGCAAGAAAGTCCGCGTCACAGCTCGTTTCTCCACTGTTGGAGGAGAATCTGGTTCTGCTGATACTGCTCGTGACCCTCGTGGTTTCGCTCTCAAGTTCAGGACTGATGAAGGTAACTGGGATTGGGTATTCAATAATACTCCCGTTTTCTTCATTCGTGACCCTGCCAAGTTCCCCCACTTCATCCACACTCAGAAGAGAGACCCTCAAACTCACCTCAAGGATCCTGATATGTTTTGGGTGAGTATACAGCTGTATATCAATGGTTGTCTTTGAAGTTGATCTTGGGTTTCGCTTTCCCTTTTCTAGGACTACCTTGGTCAAAATCCTGAGTCGATCCATCAGATAATGATCTTATTCTCTGATCGCGGAACTCCCGACGGTTACTATAAGCAGCACGGTTATTCTGGGCACACCTTCAAGTGTCTCAAGAATGATGGCACTTTTGTGTACGTCCAAGTTCACATCCGAGCTGACGGCGGTTTTAAGGTCAGTATTGCTCCTCTTTTGATCTTTTTTATCTTATTTTTGGTCAGACTCTCGACGATGCTACTGCAACTCGCTTGGCTGGTGAAAACCCCGATTATGCCACTCAGCAGCTTTTTGAGGACATAGAGGCGGGCAATTTCCCCTCTTGGACGGTCTACGTTGTCAGTAATCAACTTTTGCTTTATACCTCTCTTGACTCCTTTGTTTGATCAGCAAATTATGACACTCGATCAAGCTGAACAGTTCCGCTACAATATCCTTGACCTTACAAAGGTCTGGCCTCATGCAGAGTACCCTCTTCGTCCCATAGGAAAGCTCGTCCTTAACGAGAATCCTCTGAATTATTTTGCTGAGATTGAACAGGTCATTCTGGCATATCCTCTCGGTCGGGAAATTTCTGATAGACATTTCTCAATTTTTACTTATAGGCTGCTTTCTCTCCGTCACACCTCATTCCGTACATTGAGCCTTCCGCTGACCCTGTCCTCCAATCCCGCCTTTTCTCCTACCCCGATACACATCGTCATCGTCTCGGTGCTAACTACCAACAGCTCCCAGTGAATGCTCCTGTTGTTCCTGTTGCCAACTTCCAGCGTGATGGAGCCATGGCCTTTGTCAATCAAGGCAACAGGCCTAACTACCAGAGCTCCATCTCTCCCCTGTCTTATCAAGGCAAAGAGGGTCATATTGACGGAAGTGTTCGTGACGTTGAACGTCAACGTAAGCATGAGAATTTCATTCACGGTGCTTGGAGAGATCTGAGTGAAATTACTGAACGTGAGTTGTTGTTTGAATTGATGTGGATTGATGTTGACTTCTGATGTAGTTGACTTTGAGCAACCTCGAACTCTCTGGCAGAAGGTCTGGAACGATGATCAGCGCAAAACCTACATTAGTAATGTCTCCGGTCACTTTGGACAAGTCAAGAGCAATGAAGTCAAGGCTAGACAACGTAGGTTATCTCTGGAACTTTTGATAGAGTTACCTGAAAATCGATGTTCTTTTTTTAGTATCTGTCTTCTACACTGTCCACGAAGACCTTGGCAATGGCATTGCTCAAGCAATTGGCTGGAACCAGCCTATCAGCCCCCTCAAAGTCAAGTCTGCTGCTGAGGCCCTTGCATTCAGGCACAACATTGGTGCTCAAGCTGCCAGCCTCGTTTGATTTGATGGCTTTTTGTGTGATAATCTCTGTATGTGTAAATATGTGATTTTTTTTGTATTTTGTAGTCTTAAGTGTTGTGATTCTTGAGTCGTGAATTCTGAGTGCGTTTTGTGTAGAGCGTAGCTAGAACTTGAATCCGATGTGACTTTTGGAACATTTGGTATTGAATCCCATCCGGGTTGATGGTCATTAGTAGTGGGATAGTCAGTTATTCCTGCTCAGTGCGCAAGGCGATATAATGGCAAAAAGCCATCTATACTCGGTAAGATTCAGGTTGAGGCTACGACCTTGCTGGATGACCGATGTAGAGCTCGTTTCCTCCTGTATACATCCATGTCCGTGCATTTCATTGGTTACGTCCGTCTTCGGCCCACTCTGAATATTATCATGTCCTGTTCTCGATTTTTCTAATGAGTGCCAACGACCTTTTTGCTTGACATCCCTCCAGACAATAATGATGAAGGCCTTGTTTTTCGTTTTCATACTACAGAACAAGGAAAAACGACCGACCACCCACATTCATGTCTAGTCTAGTTTGAAAAAGAAAGAAAGCCCAGAGTTCGAAGCTCTGACTTCCAGAAGAGGATATCGACCACCTCGTCGACATAGAGCTCGTGATCAATGCTACCAAGAGAGCATGACTGAGATCACCTGGTCCTGTAGTCCTGGATGACTTTGAAGCTGAAGCCAGGTGATGCAAGTGTTGGTTTGACTAGAACCGCTGCTGAGGTAGGATCGTGTTTGGAGCTGCGTCATTAGTAGCAGACGATGTTCTTACAGGTTTCTGTCTATGCTATACAACGTGAAGAGAGTGTACTTGTTTCGGCACACATGAATGCAGGAAAGACTGTTATAGCTGAATACGCGCCATTGCTCAATGTCTTAGCAGAAAACAGAAAGCCGGTTACACAAGCCCTATCAAGGTTCTCATCTTCCTGGAGGGTCAGGAATTTTTGCTTATTTTTTTGTCAGGCAGGCATCGAGCTATCAGGAGTGCAGTTTGTTAGGCTCATGACTGGAGACGGGACCATGAACCCCTCGGCAACATGATGACAACATAGGTTACTGGAAGTTACCTCCAAGAGATGTCTACACTCCTACATGCCTTAAGTTCTTGCGTTCGTGGTTGAGAAATCATGCGTGAGGTGGCTTAGACCGTCTTCGACGAAATCCACTCCACGCGCCGTGTTGATCGTGGGATGGTTCGGGAAGGAACAAGTGCTCTTCTTCCGCACAGTGTGTGTTATGTCTTCCTATCAGCGACAATACCCGATGCCATGCAATTTACGGAATGGATACTTATTCCCTTCCGACGGAGATGGTATTCCTCTTGTTGTAAACGGAACGAAAAAGGTGATTTCCGAGGCAAGCACAGGTGATAACCCAGCTGACTGCAAAGAGAAAGGGGCGAGCATACACTTCAAAGTCAAGGTTTGCTTGAAAATCACGCCTTCTCATCCCCAGATAACCATGTGACTATTTGGGAAAGATGTGCACATATTAGCACATCAAACGGGTACATCATACGGTTCCACATGGTAACCTCATTATAGATGTTGATCATATTTACTCAATTGGATTGAATTCCGTCAATTGTGTATCACATACACCTCTAATGCAAAATGGTTGGTGCATGAACCAGTCAAAAATCAATATGCCTAAAGACAGATAGCATTTATACATTTTCCCATGTAATTCCACCAGGTCTGCACACAGATTAACTATAATTCATACATAGAGAAATGCTCATCCAGACATCAAATAAATATTAGGACCTGGTTTTGTACAACCAAGCTACTCAGTTCTGCTCACCCAAGTATGAGATCACATTTGATACCTGGTTTTGTACAACCAGGTTGGGTGGTTCTGCTCACCCAGGCATCAATTAATATTTTAGACTTGGTTTTGTACAACCAAGCATGAGATCACATTTGAGACTTGGTTTTGTACAACCAGGTTGGGTGGTTCTACTCACCCAGGCATTGGATCACATTTGATACCTGGTTTTGTACAACTAGGCTACCCAGTTCTGCTCACCCAAGCATGAGATCACAAGACTTGGTTTTGTACAACCAGGTTAGTCAGTTCTACTCACCCAGGCATTAAATAATATTTTAGACCTGGTTTTGCACAACCAGGCTGGGTAGTTCTACTCATCCAGGTATTGGATCACATTTGATACCTGGTTTTATACAACCAGGCTAGGTGGTTCTACTTACCCAGACATCAAATAAT
>Ga0153938_1000156_pt1 | contig 25396 bp, 31 predicted proteins | sample TSNY022MetaG_FD_104740 | JGI IMG/M metagenome (GOLD analysis project Ga0153938, IMG submission 104740) | Attine ant fungus gardens microbial communities from New Jersey, USA - TSNJ022 MetaG | ecosystem: Host-associated > Fungi > Mycelium > Unclassified | place: USA:New Jersey: Brendan T. Byrne... | reverse complement strand
GTGCTTTTGCAGATCACGGACAACAGTAAAGTATCGTAAAGAGCGGATACGTCCTACCATCTCTTTTGTGAGTCTCCGGATGTCATGAGTACGCTCGCGATGCTCCCAGACAGCAGCTTTGACCTTTTCCGTTAGCTGTACATCCTGGTTTTTGCCTTTGACTTTCACGCTACGAGCTCCAACTTCGTCCAAGATCTGCCTTGTCACTTCTGTGGCCTCTTGATCGTCAACACCTTCCGTTCGGCAGATTCGGATATACTCAGTGAACATTGACTCTTGCCCAATGTCACCGAGCTTGTTTTCTCGCTTCACTCCCTCCGCAATAGCCTTCCGCAGCTCTACCTTGCAGTCATCAAGTTGTTTCTGGCGCTCTTTGACAATCACATCACATGCTTTCATCGCATTGTCATTTGACGTCTCCAGGTCGAAGTGCGAACAACGTTTAAGGAGAGCTTCCTCGGCAGATCTAACGAGGTCTTAGTGGTTGTTATCGAATGATCAAACCTGGACTTACTTTGATTCTCCAAGAGACTGAGCAAGGCGTCTCTCCCTGTCACTCTCCGTTTTCTTGCCTCGCTTGATTGTCATGTCGAGGGCACGCAGGTGATGATCGAGTTCCAGATAGATCGCACGTTCTGCAGAGGGCAACGTAACACGTTCAATCTTCTCCGTCCATGGGATCTCATCAATTTCAGCGATATTCTGAAGGCGGATGAGAAGTTGTATAATCGTAATATGTTGTCAACAAACCTGCCGAACGAACTGGTCCAGGAATGCCTGACCAACTTCATGGCGATGAGCATGCCACTCCAAAGTGTGTACTTCTCGGAAGGAGTGGAATTTCTCCACAGCTGCAGAGGATTTAGAGCCCAGCCTTTTGGGAATGGATAAAGAGCTCGGTACACACATGTTTGCTCTCGTCGTCTCTTCTTCACTTCTTGCGATTGACCTTCTCCATCATCATCAACACCTAGATGTAAATTCAGGAATGCCGCAATTGTTTTGAGCGCAGCGAAGTCATGAATTGGAGGAGTGCCTGAAAGCACCCATTTTCGATCTGCACTCAGTCTCGTGATCAAGGAATGAATCTTTCCATCCAAATATGTATACTCGTCAATGACTTTTCTTGCAAAATGGAATATCTCCATGGGAGGCGCCTGCATCCGAGTCCAGTCTCTCTTGACTGCCTTTGAACCTAACTTCCAGGGATCGCTGTCGGTACGTTTCTGACGCTTGTTCGGGCGATCATTTGCCTTTGTTGTGTCACTTTTTCCTTCGTTTTGTTTGCTCAACGCCTCATCTACACTCATTGCAGCCTCATCCCCGCTAGTAGTCGCAGAACGAGCAGTGACTTTCCCCTTTGATTTTGATCCTTTGTCCACTGTGTCTCTGGAAATAACGATGGAACCTTCATCATCATCTGAAGTTGGAGGGGGAGGGTCATCCGAGTCTGTTTCTGCTGCAGAAAATTCCTCATCTGAGACAATGATGCGTTTCCTCTTTACCCCCTTTCCAACAGAAGCCTTCTTTGCTTTGGGTTCGGGTGGCGGTGAGGAATCATCATTCTCCTCATAATCGCTATCAGATTGCAGCTCTTCATCATCAGAAATCACTATGGCCTTCGCTCGACTTTGTCGTCTCCGCTTAGATATTGAGCTTTCAATCAGGTCTTCCTTCCCGTACTTGACTCTCTTATATGCTGGGTGTTCAGGATTGACTTCGATCACGACCTCCACTGTTTGACGAGATGATTTAGGCTGAGTAGAGCTGGGAACGTGCGACTCGTTTTCACCCCTTTTAGGTTCAGCTTTCTTTGCAACTTGTCCTTTCAGTTTTTCAGCAGCCTCCCGATACATTTTCCCTTTCAAACGTTTGGTTTGAGCATTCGCAGTTGCACGCGCTTCGGCCTCGGCTTGAACATCGAGTAAGGATAAGATTTGCTGCGAGGATGTATCAACCTACCTTTCTCGCGACCTGCTTTCATAGCCGCAAGGACAGCTTCTGGGCCCTCATCTTGAAGGAGATCAACTTGCGTTCCTAAGTTCTCGAGGGATTTGTCCAGCTGGGCGTTGAAATGGCGACCCTCTTTCGTGGGAAGCTCTCCCGCTGCAGCGAGCAACTCAAGATTTTCCAGGTATACATTACTCTTGAAGATGTTTGAGGCGATTATGATAAGGTCAGCCTCTTGAATTTCTTCGATGGTCACTCCATTCAGATTTGAGACGGTCGTGATCACAACAACCTTGAAGCGATTCTTCCCAGTAAACTTCTGCACTTCGGAGTTCCACTGACGTGTCAAATGGGGCGGGACGATAACAAGGGTGCCTTTGACGGCGATCTTGCCAGGCACACGAATCTTTGTCGCAAACTCCTCTCCGATTTTGTTGTGGGTGCAATCGATGAGGCCCAACGTGATGGCCGTCTTTCCATATCCAACTTGGTCAGCGAGCACACCTCCCTTGACTTGAACTGGCCTTTGAGCACGACCCTCGGCACGCCAGCCAAGGGATGTCAGAAGGGATTCTGATATCTCCTCCTCAATGAATGGAGTGACATTAGCCGCCTCCTGCGCTAACATCCATTCCAACGACCGAAGCTGTTCTTTTCGAAGAGGAGTCCTAAAATTGGGCGGTTGGGCATGCTCGTTGTCTGCTTTATTGCTCAGGATGGTGAATTTAGGAAGGTTAGCATTGACAGTCGGCGTATAATTAGTGTCAAGTCGCCAAGAGAGGAGAGGTCTTTCGGGACGACCAAATGTTGGAAGGCGGGAGAGAGCCCGATGAAGAAGGGTGGGGATGTTTATTCCGACCCGTATCATGCCTACGCCATCATCTTCGAGTTTGAGCTGAGTCACAAACGGGCTCGGTCGGGTCTTGAGTCGTCGCTCGTACTCTCCAGCCTCAATCGGGTCTTCTACCGGTGTGATCTTGCTACCAACGTATAGCCAACGGATTGTTGGTGCATTTGGAGCGCAGCGCCGACAGTCGAGATGATAATCAGTAATGTTCACCTGCTGCCATGTACGCAGGCCATCATCAACATGGCGTATGCGCTCAAGTACCCAAGCGAGAGCTTGGAAAGTCCCCCGTTCGTGAACCTTGTCTACCTCTCCCCAGACACCTCTGGGCCACTCAGACCCAGCCTGATTTCGCAGGTTGACTTTACACGAAAGGAGTGCACGTGCATCCTGACATGAATCAACGCCAGCGGGAACTTGAAGAACTTCTGGGGTTCCAAACTCGGCACTCTGCCCAGTCGCTGCCTATTCCTAGTCATCAGATTATATCCTTGATGATGAAGCAAGGGGTCAATACCTTGAGCCGGACAACACTTGAATGCACCCATTTCCACGGTAGATAGCATGTCACTGTCTGTCCACCCTTCACTGAGCTTTGTCGCCAATTGTTGTCAAGTCTGCAGATTATAGGTCGAGATTCCTTATATTCCAGACGGCGAGTGCTGATCGAAAATACAAAGGCGTCTTCAGAGTCGTTCGTACGATGAGGATCGAAAAGCATATAAAGAGGCGGTAAGTTCTCATCTATTTCACTTTTTTTATGTAGTGCGCCGTTCGCAGTTCCACATTTGTCGAGTAAGGTGTAGATTCCAGCGATATCGCGCTCGAATAAGACCTGCTTCTCGTCAGGCACGGTGATTTTCAAATTCGAATAGACGGTCTTGTCGCGGAGATCCTTATGTGTCAAGCCAAGACGGGCTTCCCAAGACGGAACTAGTTCCCCTTGGCCTTCAATCTTAATTGATAATGACGTTGAATCAGGCAACGCAAAGTACCAATCGCCGTCAAACAGATTATTCTTGCAAGTCAGCCTACCAACAGGAGAGGCGAGGACTTGGCGGATATCGGCGTTTGCCGGTTCTTTGTCTTCGGGAAAGGCAAAAAGGCGCCACTCAGGTTGCTGAGGATGGAGCTCGAGCTCGAGCTTCGCATAAGGGCTGTGGTAGACTACAGTCCAGATTTCCTGTCGCCTACATTCGACGAAGCGTAGTTCAGCAGAACAGCTTCTAAGAATAGCCTCGCACCACTTCGTCCATCGAGTACTTGGAATGGTGACCTTTTCTCGGTTCTTGATCTCCTCAAGGAGACCGGTGGTGACGCTACTTAACGAAAGACACATAGGTAAAATGGCCTTGAGCGTCTTGGCGAAATCAGAAGGGTGCAGACGAGAATTTTCGGATATATTGATAAGGTGAGGATTATGCTCCGGTCGACCTCCACATTTCTTACAAAACGTGGTTGAGCAATCTACGCAACGGTATAGTTCTCGCTTTGTGATATCTGTGCGGCCTTCGCAGATGCATAAGCGGGAACTCTTCTCCGCATTTTTGAGAAGTGAGGTCAAGGAGTATTCAGCACCACCCGAGAGATCTAGTGGTTTGTGCTCAAGTTTTTCAGCGCCTACAATGTTATTTTGCTGGTTGGCAACAACATTTTCGAGATCAGTCTGCATGGCATCCGGGTCATAAGTTTGCGAATTCTTATGTTCGTATGTCTCTTTGTCATCGCCTGCCTTAAGTAGATTTTTGCCGACGACTAACGCTGACAAGATGCAAGCCCCGACTACAGTTGTTGACATAGCATTGCCAGCCAGATCGGCGATTTGATCTTCAGTCTCGCGTGTCAGCAAGAGCTTGTCGATCGGTAAGCCTTGCATAGATAAAGCTTCTAACCCAACCATCGGACCACCTCGGTTGGTGACATACGGTATCATGGATGGCGTCAGACACGAACAGATCCCAGGCCTTCCTGAGGTGATGGTACGATCCACATTCTGAGATAGGTTCCACACCTGACTAAAAGAATGGTCAAACAATGCCTGAGAAAAGGACAAAGAGAAACGACGTCTTACGTCTTGTAATTTGGATCAGTCCCCTTAATTGCTGAACGAAGCAGACTTATATCCATCAAATCCCACACGCGCTCGACTTGACCGACACCCCAGTCATTCCAGGCAAAGTCAGGAAGCTTACAAAATCCACCTGGAATTAACGGTAACGGAGTGAGTACCACGACGCGGGCAAGAAAGAGAGCGTACCTTCGTCCCAACTTGTCAACGGTCGCTTGTTGCCCAGTGCTTCCTCCAGCCTTGCACGCTGATGCCGGGATTCGCAACGACCCCAGTCTGTGCGACCTGTCTTGCGATCCAAAGCTCCATAACTCTCTTGAACAAGCTTCTGACGAGCCTGATGGATTCGAGGATCGTCAGAAGATAGTAGAAACGCATCAAGCGTTGACGAGGCTGGTCGTTTGAGTTTGTTGGAGACTAGGTCCTTCCAATCTTCAGAAATGCTCGAGTTACGCTTATCCACAGCAACGAGGTAAACTCTGGTTCTGGTATGGGGGATGTAATAGAACTTGGTGTCAACTCGAGTAAAGGCTGCACTGTAACCATTCTTTTCAAAGTAGGACTTTACGCGGTCCCAGGGTGCTGAACAGACATTTTCCAGGATAACCAACGGAGGTCGGTGATTTGTGACCCAATCCATCATTCCTCTGAATGTCCGACCCGACTCCCCGTTTGCATCGATGTCTTGTTTCTGAGTATTAAGATTGGAGTAATCTACGCATGAAGTACCAGCGATGAGCATGTCAACATCTCCTGGTACAGTCGCCAATGCTCCGTAGGCAGTATGCCTGTTTCATTGCTTTCAGGAGAAGATTGAACAAAATTGCTACAAATCACATACGCTTCCTCATTTCCAAGCTCACAAACATCACGGAAGAGTAAAGGAGGTTGAAAATTTCTCTCAATATAAGCTTGTTTGAATGGTTCGATTTCGCATGAAAACACATGCTCTACTTCTAGCGTAAGCCCATGTTGCTCCAGAATTGACTTTTGAATGAGTTCGAGTGCCAAAAGGGGAGATTCTGTGCCGGAGCACATAGTTGCAACCCTTAGCTTCCTACCCCGAACGTGCTCGACGACGGACCTGATTTTGGGAATATGGCTGACGAGGTCTGAAAAGATGGCAGGAATTTCATTGATAGGTGGAAGGTCGGATGAATCAAGATCAAAAGCAGCGAACTTGCTTCCCTTCTTTGCGGTTTTGACGGGAATCTCATCGTCTATCTCTCCATCTGCATCGCTGGAATTATCGTCTTCATGAACTTGCCTATTTTTGGTGGCGCGGATTTCCTCGACATCGCTATCCTGTCTTGATTTTTTGGAGCCACCGCCAAAGAAAGAAGTGATAGATGCTTGTCCCTTCGTTTTCAGATTCTCCTTCGCCATGATTGAGGAAGCAAAGGCAGATGGTGATGGAACGACAAATAGCTCGACTGAGTCACGCGTGCGCGTACGCGACTCGCGTCAGATTATTCAGAATATCTAAAAATAAGTAAAGGGAATCAGCGAATTGTTTTCTTTTCCCAGATCACCATGATATTCAGACTTGCAAAGCGTTATTTCGGCCAAGACTCCTTAAAATGGTTTCATCGGCATTATCTTCTGGACTGGTATAATTCTTCTAGCTTCCAATCGGTCGAACTCGAGCTCAAAAGCTGTTACTGTAGGGCTTGCGTTGGCCTACTCTGGTTCTTCTCGTATATCGTCTCATTTTGGACTGTCTTTGAAAGAGATTTCTCCCCTGAAGATGTGACGATCTCCCATCCTCATCGGTCAAGTCAGTAAGTCACTTCGTCCAAAGTCCAGTTCATCTATGTCTGATCTCATCACTCACCAGAATTGGCTCTTTTCTGAACTTCAATATTGCCCTATTTGCTCCACTCCTTCTTTTGATCGTCGTTGGTTGCCTGAAATGGTCGATTTTGGAGATCCATCACGGCACATTAGCATTATTTGCTAGTCGGTAAGCATAAAACCTACTTATACCCCAGATTCGAGTTTGAAACCAAGAAACCATATCGAAGGGGGCTAGCACGATTGGTAACCGAATATCTGAAGCACAAGATCGGCAAGTTACTTTTTTGAAAACCCATCGCTTACCTATATTTCTTTCTAGGTAGATTACGTCCCGACTTCCTTGCGCGCTGCAAGTGGGACAAAGCAACTGAACTTTGTACTGGGTGGGTTTTAAGTAGTTTTGCGTGTTGTGCTTCATTAGTAAGTACCGGAACCTACAGTAAAGCAGCTGCAATACTCGAGGGTAGAAAATCATTCCCTTCTGGCCATTCATCCACTGCGTTTGCAGGCATGATCTTCCTGAGTCTTTGGGTTGCTGGTCAAACTGCGGCTCTCTGTCCTACCGTGATGCCTCCAGTGAGATGGCTATCGAGTCGTATGGCAGGTTTTCTTCTTATTTTTACTCCAATCTTTTGGGCTACTCATGTTGCTGTCACCCGGGTAGAGGATTATGTGTGTCTTGCTTTAGTCCTGCAGAATGAACAGTCCCAGCTTACTTTCCATGGACAGAGACATCACAAAGAAGATGTTATTATAGGCAGCTTGATTGGAATTGCTTCTGCCTTCATTTGCTACCTCCTGTTCTGGCCAAACCCCTTTTGCAGTGACTCGTTTAATAGATTCGGTAAAGCAGAACCAAGGCGCCTTTACGAGACTAAATTACAATCGGACAGAGCGTATGGATTAATTGCTGTAGATAATGAAAACACCATAAACCATGTATAAACCCCAGAATAGAACAATTTAAGCTACTGCTAGACAGAACCGTCACTACGAACAAAAATCCATCTGTCACCCACCTTTTGCATCTTTCCACCCGAGCGACCTTCAGAATCAATGAGTCGTGATTGTTTAACCTCAGCATCATCCATGGCAGCCTGAGCAGCCAACTTGTCTCCACCTAACTTCATAATATCGGTTGATGTTGATTGCCCGCCGCTGGTCCATCCATGATCCTTATTTCGGCTGTTGCCGTAAAATCCTTCATATCCCTCTCTGTCTGGAGGGACTTCCCCACAACCGTTTCCAGGGATTTCCCCCGCAGCATTTTGCAGCTGCCAGTCTTTTGACTGAGTAGCACTGTTAATTGAACTCATCACCATGAATTGCATCAATTCTTCCGTTGAGGGGGTATACCCATTCATTCCCTCCCACATTTTACCTAGAACTTCCCAGGAAGCTGGTGAGGTAGGGTCAAAGGTTGTTATATCAATGATATCGTTATCCGGCCTAGGATACGGCGTTGTCTTTGATTCGACAGACTGGTCAGGTGCACTAAGACCCTTCGAAAATGTATTCGCAGCTATCGATGAGGATCTAGACATCGGGTTATTACTTGTAGACGTAGACGAGAACTCTGCTTTGGTATCATGAAGAGTTGACGGGACGACAGGATGGGTGTGATTGGTGGCGGAGTTTGAAGTAGGTGATTTTGGGGGAGAACAGGGTCGCAAATCCCGGCCAAACTCATCCCTTCCGGATGTTGGACTACTGACTCTGTACCTGGTACGAGGTGAGGGCGATCGACGTCGAGGTGGACTAAATGTGGGTGATTTTCTCCGCGGAAATCGATTCTCAGGACTGTGCGATCGACTGGTCCCTCTACGGGGACTCCATCGAGTACCACTAGTATCACGTTGAGAATTGGAACCCCGTTCATCCCAACGATTCCATCGTCCTCGCCGACGTGGAATTTCTCTTGGATCACTGCGTGCATCGGCTTGGTTATCATAGCCTTTTTCACGATGACGCTCGTCTCGATGCGGACTACGATAATTACCATGTCTCGGGCTCTGTCTACCACGGAAGGATTCAGGATAGGGAGCAATGGGTGGCTCGGACACCCGGGGATCTGCAGAAACTTGTGATTCAGGTGCATCTGACACTGGCTGTAACGTGGTAGGAGATAGCTGATTCGCAGCAGTACTATTCACAGACGCAGACTGCAGGTACTGCAATAAGAGCTGCGTAGGATCAGCAGAGATAGTAGATGAAGCTACAGTATTTGCAGATGTTTGCCTAGACGAAGACGCTGAATCCATATTTCAGTGAGGACGGCTGAATGGCACGCACACTATCTGTTGACCAGCCGCTTGGGTTAGCAGAGCGAGCAATGTTGCCTGCGAGTCAACAATTGGCCCGGCAGGCTTCTCTGTCGGTTCCATCCAGACAACGGGACTAGCTTGCACTTTCGAGGACGTATCGACCGTCACTGACGTATTCACTCTCGGCTCTGACATTAAACAAACCAGAGGCTGATTCAGCATGGCTCCTCGGACCAGACTCAAAAGGCACAGGGGATGATAGTTATATAGATACTTAGCGTACAAATAATCATGATATGCACCTTTATCCTTCCCAGCAATTATATCCGATAAGCGACTGAGAATATCCGGCGGAAAAGTAGCTCCTTTGACCCAGATGTCATAAATCTTTTTGGTTTTTTCCTGTGAAAAGAAATCAGGACTGCTACTACCTCAAAACGACATAGATAAAGAGGCGCCGTTCGGAGGATGTGTTCTATGATTAGATTGAAACAAGACATCACAGGCCGCCGGGAAACAGACAACAACGAAAGAGGGGAGTTGGTTATCTTGCGCGATATGCCAGTAGAATTCTTTGCAGTAGATTCCAATGAACGAACCTTCGCTTCAGTTGTTCCGATGACAAGCATATCTTGAAATAGTCCTTCAAGGACACCTGCCACCTTCAAAAGAAACGTAGCACAATTCCCGGATCCATGTCGCTCCGGAAAGTTATGTTTGAGAACCTGCTGTCTCGCTGCTCTGGAAAGAGCGTCAAAAACGTAGAGGCTAGAGATTTTGCAAGATGCTGGTAACGATTTATGAGTGCGGTACATCAATGAAACAAGTTGCGTGTCGTGCTGGAGGGATAACCAATGAATGTAAGCGCCAATTGCACGACACGAACCTGAAACTCGGGTCTTTACCTCCATGAGCTTCATCGCGACCTCAGTCAATTTCGTCATTTTCGATTGTGAGAGCCTTCTAGCTTGAACAAGATCATTGAATACCGTTTCAAATTCCTAGCGACATATCAAAATAAAAGGTGGGGCGAAATCCAAAAACCTATACCTGGATAGCTGACATCAAGACAGAATAGAGCAGAGGAGCAAAAGATTAAAAACTACCTTGAGGGAATTTAAACAAATATTTGCGCATGTTGTATCTGCAATAAACTCCCACCCATGGTCTGTGCACGGCACAGCTCCAGGTCGAAGTAGTATTCAACAACGATGCGAGAAAGTCGTGCGCGGGCGACTCTGGTTTGTGCTATAATTTTCTCTTCAATTACAATATGGGCCGTGCACTTTCAACAAAATCAAGAGCGAGAGGTTTGAATTTCTTACAATGAAATACATTAACTGACCAGAACTTTTAGAACATGTACAAGGGTGTTCTTCGTGATGATGAGCGCCGGAGACAGAAGATGTTGCAAAGACAGGCTGAACTGGAGGAATCTCGGAGAAAAAGAGATGTATATGAGAGAATTCAGACCGTCCACAAGTCAGACGATAGTCATTAAAAAACGCGCCAACTCCGCAATTCCTTTGGACATCCTACCTGGATCTACAAGTGTGCTCAATCTTGGCTCCTTCATTCGAATATTCATGTTATGTACAGGCCTGATCAAATATTCAGATTGCACTATTTCAAAAATTTTGATCAGGTAGAATAGTGCATTTCATATTGTAGGATGTCAAGTCATTATCGAGGTATGGTCCCACCAACTTATATCTGCTTTTCTTTGACTTCGTCCTTACTCAGCCCCATTTGTGGTAAATGCGCATGACCCTACACACCGGCGAGGTTTTCAGGCAAAAAATAAGAATTGGTAAGTGGCAAAGACCTTTACTCGATTATGCATAAACTGGAGGGACCCGCTTGGACGATATGTGGAAAAAATCATCTCCTTGTTGTATTGAAAACTTGAACAATACAACAATATCTTTATGTTTTATGCCTGTCGGATTGGTTCACCGACTGAATTGACCATGTCTGGATCAAACACAAGCACCAGCCCGCAGATGTAATGCCTCATCATTACTCCCTCTTCCGAACTTCTCCATCCTTGAAAACCAATTATCTGGACCTAGTGTCCTTTTAAAACACTTTTTGTTTCCGAGCTTGCTCCACTTCCACTCCAGAGTTTAATATTCATGTGGCGCATTTTTTGGCAGGGAAAATCATCACAAAGCATAGTGACAGTCCTGATTCCCTTGAGAGATGCACTTATGTGCATTCGGTTCTGCTTCGAAGGTCTTGATAACTACTCTTCCACAGAACAAACTGAGCTGGCTTTGGTCTGATGTTCAGACATTAGCCACACCGACGTCGAACGGAATGGCATTCTCGAACTCACCTCAACAAAAGCTTCAACATCTTTCATAGGAATGAAATACCACGATACATTCAGGCAAGACCACTGCCAGTGACTTGATAACTAACCAACATTCTATGCACACTCCCCTGCTTTCGCATGAATTATTGAGTTGTTTTGAGTTCAGAAACTCTGTGACCTTAGAATTAAGTCTTCAATGTTTCCAGAGCTGCCTAAGGAAGCTCAAAAATCTTGCTCTGCCAGATTCCTGTAGAACCTATTAACTTCCATGGAGGAAGCTCTATCTAATATGCTCTGAGATACCTCAACTCTAATTCTGACCAAAGTGGTTTTCCAAATCTCAGGACCGCTGACGGATCACCAAACCAAGATAACTGCATTGTCTCGTCTTAGTTCAATTCCATTGCAATTATCCTGGTGTCTCAGTCGCTATAAACTCATCATGATACTGCACAGTATCTCATCTGGGTCTTTTCCAACTAGTTTTGATATATCGAGAGATAAATTTTCTGACATGCACATTCAAAATGATCCCAGCTGTGATCGCCCGTAGTCTTCAGAAATCTGCACCCTTTCAGCGAGATTTTTGGTATCATACTTGCCGTGCCAAACAGCCGAAGTCATCCCAACTTATCGACAATTCCCTCTAAACCAAGGCATGAGGACCACATAGGTTTCCTTGAAAAGGTCATCCATCGTTGGAGATCAGGTATAGCATTGTGTTGCTATACCTCCATGAAGAAATGGACATACGTTATGGCCATTTAAAACCACTTCAACGAAACTCTGAGGGGTCCGCCCCATCAGGCAAAATGGAATACATGGATGTTCATGAATGTTGATGTATTGCACAAAACTACATGACAGAAGGGTCCTAGATAACTGAATTTTTAGACAGCAGGAGGTTTGCTACCAGGCGTGAAGGTGTAGGTCAAGCCACATTTTCCACAATATTGACGGTCCTTGTGGAAGGCCATCTGAAACAAAAATGAGGAAAAAGTTCTGCCCAAATCGATGTTGATGACATACGAAAATACCAGCACCACACTCAGCGGAAGGACACTCGCGACGAAGGCGCTTGATCTTGCCATCGGAGTCGACTTTGTAATACTTCAAAATAGACATCTTGACCTTCTTACGCTTGTGTTTGATCTTCTTGGGGGTCTGAAAAGCAAAGTGAGTTCACAGGTCATACGAGGAAAGAACAGGCCAGCATACGTTGTAGGTCTTCTTCTTGCGCTTCTTAGCACCACCACGGAGGCGAAGAACAAGATGAAGGGTGGACTCCTTCTGAATGTTGTAGTCGCTTAGAGTACGACCGTCTTCAAGTTGCTTGCCGGCAAAGATCAAGCGCTGTTGGTCAGGGGGAATACTAGTCGAATTTAAGAACAAATGTAGATGAAGGGAAAGGCACCAGCCTACCCTTCCTTGTCCTGAATTTTGGCCTTGACGTTATCAATGGTATCCGAGGATTCAACCTCGAGAGTGATAGTTTTGCCCGTAAGGCTACACAGACGATGAGTTCCAGCGGAAAAAATCGATTCAGGATAACTCACGTCTTCACGAAGATCTGCATTCTTTAGCCGACGCCTTCGTCTGTCCAACGAAATAAACGGTGGAGTCTTTGACAAAAGCAAGAACGGGAACGAAGAATAATGAGTGTAGGCGTTTATAATCTTTGTGCTTTGTCATCTGTGTATGGCCCGTGCACGTCAATTTAAGGTTTGATGTATATGATTGCTGGCTGACTTAATACGCGTTGTCCATTTCGTCACGCGTCAACGCGCTCATTTCCCAAAACAAATGGATTCTGATACAGATGCTCATATGTCGGATGCAGAAGTACTATCAAGGCTCTCCAAGGGAAAAGGAAAGTTTGTTGACTTGCCTACGTCGGATCCCGACTCCCTTCCCTGGTATGGATGCGCCATTTCTCAAGAGGACTTTACTAATAAGCACAGGGTGGAGAAATACAGACCGGTTACACTGGATGATGTTGTTTCCCACAAAGACATTACGAGTACAAGTAAGAATAGCAATGGCCTTCGTTTTGTTCTATCATTGAGTTGATCTAATGAACCTAGTTGAAAAATTTATTGAAAAGAATCGTCTGCCCCATTTACTATTCTATGGTCCCCCTGGAACAGGTAAAACGTCGACAATTCTTGCTGTTGCAAGACAAATATATGGTGTTGATTACAAGAAACAAATTCTTGAGGCAAACGAGATATTCGTCCCGAGCCAGGATCATGCTAACAGAGTTCCAGCTGAACGCGTCTGACGATCGTGGAATTGATGTCGTCCGAGAGCAAATCAAACAATTTGCCGAAACAAGGACACTCTTCTCCAAAACCTTCAAACTCATTATCTTGGATGAGGCAGATATGATGACACAGGCTGCCCAGGCTGCCCTTCGCCGAGTGATTGAGCAGTACACGAAAAACGTTCGTTTCTGTATTATATGCAACTATGTCAACAAGATTGCCCCTGCAATTCAAAGTCGTTGTACCAGATTTCGGTTCTCACCCTTGCCAATACCGGAGGTTGAAAAGTGTGTCAACACTGTCGTCGACGCCGAAAGGTGAGTTTCAGCATGGCTTACTCCATACGTAGGCCTCAGACTTTATCAGTGTTTCTCTAACTGCAGATGGTAAATCTGCCTTACTCAAGCTCTCGAGAGGCGACATGCGACGAGCCCTGAATGTCCTTCAGGCTTGTCATGCAGCTTACGACATTATCGGGGAAACTGAAATCTACAGCTGTACCGGCAACCCACATCCCTCTGATATCGAGACAATAGTTAACTCAATGCTATCTGATGAGTTTACAGCATCATATCAGAGTAAAAATCTCCTTTGGCCTTGGTTGTCATTGGATTCTGACAATATTCGTTCGTCTAGTGATCTCGAAGATGAAGGTAGAGCGCGGTGTGGCACTACAAGACCTACTCACTGGAGCTTATGATTATGTTGATACACTTGAGCTTCAGCCGCACGCAAGAATATACCTCTTAGACCATCTTGCTTCGACCGAGTACGACTTGGTTCATCTCGACTCGTAACTTCTAGCTGACAGCAATTGATGTAATCCCACACTGTCTTCAGGCACCGTTTGTCGACTGGTGGTAATGAGAAGATACAGCTTACTGCCCTTCTTGCGGCTTTCAAGACCGCAGTGGATTTGTCGGTTAAGAATTCATCTTCTTGAAAGAACAACTGATACGCCCGGTATGCGGACCTAGACGTTATTTCCCCTTTCTTTCCGCTTTTACTGATGCAATTTTCAGTTTCGCGGGGCTTGTTTTATGATAGGTAACCTCTTGATTGATTGGCCGTATTATATTCGGACGTGATCGAGTCTTCCCTCTTGGTAATATCGAACTAATATCGAACTTCGAACCGAACGATCGTTTCTGCCCGTATTGGTACACTAATAATCGAGTCTCGATATGACCTGTGGTGATACCACCCTTGGTCCGTGCTTCTGCTGAAATTAAGTCATTCAGTCTCTCTTGTGTCTTCTGTGAAAAGAAAAGTGAAACATCTTCTGATCTAAGAGGGCACCACGTGCATCAAGATCCAGCTGTCGACCACTGTGCTTCCACTCACTCATGTTTCAACCAGAAGTTTCGAGAGAATCTGCCTGTGCATCGCTATCTCAGGGCAGAGTACTGACGTGCTGCGCGGACTTCCAACAGTCAGAATTTGTCATATCGACTTCCAACACTGCAACGATGATATCTCAATGCCGATACAAATATACAAACTTAATCTTGAGCTGTTGGCACTACCTAGCAGAACATTTAACCATCTAACCAATTTGGAAGTGATCTACTGATATTTTCATCATTGCAAACACTTGGATCCTCTACCCACATGTGTCCCGAATAACCGAAGAGTCATGTTGAGTCAAACTGACCATCAGTGAATGTGTTTAAGTCTAACATCCGCAGCAGAAGTCTTCCAATAATATTAGATAGTGCACATACAATTAGCGTTAGCTGTGATATGATTAATAAAGTAATCAAGATTATGAGGGATCCGTCGCTAAAAAATGATGGGTGCACGAAAAGAAGTTGTACTAATTATAGCTGTGTATTGTTACAAGATGCAATGTGATGTTGGAACGATATGACCAACTCGTAACCTGTAAAACCAGTGAGTCTAGACGTTCTCGAGAAGCTGGAGGAAAGAAGCCAATGTCAAGGAAAGAATACTAGTCAACAAAAATAGACCTGAAAAACAAGCGAATCCGGGTCTGGCCAAAGATTCGGCTAAGGTTTTACACGGAGTAAATGTTCGTACATGCGAATTAGATACAAGGACAACAATATTATCGAACTGAAAATCAGTTTTAACCGGCGAAACAAGAAGAAAAAAAACAACCGAACAAATGTCATGATCAAGACTGATTGCAGAAAAAAGGAAGGTTCTACGATGACTGGGACAGAGCAAAAGAAGATTGAGACGAAAGATATTCAGTGGCATTGGCATTGATGGCCTCATAAGCCCGTTCTATTTGAATCCTTTGGAAACCTGACGTGGATCAGTGCAAATAGCAAGTGGATAGAAGAGCTACATACGAATATAGGCGCAGCTTCCGGAGAATGTGTACAGCGCTAGGCGACCAGTATCTAGATGGTGTCTAAGAATGTCCTCACTGGTAGAATTTTGCCATGTTGAGGTATGCTCCCGTCTTGAGATCTCGTTGATGAGAGCAGTGCAGGCGAGATACCAAAGCGCCTGGGAGCCATTCAGAATGAGTTGAGAGAGTTCAGGAGTCTACTCACGCCAAAAATCGAGTTGACAGGACCTAGAGCACGTAAATCAACTCCGTGATGAGTAAACATGTCAGATGCTGCCATGATGCACTTCTGATTTGAAGTAACATTGGCGTAAGAGAAGGTACTATGCAGTTTGATGATTGCAGCGTTTATCAGACTATGGATCAGTAGGAGTGTTCGCATGTCAGTGGTATTGGATCCGGGCCGAGGTAAATCAGGAGTCTTTGTCCTAAGAGTTTCTAAAAGATCGTCAGTCGAGCGGAAGGATTTCCAAAAGGCCTCGCTGTCGCGTTGTCTCATACCTAATAGTCTTAGATTATTGGCACCTCGCTGATTGTCAGAAATACTCACTTGGCCACTGCCCCATCAAATATGTCGCTCTGTGACACAGGATAGAAGCTTTTGCGAGCAAAGCATTAAGAGAGGTCTCATTCCTACCGGGCGTCGGGTTTACGGCCCCCGATAAGAACTGCCTTATGGTATGGTTTCCTCGAATTTCTGCCGTTAAGCAATCCTAAAACTTATTTAGCTAAACTGTGGCCGTATTGGTAATATGAATTGTTTACATTTCTGTAGTCACAACTGTCAAATGGCCAGGGTGTGTCAACCTGCAGGCTTGTTACCTCCAAAGCACTGCAGATGCTGCCCGCTGGATCAAGAGCAAACGAGATCATCTTGTGAAGAGACAAGACCGCCCAGAACCCATTGATCTGTTCCCCTTCCTCTACTGTACTTTGAGGGCTGTTTTGGTGATAGACAGGTGACATCTCATCAGTGATACCCAGGAGAGCCCATGATGGGGATTGAGACGACCGCTGTTGATGCATTTGTACAGCGAGCATCAAGGACACTGCAGACCCAAGGTGATCCTTTGCCTCCAGAAAACGAGCAGTGCGGAAAAAGTAGGTAGCCAGTAAAACATTTGCCTGGATGGTATGCAAAATACGTTTCGGGTGTCCACCGAGAGTATCTGTGGCGACATGGTGCAATGCGCGGATTAGAAGTGCATGTTCGTCGACCTGAAGCAATTTGGGCTGCGACAAATGGGCACCCCATAAATACACAGTAGTTAGAAGAGCTGGAGTAGGGCGCCGAGGGTGACCAAATGGCTGTGCGACAAGTGCAGAGTGATGGAAGGAGAGGACATCAAGGAAGAAGCCGAATTCCGTGGCATGTAGCAAGAAGGTATCGATGCTGGGTGAAATATGAGTTGAGAACAGAGAAGATGACAGGAGACTCACAGGGAGGGGATGAGCACAGATGGTGGCTCCTGCCAGGCATAAGATGAATAAAGCACCCCCTCACCATGGGAACCCAGACATACCTCGTTGTTCGAGGTAGGAGTTGAGGATATCAATCGACGGGAGGGAGAGGCACTCGAGCCTGTATAAGGTTATTGCCTGAAGAGCTGCAAAGTCATACGAATGCCTACCAGAGGGGTGAGTCGATGTCGTCGATATAGGAGAATTTAGACCTAGACGGGGAGGTTCTGGAATGAGCGGAGAGCGGGTTTTATCCTTGAAGCGTCCATAAGGGTCGTACAGAGTGACAGAGGCAGATGCGAGGCCAGGATTTTCGAGTTCGATGATACGGGCCCGGAGTGTGGCGACCTCCTCAATGAGCGTTGCCATCTTTGACTTGCCCAAACCACTATCCCACTCGCACAGATCACCCTTGGGATTGCGCCTGCAGGGACCACACTGTGGATGCACACCGTCACATTTCTGAGGGTAGTGATGCGTCAGTAGGAGAGATGAGATGAACAAGCAAAACATACGATTTTGAGACTTCTGTGATAAGAAAAAAAGAAATGGATGAGCCTGATGACAGGGTAAAGATCAACGAGCGCACCTGCACACCGAGCAAGCTTTTCCTCGCTTCAGTGGCTTAGAGGCTGCAGAACGGACAGGTCCAGAGCAGGGACTCCTCGAAGACTCGGCAATCATTGCACAGATTGTGATAGACACGGCCAGGCGGATCAACTGGGGAGGGACGGAGTAGCAGGCATTATATAGGACAAACAGACAGCCTCTAGTTCGCGTCGGAGGTTCATCTGCCGTGACGCTATAGCCAAAGTATTGGCAAGATCTCACAGCCCCCAACTCGCTATGAACCTAGTTCAATTGAATAACCGATCCCGGTCACGTGATCGTGACAGCGTAGATCCTGTTGAACCACCCGCAGAATGTCAAGGCTCTGTTTTGAGCAACTCTGTTCGCTTCCACGAATCATCTTCGTGTTGTGGGTGCTCCAAGCAATGGTAGCGGAACCACGCTCAGTCTCTCGAAAGGACTTTTCCGTGTGATGTGACGTCACTCGTGATCGCAAACTGAAACTAGATGTTTTACATTTACATGTTTTGAAACCAAACCAATTACTACGTATCGCCAAGGGTTAATCAATGTTTCTGCAAGACCATCGCGTAATTACATGCATCATGACGTAGAATCGGTCCCAACAAGCTCGAGCAATAATCGTTCGCATTCTAGATCAGCACTGAATGACGAATACTCCCTCCAAAAGGGAGGCTGAAATTAGTTTCGCCTCGCCAGACATCGTTCATGACGTCTTCTTCCATGCCTTGGTTCAGTCAGTTCAGCTCGAGACAAGCTTTCATGTTATTGTTCTACTCTAAGCAACAGCACCCGCTGCCATTCATTTCAAGCAATAATGTCTAATTTCCGATATCGGCTGTTCTTCCCAGCGATAAATACTCTTCGAGATCGGCATATCTCTCTTCCGTGCTTTCGTACTGCGCAGGCCAAATCAGTCATGATGCACAGCCACTGAGTGGCTAATTCACTTGGTGCTTGAGCTTGCTCGCGTCCAGTCTTGTATTCCTGGAATGGTAAAATGTTTGTATCCAGAAAAGTGTACGTCGCCCCAAAACCGAAGACCCCTCGCTTTTGCGCGTTGAAATGTCTTCCCGCGATATATCTTGTACTCAACCTGACTCCACTTACGTCAGAGGGATCATTCTAATTGCGTACACCTAGTTAATCGCCTGTTCCTGACTCTGCACCACAGAGGACAATGCATTCTTAACATTTTCTTACCTCATGATTCGAGACATTACACAAACAGTCAATCCTTCGATCTATGACTCTTACCAATGATATTTGTACGAAGAAACAATACAACAAGTAGTCAAAGTGATGCTGGTCATATCTAGAGGCACAGCAAGGAGCCCTGTCTCCTGGACCATGCCACGCTTCGCAGTGAAAGGTAGCTAGTTATTTTCTCGCTTCAATCCGCGCTCCTCGTGCTCCATGTTTTGGACCCACACGGGACCTGAGCAGAAAATCCAGTATCCTCCACCCACACGAGTGAACCAGGTATCAACAGACCTCATCCGAAACGGGTTCCTTAAAATAGTAATTATCACATGGATCAATTTAAACATATACAGCAAAAAGTAGAAGTTGTCACGGTACCGAACATTCGTCAATTTTCCATCAATCGAACACATACGTTCGTTACAGACCGTGGAGATCTTCCAAGACAAAAAAGTATGTTGTGCGTTCCTTCTATCGCATCCCACGTTGTCATATTATAACCGTGTGAGAATAAAAGATACTTTTTCCTTTACTGGTTGATAAAACCGTACATTAGCATGATATATAAACTTCCCTATCCGACGTACCTTACTTTTTGAACTATATCAGCCGATTTTGGCGGTAATTCAATAACATCGCAAATGGTGGAAGGTACATGATCATCACGCGTCTATCTAAATTCTTTCCCATAAAGGAAGAGCTGAAAGAATATCTGATCCCGTTTGAGAGTGATCTTCAGCATATTAGATAATATCACTAGTTCAGCAAATCATAATCACAAGGATAGGTATCCTACGGTTGTGAGGTGCTGCAGCTGAAAAGCTGATTCATAGGAGATTTACAAGATTCTAAATTTAAGGGAGGTATGTAGAGTCACTTTGCCTGAATCCTGTTGTATACACATATCCCCTTCATTACATACCTTTCAGACCTCACGTTTCTCCATGTGACACTTATGATGATGCCCGGTCGACTCTGAGTGAGTCCATGGGCTTTCACAATTTGGCATCAACCATAAAAAAATAAGCCAATAGCAGCTTGAGGTTGCATAACAAAAAATAAAAATTTGATATCCAGTCATAGACCTCATCTAAAATCTAACCTAACCTGTCTGTTTGGCAAACACTATACCAACTTTCCAAACCCAAAAAGAGAACCAACAAGCCTACAGTCCTTTTTCAAGAGCGTTCAATTAGGGACCCCCAAGCATCTAAACCCCCGTCAGTTTCCGCTTCTTCAACTCGCTTACAGCACATCCGTAATCGTCATGAGACGGGAGTCGGCTGCATCCTCCTGCAGGTAGAAACTGGAGATCGTTTAAGGATTGTAGCTTGGAGCATTGTAACTCCGGGGAGATGGTAACATGACTGATACCATACGCCTGGAAACAGTGTTGTAACGTCCGCTCAATCTGTTCCCATTGTTCCAATGAAGTTCCTGTAGGTACACAGGCGTGGAATGACGCTAGAATCAGACTTGAACGTGATCACAAAGTATCATTGTGGTCATGGGTCACAATGTAGGTTGTGAAGAAACCATACACGGCGATATTTTGGTTCGTGGCATTTCCAGATGGACAGAGAAGTGGAGTGAGATGTGTGGATTTATAGGAGAGGTTTGACGTACGATTGCGACAGATGCCAGACGTGAAGATCGTGCACGGAAAGGACATCAGGAATCTTGAAATCAGAGTCACGATCAATTTCCTTTCCGTCTCTGTTTAGCAGCAAGGAACACAGACTGCCAGAAGGTCTTCTTTAAGCTTTGCAAGGTCAAGATAGAGCGGAGCTGCTTCAAATAAGATTTGCCCAGATTTGAGAGCTGCGATGCAACAAGGCAAATCCAGATAGATTGAGAACAAAAAACACAGTCTTCATGATCCTGAAAGCTCACTCATGGGGACAGCACTTGCGAAAATTATCAGGCTGATCACAAGCGACACAGCAGGATCAGCATAGAAACGATTTGGGTTTTGAGGTATAGCTTTCCAAATAATGAGAGCAGCAACAATCACTCCAAGGTCTGTCACAAGAAAAAGATTAGCTCTGCGGTATTACATCCCAGAAAGTTTGCTCACTGTTGACGGCATCACCTATTAGATGAACCAAAACCCCGACTAGTCCAATATTTTGTTGGTGAGTAGCAATTGGAGTATCGATAGTATGATTGTGAGTAGCATGCTATATCGAGTTGTTAATTGTGCAGAAGAGAATGAAAATGAAGGTCGCGCGGAAAAAAGCATACAATGTGGTCTAGAGAATCTGTGTTCGGCTCAGGCACGATTAAGGGTGTCCGATGACTATTGTTATGTCCTCCGTGGCCGTGATGATCTAGTATACCTACTCATCAGCAAAGCTGGGTATCCAGCACTAAAAGCAGTTCACCATGGATTACTAGTGCGCTGATGATATTAAGCATCAAACCAATACAACCAATGACAAGAACCGAGAAAGGCTTCTCAATTCTTTCAACATGGACAAAACGTTCTAATGATTGGAGAAATATTGAGAGCGCGAGGGCCAGGAGGAATACACCGTTAAAGAATGCGCCTGTAAAACAATTTCTTCGTCTTGGAATTGACTTCGAATGTGATAAATGCTTACCAACCAGTTCTGCACGGTGAAATGCGAATGTGAATCTGACAGTCTGGATACAATGTTCAGATTGAGGCATGACGATGCAGAAAATAGGAACCAACGTGTTCACCGTATTCTTGCAGCTTATGGGTATGGTGAAAATCAGAGCGCGGTTCCGTTCCATGACTATGCGACATACATAAGCTGCCATGAATGCAATGGCGCTGTATTTGACAGCGTAAATGGCGGCAAACAGAGTAATGTGGTGGTTAACTTACTAAGCTACGATATCCTGAATCCAATGAACAAATATATCAGCCCATGGTAGTGCTCATGTATTTTGCATTGCAACTTGCATTGAGGTAATGGAACTACAGTTCTTATCAGATGGAAAAGCTCAGAGCCCTTGGAAGACATACCGCATCGGCAATGAGTGCAAGACTCCGTGTCCTAAAGCCCACTGAGATACCAGCATGACGATGAGTTCCCAAAAACAACAAAGGAATCTTACCTGCAATTTCTGCAGCGAAGAAAACAAAACTGAGTGCTAGAACGATTCCAATTCTAGATGTGTTCTTCATAAATGATACGGGTATCTTACAAAGTCTTGGATGCGCAAGGCAAGCTTAACGAGGCTAAATTTATGGTCCGAGAGAGCCTGAAAAGCCTTCTACGTCATCGTATTACCCAATTTACCTTTCGTACAAAGATGGCATGGAGTAATTTATGCACAAGACAAGATAACGACTTTCCTGTACAAGCTCCGATCCGGCTCCCGTTCGAACCGCAGAATGTGGTCCAATTACTTGAACTAGAACGGGACGTCTTCAACACAGGAGGATAGCCATGCGGTCGGAAATCTATGAATTTGCCAAGAAACGCCTATGCCCGCTCTCTAATGGACTCGTTCGAGAATATCCTCCTTCCACGGTGAACGTAGCTTGCGAAACCCATACGAGCGTCCACCTCATCAATTTTACTGTCAGCCACAAGTCAGTTGGTGAATCGAGATCGGAAACAAAGTCATACTGTTGTCGCATCTCACTTGCCCATGAAATTTGCTTCAGTGGCGGTCCAAGAGAAGCTCCGATGATTCCGAGAAAAGCCCCAAAAAGAGTTTCAATGGCGATCTGGAGCGTGTTTAACTGAGGTTTGGAACGACTGCAAGAAAAGACCTCACATCCTTAGGTAAGGCTTCTTGTGGTTGCCCCAGGGCTTTGAGGCGCGATAAGTCTACCATGAGAAGAAAATTGAAGGAAGAGTTGGTCTAGGGAAAATGGGGGACATACGCTCATATCCAGAGTAACCTGCTGAAGCAAGATTTGAATATGGGCTGAACTTGATTGAAAATAAAACCCACCGTGAATGAGAAATATGACAGCTAGAAGGATGACAACACGAGCTACCATAATTACTTGCCAGAGTTCACAATGGACTCGTGGCTCGAGGTGACGCAGTGACACGTGACACATCGTCCCTGTCCAGGGATTCCATTGACATTCTCGTCTGGAACGGCCGCCACGGCTGAAATGGCCTTTTCTACTCCTGCTCAGTCACCTAGGGGACATCATGTCTCGTCACAGATTCTCAGCAAGCTTGACGCCGCGACATACGGAACCTTGAATTCTGCACTGGCCTCCACTTGGCTTAATGAACTTGACGAATCAATCCAATCGACCAAGGTGCTGTTCTGTTGTAAAGGGATACAATAGCGCAGATTTGATATCGTGTCTACTGTCGTACTTAGATCCGCTTACTGGAACGTATCCAATCGGACCTACCCCAGTTCCAGCGACAATGGGAAACCACGAAGTCCATACAAACCAGACTCCAAAATTTGACCGACAATGTTGACTTCTTGGATGCCACTGTAAATAATTCCAAGGCAAGCATAATTCTGGTCATATGCCGGTATGGATGATACTGAACATGTCAATCAGTCTGGTCTTATTCCAGTCCTGCTTCAGAAGTTGGTTGAACATTCCAAATTGGCTCAAGAAGCTGCTGATATCCAAACCCGATACCAAGCTTTGTCACACGTATTCCAATGTAAAACGGAATTTTCCAATCTTGATGAATTAGTGAAAGCTGGAAAACTTTCAGAGGCAGTAACAGTATTGGAAACGTTGCACACACTCCTGCAATTGTCCCCGGAACCTGTAGCTCGGTCAAAATTATTTGAAGAATTACAAGTGCGTTTCTCGTGACACCATCGTCTCCACCAATTGAATCATATGGAATTGTTTATAGCGCAGACACCAAAGTTCACAAGCGTTAGTTCAAGAACAACTGAGCGATGCTTATACTCGCGGTATCGTCATTTCTGCTTCCCAGTTAGTCATTCGATCATTGGTTCATGGTACGCCGTCGTCTGACGTTTTTCTCCGCTGCTAACATTTTTCCAGTCCGGAGTTCGAAGTCCATACTATCACTATCTTCCATCTTATCATCTCTCTCGTTCAGTTCTTTGAACCAGCATCTGACCATTTTGAAGCGCGACATTATCACCCATTTTATTGACTATATCCTAAGACAGCCGCTCTCGGTTTCCCTAGACTCATTTGACGATACCGAACATTCAATTTCTTTGATACCCGCACTGCCCAACAATGAAGACAAAAGTACCCGAGTTGAAAATCTCTCGCGAATTTTTTCTTTCCTCTTCAGCCGCTTATTCCCGTTGCTTCCATCTTCAGTTTCTTCGAGTTTTCCTCAGTCTCTCTTCAAGCCTATGACGACCGCCCTATTAAATGTACTTCTCATTCCTTCACTGCCTTCCTCTTTCGGGTTACTTCCCCCTTTTATACAATTGGCGAAACGCTCTGTGGTCTTTGAGGCTGACTTGGTTACACGGCTCGAGGGTAGCTCGACTGCAGAGCTGCCTGTCCGAACCTGGGTTGATGGCCTTGCGGTTCATTATGAGAATCAGCGCCGACTGGAATTGCTTGGCAACTGTAGAACGATAATCCTGAGCCAGGAAGACTCCAAGGGCCACTTCACGTTTGAAATTGAGGTACATTCTGAGTCTGCGGAAATCAACGTTGTTTCTGTACAGAGCGATATAATCAAGAATGCGGTTGACAATAGTGTCAATGCTTTGGGTTTTGATGACGAAGTTAAGAGATCCACTCCTGCATCTGGCGAGAAACCCCAAGTCCAAGAGCCACCGTCTCTGCAGAGGGAGGAGATTGACTATCAAGATGATGCCTGGGGCTTTGACAATCAGGAGATGCCTGAGCAACCTCTAGCCGGTCTTGAGAAATCGACACTTACGCCTACGGATATTACGTCGGAGGATGGTGATATCGGATGGGAATTTGACGAGGACGATGATATACCTGCGGAGAGCCCTCAACCTGATGAAACAGCTGCACCACGGACGAGTGAGGGTGAAGTGAAAAAAGAATTTGACTCAGATGAGGCTTGGGGTTGGAACGATGACACTGGAGCGACGGGAGGCGATTCAAACTGGGACGACGATCCATGGGGGGATCCGTCTACCGTTCAAGAAGATGTGATCGAAAATCATGTCGCATCTAAAACTGCATCTCGGCTAGAGAAGCTTGTCAACAAGGCAAAGAAGCCAGTGAACGGACTTCCTGAATCAGCACCGTTCATACCTATGGCCTTACAACCTCCATCGTCAAACCTTCAAAACGTTAATGGTACCCAGCACCACCCTGAAGACATTCGGCGGAAGTCTGCTGTCTCGGCGAAAGATCAGATGGAACCCAAAAG
>Ga0153938_1000153_pt1 | contig 25722 bp, 28 predicted proteins | sample TSNY022MetaG_FD_104740 | JGI IMG/M metagenome (GOLD analysis project Ga0153938, IMG submission 104740) | Attine ant fungus gardens microbial communities from New Jersey, USA - TSNJ022 MetaG | ecosystem: Host-associated > Fungi > Mycelium > Unclassified | place: USA:New Jersey: Brendan T. Byrne... | reverse complement strand
TTCTGTTCTGTAGTCCCCTCCTCAGATGGCCCTCCCTCGGATGAGTCTCTTGCTGAGGAGGAGTTTCTGAGGAACTCAGAGACGATTGTTATATCAATCGAGATTTCAAGAGACATCGTATCTCGATGAACATCATTGCATATCACTTAAACATTACTGTAAAAAATATTTTAATATTTTAGTTGTAGTATTCACATATCACTTAAACATCACTGCATATTTCAATTGTAAAATCCCAATATCACTTAAACATTACTCAAATAGTTAAATATTACTTAAACAATAATTCAAATACATGACATGAATATTGGCCCAGTCAATTCTAGAGGGATTTTCTCCATCAATCAATTTATCATTAAGCATCTAGTTCTGAGTGCTTCCTGAGGCAGTCACTATCGATATGGTTGTACAGTTCTGTGGGGTACCATTGTTGATTATCATAATAATGTATAATCATGGTTTCTAGTAATTCAGACATGAGCACATAGCACTTGCACTTGTTCATCACCCAATGATTCACCCCACATTCCCAGGAATCATTTGGATCTATAAGGACCACCAAGCATGAGAGTTCCCATGGCTCATTAGGCACTTGTGTGGGCAGTAGAATATAGGTGACAGTGTAGACTACAAATATAATAAAAAAAACATATCGATAGGCAGGATTCAGTACGTCACTAGGAAGATGGCGCCCGAATGAATCCAGAAACAGCTGGGAGCTAGTAATTAAACCAAAAATTGTTTGGGAAATGCCCTAATATTGTAGGCGGTCCTTTATACCACCAGTCATCAGCTCTCAGGCTCGCGTAAATGCCTGAAAAACGTCAGCACGATGAAAACGGTCGAAACTTTTTCAAACACGAACTGGCCGATTAATTTGTTCATGGCGAACATGTCAATCTTGCTGACACCGAGAACGGCCTTTAAACGCTCATCACAGATAATTTCACGTTTATTGTCGGGGTTCTGTAGGTTATTTCTTTTGATATGATCCCAAATGCCCTTCACGACTTGAGGTCGTGAACTCTTGGAGCAATCGAGGAGATTTGACAGAGGCTCACTACATGGGAAACAAATGAAAAAGAAGCCAGGGTCAAGAATCAATCTTAGTTAGCATACCTCAAGTCGTACTCCTTCCCGAAGCCACCGCCCCCTCTCTTCTTCTTTTGACCGTCCACGCTTGCTTCGTTATCTGAGCTGACTGCTGATGCGCTTTTCTTTGCACGCCCTCTTTTTTTCGTAGCTCTCTTAATCTGGTTTTTACCGGCTCCTCTCGTGGCTCGGCCGTTGATTTCACTTGACAATTTCCTCGCAAGCTTTGCATCACTCTCCTCCTGCACACTCTCAACCCTCCTCTTTTTCGGAGCTTTATGCACCTCTTCTGCATCTTCATCCGCATTTTCTCCCTTCTGCTTGTTTGACCGAGCGTCATCTTCCCTGTCTTGCTGAGCCCCACTTATCTCACTGAAAACTTGAGATATCAGGGTATTAATTTCTTCTTTGTTTACCTTAACAACCTCTGGTGTTAACGTAGACTCCACCTCCATAAGCAACTTTCGGACGCGCTTTGCGCTTATCGTAGTCAGGTCCACGTCAGGGGCCGAAAGAAGAGTACGGATCTTTGGTTCGAGCATCGATACATCGTAAGACATGTTCAGGTCACGAACGGTTGGATTGGGTCTCGAGAGGCTGAGGTTCGGATTTTTTCTGAGCACGTGAGGAGAAGTATTTGTTTCTGAGGTATATGCCAAGTATGAGCACTGCCCTCGGGACTCCGGGTAATCAATGTGGAGGCCAGCCCGGAGTGAAATTTCTCCGAACTTCATTAGCTCCATTAGTTTCGGTTGACCTGTTTTCCAAACCTGTGTACAGCCCTGTCCTAAAAACTTTCCGCATTATAGACACAGTAAATTTTCAGGTCTATACTACTCGTCATCTGCCTTATTCGCATCATAACTCTGTTTGAAATCAACATGATGAATTTTTTGTACGCAAGAGCTCAAGTACTGAAGGGTTTCATCGGCTGAAACGTATCTCAGGCAGACGTCCGAACTACCAGGCTAACCTTCGCCTGCGGTGGATCAAAATGTGTGTGAGTCAAAACTTGTCGTCAGAGGGACAAAACAAGGTTCACTTATGGTGATCGGAGAGCGGCATCGAAAGAAACCGAAAGAAACAAGAATGTCATAAATACATGATTTAGGGATATTACTTATTGATCAACTACCGTAAGATTGCCCATTCATCCCTTGCAGGATCGCCGGGGGGCGGGTATAGTCCTCTGTTCTGCGCCATAGCCGGTTCATCATCATCATTGTAGTCCTGCTCACCTCCAAAATCTCGAAACATCACCGCCCCAGGCCTTAAGAAGCGTATATAGAACAAAACGGTACCAACGAGAGCCACCCCGATAAATAGCACGTTGGCTAACATAGTATTTTTCTTTTCTGCACCGCGACCATTGCGTAAGGCACCCTCGAAGTAGTCTTCAGGTCCGTAATCACTGTCGCGTTCCTGTTCAGCATTGCGGCGTTCCCTTGCCCACTGTGATATCATACTTAGAGTTGGCTGGGAAAGGATATCTTACGAAATTTGTACCTCAACCGGATCATCTTCTTCATTGATATCCGTGCCTGCTTGCTGCCGCCGATAGAAGTCTTCCTTCGCTTTACCCATATACCATGATGCGTCATCGTCATCTTGGGGGGCATCTTGTACCTGATCTTCAGGATCTACAGGATCCATCTCTTTTTGGTCATTGCCTATTTCCTTGGGTTCCTTCGCTTTTGCGATGAAAGCTAGGATTCATGAGCTGACAATGCAACACATTTGAAAAAGACTCAGGACTGACCTTTATCTTCCTCATCTGACGTCCAAAGGTTCAAACCATCCTTTCCACCACTCAGAGTATGCCAAACACTCTTTGCATACAATTTGAACAATGACAGTGTGACTGGCAGATAAGCATCGACATTGATCTCCAGAGCTGAATCGTAGTGCCTCTTCGCAAGATGATAGTCCTGCTGTACCCCTACACCATTCTCATACATCCAGCCAAGGTTCCACATCGCCAATGCGCTTTGGTGCGTGTCGGCTGCAGATTGATAGTAGACCACGGCTTTTTCGAGTCTACTTCGCTTCGTTTCGTCTTCGGAAACACCGAGTCCATGATAGAAATAATCTCCAACTTTAACAAGGGCATCAATGTTTCTCTGAGCCGCTGCACGAGTCCATTGTGTAAGAGCGAGCTTGGCCGTGTCATTTGAAGGCAACATAGGCGCGAACCGTGTAAGCCGTAGCATACTTTTATCTGGCATCTTGTTCAGCGTCGGCAATGTGAAGATGATCAACAAAATACCTTGATCAAGAATATAGGCGAGGTTATTTTGAGATAGCTCGAAACCACGTTCAGAGGCAATCCACCATTTAAGCATGGCGATCTCCTTGCCTAAATCAGTACCAGACATCCACCAACGTTCAGCGTCCGTCAAGAAATCCTCGTCCCACGCTCCTCTCTCTGCAACAATCTTATAGAATGAGACAGCTACTGAACAAGAGCTTGAAATAATTTCGGGGGGAAGATTAGGATTTGCCGCTTGGTTTGCCTGAATCCTAGCAAGGTAGTAATATGCTTCAAATGGCGAACCATTACGGATTGCACCTTCAAAATAAGTTGTAGCAACAGCGATCTCCCCCCTGGCTGCGCAGATCAGATGTCTAGGATAAGAACCAAAAAAATCAAAGCAACTAACTGTAGTGGTGTTTACCCATGTTCACTTGGGCCTCTGCAAGTTCTTGACGGGACGCGATGGCAAAATGAGTCAATGCATCCCTCAGGTTGGCTTTGACACCCAGTCCATCGCGGTAGATAATGCCAAGTCCATTATGACATTCTCTATCGCCATGTCCCACTCCCCTGTCAAACCACAGCTTTGCTACTGCGTAATCTTGTTTCACTCCTTCGCCTCTCAAATACATTCTACCCAGGTATCCAGCACTGACCGCAGCGAAACCAGACAGATCAGACGGCTTATGCTCATCCTTTGCTTGAGCCGCCTGTGGCGAGTCCTGAGGCCAAACTTGCCTGGCTATATGGAGAAAGTAGTGACGAGCACGGGTGAAGTTCTGCGGAATGGTGCCAACACCTTCACCCCCGGATGCAATACCACCAGGTGAGGCGTATAAACTACCTTGGTAGAATATCCTACCCAAGCGGTAAGCGAAGTCAATCTCTCCTCTGTCAGCGTTAAACTGTCACGATAGTGAGATGCGCAACAATATGAGCACAGTAAGATAGCGAACCATGTAGTAATCAATGACATCTTCCCATGTTTCCCCCGCAGCTCGTGCAATACCTGCCTTTATGGCAGGCCTTTGTCCATTCGATCCTGATGAAGCAACACTTGCACCGGGTCCAAAAACTCCTCCCATCAAATCCGAAAGTCGAGTGGGAGTCCGTGTGAGTGTTCGACCACCCGGGGGTCCAGATAGGAATCTAGCCATAGCTGAGAATAAGTCATGAATAAGGTAATGGTATGTTGATGAGTACAGCGTGCGAACCTTTCTCAGCTGCTCTGCTATACCAAAAAGTTGCGCTTTGGCAACTCTCTGACACACCAATTCCGCTCCAATAACGATACCCCAGGGCCATTTCAGCTCCACGATCACCTCCGTTTGCAGCAAAAGTGAAGTATAATTGTGCCTTGGCCTGGTCTACAGGGACCACATTGTGGTACCCTGTCGCGTAGAAGAAAGCAAGATAGACTTGTGCGCTCTCATTACCAGTTTGCGATGCCACTTTAGAGAAAGATTCGTACGCTAACGTGGAGTCCGATGGAAAATGCTGTGTAGGGGGAAGCTAAATCATAGCGATGTCTAGTGAAAAAATCCATTGAACAGAGTACAAAAAAAGTACTTACTAGAGAGATTTTAGCTAAAGTATACAACGCATCCATGCTCCCAAGCTCGACGGAATGATGCAACAGGTCGAGGACTTTGATCGCCTTTGTGCGTTGTTCCTCGTCCTTTTGCCGGAAACCCTTCCCAGAAGAATCTTGTCCTGTTCTCAAAGCACTGATGAGACACCGCATACTGTAATAATTTTTCATGAGCATCTTAAGAGCGCTGTCGACAGGACCTTGACCCTGAGGGTTTGGTAGGAACGCAGATAGCAATGACTTTGGCTTCGCAATTGTTATCAAGGTAGGATCAAATGTGAATGCAGGAAGGTGTGAAGTAAGCGTTGAGAGAGTCGACAGGGCTTGCTTATAGGCACGAGCAGCTATAGACACGCTGAGCCCGAAGGATGTAGAGGGGTAAGGAGAATCTCGAACCTTCAGCAACCTGATCAGACTCATACTGAGTATCACTCTAGAAGAATAGTTTCAACATTGGCTCAAAGATACACAAAAATTAGGACGCGCCAGAACATCATCCAGTGTTTCAGAGATCGACGAAGGGGCTGCAGATGTATCAGGGTCAGTGGTGATTGAATTGGAAGAAATCTAATGCATAGGTAGGTGAGAAGTTTTATGGGAGTTTTATGGGACCGATCAACTGTTTGTGTACCTGGGCGGTCGTTGCAAGAGACGTCTGATCCTTCTGAAGAGTCTCGCGCATTGCACTAGACGCAATGGCCCATGTTACAAGGCCAAACGCAATCCAAGAGACTTTTCGAGAGAGGCGCTTGCTACAAGTCATGATTAGAAGATTAATGAGTATGAGAAAGGGAAGGGAACATAAGAGTATATATTATTACCAACGAACACGTCGAAGACATCAGATCATCACGTGAGCCTCTGCTCTTTGTAAACCAGAGTTGCAATGTATTTTTCTATCGCGACAACAGGCGCATTCTCTCGATGTAATCGATTAAGCAAGCCTTGCATGACATCAGTTGTCGATAGAGAGAGAATGTTGCGCAAATATAACCACAGTGTTTCATGTGAAGGATAAGCTAACACCAGACTTAGAGCGTGCTCCCTGAGCTCGTCCACAAGTGTTCCTCCCCCAGACTGAGTTAGTTGATGGGCAATTGTGCAGTCAAGAGCCGCAAGCCTGCATAGCAGGTGTACTGCAGAATAATCGGAAACATGCCGTTCAATCCACTGCCGCAGCAGCAGCACCTCTTTTCGCAGGAAATGAGTATGATCCATCCTTGGAGGAATAGACTTCTGAACCGCGGTAGTTTTTACAACGTCCAAAATCCAATGATAGTGGGCCCAAGCATGATAATTCCTGGGATAAAGCTCGCATGCTTGTCTGACGAGCTGACACTCTTTTTCCAACGTAGGGAGGGGAATTATTGGAAAGGACGAAGTTTCCTCGGAGATTCTCCAACCTGCATATTCTCCTTGTCCTGCATCTCCATTGCGCTTATATTGATGTCTAAATAACCACCGTCGATGGTCCCAAATGATGGACTGCTTCGCAAATTCATTTAAACCTCTGATAGATAAAGCGGTGAAATTTAACTCCTCCTCCGGTCGCAGCAGCCCCGACTGGATGAGTCGTTTTCGAGCGTTCAAAGCAGTTTGGTGTGCGGGATTAACGAGCAGGATTACGGAGGACAGTGTCAGCTTTGTAAGTTGATCTGCGCTCTTGTATAACGCCACGGCAGTCATATACAAATGATAAAGAAGCCTTTGAGGTATGCCCAAGTGACCATCCACGAGGACAAAAGGAAACTCATTGTTTGCTTGGGGCGCCCACTGCTCAGAGCTCCCAGGTAAAATCTCGATCGAGACTCTGCACAAAATTCCTTAAGAGTGCGCATAAACAAAAACAAAAACACCCGACTCACAATGATTTCCCAAGAAGTTCTGCCAGGAGAAAGAGAGTCTGTTTGTCCATACTGAGTACTGTCCAGAGCAGTGTTTGTCCGTGCTTGGATGCTCACTGTACCTCGCAGAATTACTTTCTTTGGTGTATGCGACCTTCGTTCTCCATCTTCCGTTGGTCTCTCCGGCCTCGATATCGCGCGCTCTCGTCTTTATCACTCGCTCACAGAATGTCCACTAGACCACTTGACTTTTATGCTGGCCCTATGGTCTGGATTGACTGCGAAATGACGGGCCTCGACCCGCGAAAGGACAAGGTACTCGAAGTCGCAGTGCGTGAACTTCTGGTCCTTTGGCAATGTATCTGGCAAACTATATTCCTTTCAGGTTCTCATAACGAACGGAAACCTCGACCTTGTTGACGACGGGCTTCAATACGCCATCAAGACCGAAAAGAATGTCCTGGACGGGTATGTCCCTTATAATGCATGAGACAAGGCTTTCGTTGCATCTCACCGATCAAGAATGGATCAATGGTGCACCACCCAACACGGCCAGGTACTCTTGGCCATTTTCTATGCGGACCTTGTGTGTCGACATCAGTTTATCAACAGTCCGGTCTTACAAAGGCCTGCTTAGAGTCCACACACACACGAGAATACGTTTCTTCTGAAATCTTGAAATACATAAAAAGGTGGATACCTCAACCCAGGAGCGGTGTTCTGGCTGGTAGTTCAGTTCATGCAGACCGCGCTTTTCTGGTGGAAGAAATGCCGGAGGTCATTGAACATTTACATTACCGGTTAGTATTGGCTCTTTTCCTTTCTGGGCATCCGCTGATCCCCTCTGTGTGTAAATCACAGCGTTGTTGGTATGTACACGACTACTATGGTTCTAGATTCACTTGACTCTTTCTACAAGATGTTTCAACCATCAAGGTATACATACATCTACAGATTTGCATGGTCTGACGCTAACTGTTCTTGCAGGAACTCGTCCGCAGATGGTTTCCAATGAAATTTTATCCCAAGCCAAAATCTAGCCACCGGTAAAAACATGCACCTCGTGCTTTGTTAAGATCCAATGCTAACATCTTTGCAGTGCACTCGATGACATTCGGGGGTCCATTGAAGGCAAATCTCACTTGTCAACTGGCTATAGTTGTTTTTACTTATCATAAATCTTAGAGCTCCAATGGTATCGCGAAAACGTCTTCATCCCTCCAGGGAATTTCAGAAAAGAATGAAGTCAAAATCAGTCTCCGTGACTCGCCAAGGAACCATATTTTTTTCCACGTGGGACTGACGGAGCTGTAGTGGGATATACTCTTTCAGTGAGAGCTAGATATTGTAGCTATGTAGCGGAGCAGTCATTTCAACATAGAGTTGAACGAATTCCAATAATCAAAAGTCCCAAAGAGTTCCCTACGTCATTTCACATCAGGCAAACCAACCGAAGAATACAAATTCGACTGACGAATGCAGGAATGCCCGCTTCCTTGCAACCCTCCATCATTTCCTTATTGCCCGCTCGGTTTGAGGTTATAAAAACGACCTCGGCGTTCCAAGACACGTATGCTTCTTTTATCAATTTCATCACATCTGGGCGGCCGCCTTGTGATACCGATGAGATAAGGACAAAGAATGATCTTCAGGAACATGTACCTTGTTGTTTTGAATCCCAGAGTAAATACTGATTGGGATCCAACCTGTTATGAATAAGGCCAGTGATTGTAGGACCAAAAGTTTTTTCTTGGTCTGAACCAATCCATATAAGGAACCAGTTTGGACTCTGAGAATAGTTAACGAACGGAAATTTTATTGTGATCCATTGAGTCGAAAAAAGACAAGATGCGCACCTGAAGACATGTTGATAATGCAGCACCAAGACCTGTCCCGGTACAAACTCGGATTCCCCGATTGTACAAGTAAGATGTATTTGAAACCCCAGCGAACTAGAACAGAAAACAGATTCTCATCTAGGTTTATATTTCTGCGCAAAAAAATGGTGAGAACTGTTTTTACCTTTAATTGTCGAGTCCAAATATGCTTGGGCGGATTATCAACCAGATTGCGCGTAAAGTCGCCTTGTACACCACAGATCAGAAAGTGTCTGTCTGATTTCTTCCCTTCCCTAAATATCAAAAGGGTTAGAGACAGTCGCAGAGGATATTTGGGGAGAGTGAACATGCGAGATGATTCCAAAAGCGTGATATTCCATGATAGAACTTCGGCTGATTCTCGCCGAAAGACCTTGTTGCATACCCCGTTCGAAATGGAGCACCGCTACCTTGGGTGAGGGCTGGAACAGTAATTAAGTAACAAACAAACGCTCAACAGAAAGAGTAGCCAACAATTTCAACTTCCACTTCGACCTCACGAGTACAAGCCCATGGGATTAGGACGCTATAGAAATAGAGGGACGAGATCATAGGGAAGTAAAAAATCGTGCCGTGAGAGTAGAAAAATGTGATGCTCACAAGATTGTCATGCCCGCTACGAACCAGAAGTCTTGCTGGCGAATGACATGCATTCCATCAAAATTCCATTGATGTAATTCAAGGTCATAGCTATCGCCGAGGACCACAAATACCCAGGCTACGGAAGATATCAGGATAAATCATGAGCTGATGTTGGACTCCGCACTGAATAATACCCCAACCCTGATGCGGATATCTTAAGTTCCGAGGTAAAAGATCATATTCCATTCTGAGACTTACCACCCTGCAAAACGATGATGTCTTTCAAAAATGCTCATTTGCGGTCATATTGGCGTTGGTATTGTAAGATTGATGATAGTGGCTTACTTGTGATGGGAATCGCGGATCCAGGGAAGGGCGGAGGCAACGGACACTGCGACGACGAGATTGGTTAACGTCCCAAACGCCAGTATTACCTCGTGATTTAACCGATGCTGGATAAAGTTGAAAGAGACCTTGAATATAAGCCAGAAGAAGCCAGACAGCGCACAACCGGAGTGAATCCCGCCCAAGTGTTGAAGGACTGAAGTACAGCCAAGTCGAAACCATAGAGGAGGCCACTGAGAATATGTGTCAACATTGAATACACTGGTTCATTGGCCCGTGTAAATCCTACCTTGGCAAATATAGTATTGATAATAAGATAGAGAATCCGTCCAAATAATTCGTTCCGAATTAGAATGGCCGTGAAGAGGTTCCCAAGGACCAGTGCACCAGTATACTTTCGAGCATAGACCCAAACATTGAGCGCTGCCAAGAGAATACCGACGAAATTGAGCATCATTACAAATGTGAAAAACTTCCTAAGATCATATTTCAAGCGAGAGGGCTTGAAAGCATGTTGGAGGATACCAACCTGTAAGTGTTAAACCAAAGTTCAAATTGAATCAACCGGCTAACTCGTCTCTTGGAAACTACTTTCTTGTTTCCCGGGTTAGAAATGTTGACAATAGGTGGAATTCTGGAAAACTCCTCTGCCTTCTTCCGATCATTCATGACTCCTCCCTCAAGGGTGGCCGGATCAGGTGGAAGAGAAATGGCCTGGGGGTCCGAAAGATTGGACATAGATGAAGAAGATGGTGAGTCCAGATGCTGCACAACTACTGCGAAAGATATAGGAGCCGAATCCTGTTTCAGAACACCTCTCTCAACATCGTTTATGTTTGAAGCAGAAGACATGATGTCAGGCATGATGTTCCAAGAGGGACTATTGTAAAAGATGGTCAGAACTGAGGTTCAGATATACCCAAATTGAGCAAGAAGAGCATGAAACTTCACATCATGAGGGGTGAGATAGAGTTAGTGTCGTGATATTACCGAAAAACTCAAGAAGGGTATGTTCATCCGAGGTCATTGCGTGTGTCATACTCTGTGGAAAAGGCTCGGCCGTACAGACAGCGAGTGAAACTATCTACAGAGCCTGAGCGATGATAAATTGTCAAGTCCAAGCATAAACGCTGAATTACCAAATTGAGGATTTTGCAGTATGAGCGGAAGATGTGTCACTCTGATGATAACAAATGTTGCAGTTCCAAGTGAAGTTTTTCTTGTAAAAAAACTCGCAAAAGTGATGCCAAGCCTGAAGATAGCCATGACCTTTCCGGGTAGCTTCGGAATTCTGCGCAGGAAACAAAGATTCCCAGATCGGGGCTCGAGACATGGGTTGTGTACGTATTTCAGCCTCAGCGGTCGAAAAGTTATTCAAGCATAATAACTCAGTAGTAAGCTTCTTAGCAAGCTTCTCCCTTTACAATCATATAAAGCACTGAAACTAGGATACACAAAAGCGTCAGAAATCCAAGTGAGTCCAGTCTTGGGTCGTCGAGCGGACAAGAACAGTCATAAGGCAGATGGAGTTTCTAGCGTCCAAGAATATTCCTAGTTGAAAATGTCGTCTGCTGCCTGACAAGCTCAGATTTGAAGACATTTGGTACACAGACCAATTCCGTAGACTGTTCGGTACTATGATTGCGTATCGGACGGCACTTCACAGCAAGAAGGCAACTGGTCCAGTGTGAAGAATAATCACAGGCACAGTTGTACAGACCTCGACTTGGTAAGAGGAGTCCCTAGTCATGATGATCAACCACGGAGCCAGTGATACAGAAGTCGGAAGAATATTTCCCCAGAAATACATTACATACAATGGCAAATGCCATGTGACCAAAGATGTCACATCGACAAAGAAGCGCCTGTTCCATTGCGACTAAGGAGCTTGGAGCACGTCAGATGCTCGCTTTCAACTTCTCTCATTCTCGTCTGCTGACCCGAGGGTCAGCATCGAGGCGTTTGGAGGTACTGTTCGAAGCAGCAAGGAATCGTGAGAAAAGATTTCCACTTCATTCACAGGATCAAAAAAAATCGGATAAAGGCCGACTCACTCCTCCCCTAATTCACTATTACCTATGAGCCTCCCAGGACTCAGGACTTCCTGGTTGAGGGGCATTGCGAGGCCATCTGTTCGCTCGTTTCACTCCCATGTTCCCGTTTGCTGCGCCTTCAATCCTTCACACACTCTTCGAGCAGTAGCTGCACCGGCAGTCGGTTCATATGCTCCCAAGGAAGGGGAGCGTGTTCTGAATTCGCCGTCTGAACTTGCACGTAAAATATCTGCCAAAGTCCTCCCAAAACTTCCGCGCCCCAACGTTAAAAAAGTGGTCGTTGTTGGCAGTGGAGGCCTTAGTATCGGACAAGCTGGAGAATTTGACTACTCTGGCTCTCAAGCACTAAAGGCACTCCACGAAGAGGGTGTTGAGGCCGTTCTGATTAATCCCAACATTGCTACATGGCAAACCTCGCACCAGTTAGCTTCAGAGGTGTATTTTTTGCCAGTCACTGTTGACTATGTTGCATATGTGCTTGAGAAGGAGCGACCAGATGGTATCCTTCTTACTTTTGGTGGGCAAAGCGCACTTAACGTCGGCGTTGAACTCGATCGTATGGGTGTCCTTGAACGATTAGGAGTTGAAGTACTGGGAACACCTATTCGGACCCTCGAAGTATCAGAAGACCGTGACCTGTTTGTACAAGCACTTAAAGGTATACACTTTCCTTGGCTTGATCGTGTGACGTCACTAAAAATAGGTCTATTCAAGAAATTAACATCCCTGTCGCCCAATCAACCGCGGTTTCTTCAGTGAAGGATGCCCTCGCTGCAGCGGAGGAGATTGGTTATCCGGTTATTTTGCGTTCAGCTTTCACACTTGGGGGGCTTGGTTCTGGTTTTGCTAACAATCCCGATGAACTCCGTGACCTTTCAGCGAAGAGCCTCAGTTTAAGTCCTCAAGTCCTGATCGAGCGTAGCATGAAGGGTTGGAAAGAATTGGAATATGAAGTGGTTCGCGATGGTGCAGATGTATGTAACATTGCTTCATGCCTAATCTTCACTGTTTCATATTTTCTTGTCCGTCTAGAATACGATTATCTGCTGCAACATGGAGAACTTCGATCCCCTCGGGACGCATACTGGTGACTCAATCGTCGTGGCTCCCTCTCAAACACTTCCGGATGACGAGTATCATATGTTGCGAAGCGCTGCTCTGAAGGTCATCAGACATCTCGGAGTCGTTGGTGAATGCAACATCCAATATGCCTTGAACCCCACCTCCCGGGAATACTGTGTTATCGAGGTCAATGCGCGGTATGTCCAATATTGCTGACAAGAATCCAGGGTTGACTAGCATGTCAATTAGTTTGAGTCGGTCCTCTGCCTTGGCTTCAAAGGCTACTGGTTATCCTTTGGCCTACACTGCTGCGAAGATTGCCCTGGGTCATACTCTCCCTGAGCTACCAAACGCTGTCACTAAAACGACCACGGCATGCTTCGAGCCCTCGCTGGATTACATCGTGACGAAGATTCCCAAGTGGGATCTCGCAAAGTTCTCTTCGCATGTGAACCGGGAGGTTGGTTCTTCCATGAAATCAGTCGGTGAGGTCATGGCCATCGGCCGTACCTTCGAAGAAAGTTTGCAAAAAGCTATTCGTCAGGTCGATCCTCGTTGGAAGGGCTTTGAAGCGTATGTCGCTCCAGAGGACCTTGACAGGGCTCTCTCCAAACCTACAGACATGCGGTTGTTTGCCATTGCATATGCCATGTACAAGAAGAACTACACCGTTGACCAGATTCATAAACTTACTAAAATTGACAAAGTGCGCCCTTCAGTGATCTATTCCGACGGTTATTGACCTTCGTGGCAGTGGTATTTGTACAAGATTGACAATATCGTCCAGACTCATAGTGCACTGAAGGTCGTGGGTTCTGCTCAAAATATTGATTATGACCTTATGCTCCGCGCCAAGCGTATGGGCTTTGCCGATGCCCAAATTGGTGATCTCATCAATGCCACTGAGGACGCTGTTCGCGCTGCTCGTAAAGCTCTTGGTATCACGCCTTTTGTCAAACGTATCGACACACTTGCTGCTGAATATCCTGCGCACACCAATTATCTTTACACCACATACAATGCCTCGTCACATGATGTGGAATTCAATGATAAAGGTACCATGGTTCTAGGAAGTGGTGTCTACCGTATTGGAAGCAGCGTCGAGTTTGATTGGTGTGCCGTCACTTGTGCAAGGAAGCTCAGGGATATGGGCAAGAAGACGATCATGGTAAATTACAACCCGGAAACTGTCTCAACGGATTTTGATGAGGCCGATCGACTCTACTTCGAGGAGCTCGGTTATGAACGCGTGATGGATATCTACGAACTCGAGGGTGCTCAGGGTACCATCGTGAGCGTTGGTGGTATGTCACATAGTCGTACTCGACGAGCGATGAGAGTAATGCTTTGTGCCCTCAGGTCAACTGCCGCAAAATATTGCCTTGCGCCTCAAGAATTCTGGCATCAACGTCCTGGGTACTGATCCCAAGCAAATTGACATGGCTGAGGACCGTCACAAGTTCTCGTCAGTACTCGACTCCATTGGTGTTGATCAACCCGAATGGTCCGAAGTCAGCTCTCTCGAAGCTGCTAAGGCGTTTGCCAACAAGGTTTCGTGAGTATCATGTTGTATATTTATTTATATTTTTGGCTCATTGTAATCGTTCAGCTATCCTGTTCTCATTCGTCCTTCTTACGTCTTGTCTGGTGCTGCTATGAACGTCGTCTATGCCGAGGAAGAACTAGAGGAGAAGCTCTCTAAGGCTGCTGATGTCTCACCTCTTCATCCCGTCGTTATCACCAAGTTCATCGACGGCGCACAAGAAATTGATGTTGATGCTGTCGCCCACCAAGGCAAACTTCTCATCCATGCCGTATCTGAGCACGTTGAAAACGCTGGAGTCCATTCTGGTGATGCCACGCTCGTCCTTCCTCCTTTTTCGCTCAATGATAACGACATGTCTCGTCTCAAGACCATCGCTGAGAAAGTTGCAGCCGGTTTCAAGATTTCTGGTCCCTACAATATGCAGATCATCAAGAGACCTGCCGAAGATGGCTCTGAGGCCGAACTTAAGGTGATTGAGTGCAATCTTCGTGCTTCTCGATCATTCCCTTTTGTTTCCAAAGTCCTTGGTCACAATTTCATTGAAACTGCCACAGCTGCTATCACTGGCCACCAGGTCCCTGCGCCTGTTGATCTGATGGCACAAAAACGCGATTACACTTCAATCAAAGTCGCACAGTTTTCCTGGACTCGTCTCGGTGGTGCCGATCCTTTCCTCGGCGTCGGTGAGTCGGGTTGATTTTCCTCGAATGAATTATATTCTTATATCATCACAGAAATGGCTAGTACAGGTGAAGTTGCCTCCTTTGGCAAGGACATCCACGAAGCCTACTGGGCTTCTCTTCTCAGTACTACTGGTTTCAAGGTTCCCAAAGCCAATTCTGGTGTCCTCATCGGTGGTGACGTGACCAAGTCAGAAATGGTTGCTATTGCTAAGCAGCTTCAGAACCTTGGCTTCAAACTTTATTGTTCTTCTCCTGCGGTAGAAGAATACCTAAATGCCATTCCCTATGTGACTGCCAAGCGCATCATCTTCCCTACGTCTGACAAGCGCAAACTCCGTGAAGTGTTTGATGAATTTGATATCCAGTGTGTCATCAATATCGCCCGCTCACGTGGTCAATCCTTTACCGATGAGGATTATGTTGCTCGCCGGTGAGTATTGATCACATTTTCCTCGCAGTCACTGAGATGTTGGTGCTGACTGTCGAATCTAGGAATGCTGTTGACTTCGGTCTTCCCCTCTTGAACAATGCCCAGACTGCCAAATTGTTCGCTGAGGCATTAGCAAAGAAGATGCCCCAGGGAGGTCTGAAAGGTTACACGGAGGGCCGTGTCCCCTCTGAAGTTCGCTCTTGGCGCGAGTTTGTTGGCTCGCGCCCATGAAAATTATCTAACTAATATTAGAAATGTGGTGTGGACCTATGTACGTTTTGTTTTCAAGGCAATATCTCCGAGCAGGCAAAATTTTGACAGTGTGATACGTACAAACCTCGATATAGATACACAACTCTCGAAAGAATAATTGAATAATTCTGCATGAAGTCAAAAGTAAATTTATCAGTCGTAATCCAACGTATCCAAATCTTCGAGTGAGCAGAGCTGGTTCAAATCAAGCTCAACGGATGGACCTGAACGAGACTTGTCAGTCTGCTCACGCATCCGTTTCACCGAGAATTTCTCGACGAGACTAGGTTCCATTTTGTCTTCGATAAGATCTGCGACTAAGCAACCGATTACCGGAAGGAACTCCAGACAAACACATCAGCAACGAGTACAAAATTTTGATTTACTCTGCCGTTAGGACTCACCTTGTATGCATGACCACTTCCAGCAGTGGCGAGAATGAGGTTGGAGGCTCTTGGATATTTGCTAATGATCCAATTAGCGTCTGGGGTGTCATTGTACCTGGAGTTATGGTATAAACATCAGTTGTGAACGCAGAAAGTAATTATGGAGAGAAAACTCTCTGGAAATTGGATGTGGGGAACAGGACATTTTTTGGTACGACACTCACCAACAGAGACGAGTGGCGCTGAAGGGTTTCCGAGCAAGATCCGGGTAAATTGCGCCTAAACCTTGACGAAGTTCTTTTAAGGCTTGTTTAGGTATGGCCAAACCAGTATCGGGGTCCGATAATATGGTACGAGGCGTTGATATATCGGAGTCCGTCATAGTATGCGTGAATCCTGGGGTATGTATTGCTACCTTGAGGACGTTCTTAGCGGTGGGCTATAGAAGAAGTTTATCAACTACCCCACGAGGATATAAACAGATAACGCACAGGGAATACATAAAATCCAGAAGCAAAACCTAGAACCACGGGGCAATCTATGTACTGCTCCCCCTCTGACTCTGTAAGCTGGATCATCGCAACGCATTGACTATGTCACCTCGGAAATCAGAATAAAACTATAATTTGAGTCAGCATCAACTTACCCGGTCGCTAGACATGTGTGTTGGAGGCCTAGGTCAGGAAATGCTGAGGGTGACCAAGAACCGGTAGCGATTACCACCAACTCAGCCTCGTAGAAATTACCATCGGTACACGATACGCCCGTCACTGTCTCATCTTTCTGTTGGATGGTGCAGACGGATTTTCCAGCATGAATCACTGCTCCAAGACTTTGAACTTTCGATAACAAAATTCGGACGCCTTGTCCTGCATCTGCCCAACCTCCATCGCGATTGATATAACCCTTGCAGTGCAAGTAAGGCCAACCAGTTTTATCAAATGACCCGACAGGGACGCCAGATGGAAATGCCGAGCGAATGGTGCCTGGGTCAGGAAGGGGTACTAAGCTACATCCGAGCTTCAGGTCATTTCTATATGCTTCGTCGGCATACGAGGATGAGCCAGACGAGGGGACGGTGCCATTGTCGCCTCCTGCTTCCAGTGCTTCTGATTTGTCTTCCGCAGAGCTGTTGTGGTCCAAAACAAGCACACCAGATCTTACGTGGGGAAAGTGGAACAAAGGTAGGGAGGATCAAACAGATAAGAATGGAAATCCAATTGCGGATTATACGTTGAGGAGAGGCAAAATCGATATGAGCGTAAGTCGAGAGTGATTCTCGGATCTTGAGAAAAAACGTACTCATGATAAGTATCACCCCAGATTCTTCTATCTTTCCAAGCCTTGATGGCTTCACGGGCCAGTTCAGCATAGAATCTATCGTTATATGAAGATCTAACAACTACGAACAAATAGATCAGTTACACACTTCAATATTGCTGAATGGATGGACGCTCACTGCGATTGATGTCATTACTTGATGCATCGGGAGCAGGTAACACAGTTGAACGGTCGAGTATTGTGACATTTGTGTAACCACGTATCAAGAGATGATAAGCAGTGGACAATCCAAAGCAACCTGCCCCGATAATGACCACTCGTTGGTGCTGCTCTCTGAAGTGTTCCTGCTGTAGATGATCATCCATTGGGAAGGTAGATTAGCAGTATTGGTCTTGTGGCCAATCTCTGTGTCCCATTAAGCCTATGATTTGAAGTTGTACAAGACAAAAACATTTGCATCTACTCACCGCGTGAACTTCTAACTGGACCAACACACAATGAAAGCATTTGGGCTCTCACTTGGCAATGACGTTTATACCGTCTCCAGAAAGATCATGTAAGCTAACCGTCATGAAACTCATGAGAATAGTGGACTAGTGATCCAGTTAATCCCAGTGTTTTATTCATCTTGATTTCCCACCCACTGAGATTGGCCTGCATCATATCTCTGGTGCTCTCTTATGTCCGACGCTGAATCAGAACTAGATGAATTCTAGGGATGTCTGAAAAAAGAGGTGTTCAGACCACCTGGTACCTCATTCAAAATTTCAACTCGACAGCTCACAGCCCAATTGTATCAAAAGTATAATCCCTCCCAAGACATCTGGATGACTGTTTGCTCGGTGTTCACATGGACCGCATGAAACGAATAGTAATAAAGTACATATGACTCGAGTTCTTGCTGCGCTTGATGTGAACCCCGGCCCGTCTATTCCCACAGAGCAATCCGGCCATCGCCATTTCAAAAAAGGTATCCGTAGGCTCGTAGGTCATGTTTCATATCGGTGCACCTTGATCTGGCAGGCGCTCTATTGCGTATTTTCGGTTGATGACATACATCAACGGAACACCGGGAATTTGTCGTATGCGTCGTCTGAGTTCACGATCACAAGTTGCAACGATATAACATTTATGTGATGTGACTCGTTGGACAAGACAGTCATCGGCATAGGTACCTCTATGGGAACAAGTGAGTCGTTCAAATCTTGGATCGCGCGCTACACTATTGTCGGTAATCAGCTAAATTCATCTCCGTTTATGATCGCAAATTGAAGAACTGACCGGAGTGCAAGGCGGTATTTTGAACCTAGTTTCTCAAGCTCAGCGAGAACACAATCAGTGACACACGGGATACCTGCGATATGAAAGGACTAAGATGAATCGCTTCCAATCCTGAGAATGAATTCTCCTACATTTGGCATAGAGACAGTCCATCATTCCACTGACCAGTTCTAGTTTATTTTGTAGGCTGAAGTTTATGAAATTCGTGTCAATGAGAACACGGTATGGCGGAACAAGCGCAGTATTATGAGCAAGGAAAAGCGAGGAGGCAGTTTGTGGCCTAACAGAGTCAGATGTCAAACCAATGAACAAATGGCCAAGACAGAACACTGACAGTCTACGGACTGCCTTCTCTTTCGTTTCCTTTTCTTTTTCGGCTTGCTTGACCATATTTTCTCGTCTGTTCTGGAGAATGAGTGACTGGAAGCCGATCAGGAAGGATGAATTCAAATGCGTACAGGCGTATGTCATTTGGGTTCAATAATCGTTTGACTTGAGCAAATTTTCTGGTCTTCTTTGCTTTCCCCTACAATTGGGTTTCGTCAAAAGTCATGACACTGATCATTGATGATAAGATCTACCATGTTGAAGGGATGTGGAGAAAAGTATGGGCATCACGCCCTTGCAAAAATATGGTATTACATAAACTGGTTCTGACTAAGCGCAGTGGTGTTGCACTCTGTTTGGCATCTTCCATAATTACAGAGCCTTCAGTCTAATGAGAGCGAGGTATAAACGCTCTATGACGAAATGAATTGAAACACAAGGCAGTATGACGTTGGCTGTCCCACGCATTTCTACTTGTCAAAAAAACAATTGGCTCAAACATCTCGCCAGAAGTAAAGCAGTGTTGATTTTTTTCATAGATTCTCGTGAGAGCAACTGACGTACCATTATCGAAGCATAGCCCATAGCGCTCAGATGAAACTGATGAAAACAACTTCGATCCTCTGGTTACTGATACTCGTTGTGGAGCACAGCAAAAGGGTGTTAAGAAAGAGGTCCTCAAACGCTTAAGTCCTCCGCTCCGAGGGTAGAGATTGGCGGACTTTGTTCGGCAGTTGCCACGACGTCTTCACATCTGTCACAATGATGACTTCTCGTGAAGTAAGATGCGACGTGGCTCTGTCATATCATCGCGCGACACAAGACAAGTAATTTAACCACATTTGTGTGCAGTTGCGATTGATGTAAGCTTACTGTATCCATCTAACACGAGGGAGTCTGACAGTTTCCCTCCCTAGATCATGTCATCTGTAAATGGTTGAAGTACGCCACTATTTTTGTGAAATGATTGACATTTTTACATTCATTCTATTCCTTCATCTAAAAAGAACTTTCTGGTGGTCACAGTGGAAGGCGCATAGAGAACAAGGCACATCCCATCCTGTCCGTATACTTTGATCAGTTCCGGGCAGGGCAAAAAAGTGACATTCATATGCACAATCCATGTTGGATTGACCTGTAAATACGGACTGGAAATGCCGTGAACACAGCATCGTGACATTGCAAACTAATTCCGACGCTCAGAGCCGATCCTAACTATGTTACGGTACATTAATTAAAATCCTTTTGTCCCGCATATATACATCTTTTGTTGCAGTGGCTCCTTATTCTTCCGTCTACTTAAGCTATGACGATCCAGACTATCGTACACGACCCTTCCACATCTATGTCCTGTTCACCGTTCAGAAAGCCATCCGTTCATAAAGAGGATCCACGCATGATTTCTTCCCACATGCGGCCGAAGAATGCAGAATTGACTTCTTCTCTCCTCAAATCATTTGTACAGTCCTTTAAGGAGCTTGAGGAATTCAAGTATATCCCCTATTCTACATCTGACACCATTTCATTCTCATCTACACAACCATCTAGGCAGGGCAAATCCGTTGTTGTTGATGGCCAAAGTCTTTCCATTCCCGCAGTCACTGCGGCTGCCCGATATAATGTATCTGTGTCGCTGGATAATTCATCTCTCACTCAAGCTAAAATGGCTTCAAGTCGTCAAGTAATAGCCGATAAGATAGACTCGGGGATGAGTGTATACGGTGTCTCCACGGGTTTTGGTGGAAGCGCCAATACTCGCACGAATCGGCCTGTACTGCTTGGGCAGGCTCTTCTACAACACCAACATTCCGGTGTTCTGCCCTCATCGCAACATCCCCTCGGTGTCCTCCCACTCAGTGACCCCCTTAGCTCTGCGATGCCAGAGTCTTGGGTACGCGGTGCAATCCTCATCAGGATGAATTCCCTTATCCGAAGCCATTCTGGCGTTCGATATGAATTGATCTCAAAGATGAATGAGCTGCTCCGTGCCAACATCACGCCTTTCGTCCCCTTGCGTGGCACTATCTCAGCGTCTGGAGGTGAGTAGCGTCGGTCAATCGATTGTTGTGCTCAATCTCACCAATCTTATGTAAGATCTGTCACCTTTATCTTACATCGCTGGTACAATAGTTGGTAACCCTTCCATCCGTTGTTTTCATGGTCCCCCTGCTTTTGGGTGTCGCAACATCATCTCTTCTTGTGAGGCGTTGGCTTTACATGGTATTGAACCCATTCCATTAGCCTCCAAAGAGCACCTTGGTATCCTCAATGGGACCGCCTTCTCTACTTCTGTCGCTGCCCTTGCTCTTAATGATGCCGTCCACATGGCTCTTCTCACTCAAGTGTGTACGGCAATGGGCACTGAGGCTCTCGCTGGTACTCGAGGATCTTTTGACCCATTCATCCATAATGTTTGTCGTCCCCATCCTGGACAGGCGAGCGCTACATTTCTCTGTTCTATTTTTCGATCGTCTAACTATTGCTTAGATCGAAGTTGCGAAGAACATATGGGACCTCCTTGAAGGTAGTACATTTGCCCAGACACACGAAACAGAGCATACTATATCTGAAGATGAGGGCACTCTTCGGCAAGATCGTTATCCTTTACGCACCGCCCCTCAGTTTATTGGTCCTCAGATTGAGGATCTGCTTGAGTCCCTAAGAATTATCACTATCGAATGTAATTCGAGTAAGCCCAATCTCAATATTGTCGCGTGTCTCTCCTGATTGTATCTCTAGCGACTGATAATCCCCTTGTTGATGGCGAGACCGGCAAGATCCATCATGGTGGAAATTTCCAAGCAATGGCTGTTACCAATGTTATGGAAAAGACTAGGTTGAATTTGCACCACATGGGGAAACTTCTTTTCGCTCAGTGTGCTGAGCTGATCGATCCCTCCATGAACCGTGGCCTGCCGCCTTCTCTCGCAGCTACGGACCCTTCCCTCAACTATCACTGCAAAGGCATCGATATTGGCACTGCTGCACATGTTGCCGAGCTCGGCTATCTGGCAAATCCCGTCTCCACCCACATTCAGTCAGCGGAGATGCATAATCAAGCAGTCAAGTGAATTCTCTTCCAGTAATCTCATTTTACCTCTGCTGACCTCCGTGTCAGTTCTTTGGCATTGATATCTGGTCGTCAAACTATCAGCGCTTTGGAGACACTCTCAATTCTCATCTCATCTTACCTTTATACTCTCTGCCAGGCTTTGGACTTGCGTGCAATGCAGTCGGAGTTCCTTTCAGGCCTACATAAAATTGTGTCCGAAGAACTGGATAGTTCCTTTGCAACTTTCCTCAAAGCCTGCGAGAAAGTGGCCATCGCATCCGAAGTTTTCAAAATTATGCACGACATCCACGATTCGACTAGCACTATGGATGCTCAAGAGCGCATGCACAAAATAGCTGCCTCTAGCACCACTGTCCTTTTGGACTACATTACAGGACCTACCTTCAAGCATTTGAAGCATATTGGATCTGTAATGAGTGCTATCCCTACTTTCCGTTCTCGGGTTGCTACCAGGGGCTACGTTCTTCTGGACAGTCTTCGACATGATTACCTTTCCGGAAAACGCGGTCCTGCACCTGCCAGCAAGTACCTGAGTCGTACTCGGCCGGTCTACGAGTTTGTGCGAAAGGAACTCGGCATTAGGATGCACGGTTCTGAGAATTATACTTCATTCAAGAACGGTTTGGGTGTTGATGATGTCACGATCGGCCAGAATGTTTCTTTCATCCACGAAGCCATCCGTGACGGGAAATTACAATCCATCATTGTAAACCTCTTTTCGTGATACTATTTTTGTACAAGCATAATTTAATTTATATATATACTATTAAATCCATTCCTAATTGGACGTTAGTTCGGTAGTTTGTGACTTGTGACTTAATCGGCGGGTCAACAGTGGGTCATTGGGGGGCGTTGATGAGCCCCGAGCAAAGATTGGTCACAGGAGATTGTCAGGAGGTTGCCGATCGCAATATTTGAGATGAAATAGGTGTTTTTGTGCGATGGCGTCATTAACGATCATTTCATCTGTCTGAAGCCATGGTGTTGTTTAGACAAACGTACGAAAGCCTCAGGCAATTGCGATCACAGGTGGTCATAATCACACATGTTGTTGTCTGTCTTCATTTATTGTTTTTTACTGTATCGGAAAAATAGTGCAGACATGTAGTAACACCTCAGTCCTACATGTGATAAGAATGGATGGTTAATTTAATTTGTAAAGAAGCAAAAAAATTCTGCTGGTATGTATTCAGTGAAGTGAATCACCGTGATTTGTTGATGCCAGTGCAATAGTCCCATTCAATAAAGACAAACTCCAAACATAAGAGGTTGTATATCCACAGTCATCCATTAACTATGATGACTTGGGAGTCCAAAACAGGACACAACACGGCGCATGAGCTGATGGCGGTGATGTGGCCACCTCTAGCACTTACCTTGGCCAGCATTCCACAAAACCATTCCAATAAAGATTGGAATAGCTAAAAGTGTCTTTCAATGCTCAGAAACAGATTGCATTTCACAGTCATACCGAAGGCACAGCTTGCGCTAGGCCCCGATCCCGCTAGATGTGGGATCATTCCCACGAACCTCAGTCGCGTTCTGCCAACTTGCGAGTCTCCGAGATATTCAACGCTCTTCACTATGACAAACACCGATGACGTTTGGACTGTAGGCGACAAATACTCATGGACGAGCGCGTCTCGACAGTCGCTCCCGTCTTTCTTGTTCAAGGCATGACATTGGGGCTACTGTTCTGCTGTCTCTGATGTTGTATCATTCCTCAGTATAGGCCATCCATGGTACAGGATGACGGTACAAAACCAGTGGGTGCTTTTGTGACTCGTCCAGCGAGATGTCACTAATACAGTGCAATGGTCTGCTTGATCAGTGGATATGGGTCCGGGGCTCTGAACCCTCAGAAAGACAAGAAGCCAATGAAGATGAGGCCCGGAAAGAAGCGGAGATGTTACGTATGTTAGAACCACAATTTCTGACAGCGATCTCATGACGTCGCTCATACAGTAGAGGAACTTACGGCAAGGGTCAAAGCGATACAAGTTTAGTGAATTCCTCCATCTGGTACCCCAAACTCATTCTTCATAGTACGATCCATTGATTCCAACTCGACAAAACAAGAAGACAGGCACTCGCAGCAAGAAGGAACTTCGTGAGGAGGTTAGCTCGTGAACTCATCGTCTTGGACTTTCGTACTGATTTGTCACGGACTGAAGGCCCAAGCTGAAGCCACTGAGAAGTTGAAAAAAATAGCCATCAAGCATAATTATACAGTGGGAAAATGGTGCGATCCATTTCTTTGATTGCCGTTCTGTATTGTGAACAGTGCGCGCTGACAGGTTAATTTTTGCGCCACATGATAAAGTCGATATCATCTGGTCTCATATCGCCAGTACGTCAATGTGAATTTTCAGTCCTATAACCGTCAGTATATTTGTTCGTAAGGTTCCCTAGTGTCTGGCCCCTTGTCTACAACGGCAGCCTTCCTCGCCAAAGTCGCTACTTCTCCTGTATCTAAGACGCCCAATTATCGGCATGTTATTTGCATCTATGTTCCTAATGTATACGACAGAGATGCTGTTATTGAGGTAAGTGGCATGTTCCTGTTTGATTTTACCTAATTGCGTGGTAGGTCATGAAAATACTCCTTCGCAATCACGGGGTCAATCTCGTGGGCGTAAAAGCAGATCTTTATACAGTTATTGGTGAGTGATGTTTGGTTGCAACCAAAATGTATAAACATTTCCTTGTAGGTATTGATCGTAACCATCCTAGTGGAATATTATCGACAGTGGGTTGTCTGGTTCCCCTCTTCACTGTGACCTAATGTACCACAGATTTGGAAGAATACTGCACTTCTTGAAGAAACCGAGATCAAGGTATGTGGATCGATTCAGATATACGGATTTTTTGTTGATGCGATGCAGGCCTTGAGGGACCAGTTTTACGCCGATCTCAACCAAGAGCAAATGAATACCGGTGCTCTTGCCAGAGACAAGGATGAAGGGATGATACAAGGCGAGGTGCCACCAACAGTCAGACGAGAGCATAAGTTCAAACTGAGGAAGAAAGCAAAAGACGATTTCTTTGCTTCTGATGAAGACCTGGAGAAGTGAAGTACGAGCCCAAGAATGCTGCAACAAACGTGCAGAGGGCCAAACCGAGCTGACGGGGGAAATGATTTGAATCCAAGAGATTGATCGAATCAACTAATCCCGGCTGATAGGTGTCTTGTCTTATTTTAATTGCCTCTGGTAGTGAAGCATCGATTGAATGATGCCTTTAATCATATAGCTGCCTATGTACAGTCTATTCGAAAACTACTGATAATAATGCTGGTCAACAAGGCTGGAAAAGACTAGAGTCTAAGTATATGATTAAGCCACATTCTCGGGTCCTTCGTTGTCCTTCTGTCTACTTCATCCACGACGTCAGCTCCAGAGCGAAGGCGCTTTTGTCCAAGATTGTGATGGTGACCTCTTGGCGTGGATTCAGAATCGGATAAGGATAAGCTCTGGTCGTCTGAATCCATTATTGTCTGATATGTCGCTGTATCTCGTTGGTTCTGCTCACAAGCGAGCCGAGTTTCACCCTGTGTCAACAAGCCATCCATATTTTCAGCTCCTAATTCTGTGGAGGTCTTCTTCGCCTCTGTGATATTCATAGAACCATCATGCTCTGGGGTTTGTTGCGAAACCAAAGCAGAACGACTAGTAGACCTGCCCTTCAATGGTGATTTCCTAGGGCTTATGTCTCCAGTCAGATCTGCTGTAGCTTCTACTACTTTCGAATCTTTCCTCTCCG
>Ga0153938_1000152_pt1 | contig 25893 bp, 32 predicted proteins | sample TSNY022MetaG_FD_104740 | JGI IMG/M metagenome (GOLD analysis project Ga0153938, IMG submission 104740) | Attine ant fungus gardens microbial communities from New Jersey, USA - TSNJ022 MetaG | ecosystem: Host-associated > Fungi > Mycelium > Unclassified | place: USA:New Jersey: Brendan T. Byrne... | reverse complement strand
CTCCCCCTCCCCCATTCACATGTCCCGCAACATACCCACCCACACCTCCACCTCCCATCCCCACAACAGTCTTCTGCATATCCGTCCACTCCGATTCTCTCGGAATAGCCATATCTCCAATATCATAAACATACAATCGACCATCACTACCACCCAAAGCAGCTCGTCGACCCTCCTTACGATCCCACTGAAGTTTATTGATCGCCTTGAGTCCAGACCCAACCGTCGTCGAAACAACAGGTACCTACGAGTACCATTAATCCAAAAGTGTCAACTTGAAAATCCACAAGGTGCAAGAAAAAACCCCTTACCTCCGTATCAAGATTCAAATTCCACACATCAAACTTCCCCAGCCCATCTACACTAGCCCACACAGCAGGATGACTAGGATGCCACTTGACATCATACACATAATCATCCGCCTCCTCAAACGAATAAACAGGGGGTACCAAATGATTCGACGTCGAAGGTTTCGCCAAACTCTTCGCTCTCCACAACTTGACCGTCCAATCCACCGAACACGTCAAAAACAAATCCGAAAAATCTACAGGCCCCATCAACGGATGGAAGTGAAGTCCCATGATGGGACCCGCATGGCCTTTATATACGTCGTACTGGTTAAGACCAGCTTTTGCTCCAGCACGGTCGTATCGGTTGGCTTGATATACGTTGCCCTCCTCAGTACCCACCCAAAAGGTCGTGGTTTCGTTGTCCGGGAAATCGAGCGTCGTGATCGCAACTTCACCGGTTTTGTTGTGTCCCGCATGAATAAGCTCAAGTGTTTCCTATATATTTTGAGGAAATGCCAAGAAAAAATGGAGGGGGAATCAATTACCTGTGGTTGCGCAAGCATGTCAACCAACCAGCTGCATACCGTCCCATCTGTACTACTCGTGATAAGGTTATGTGCATTCTGCGTTCCAACCATGTGCATGGCATATACAGGATGTGTGTGTCCAGCAGCCGATAGCGGAGTTTTCAACACCGGTAGATGTTTCGCTCGTGTGTCCCACAACAATATTTGACCAGAATAGGTCCCACCAAATATGAGGTTGGAATGGAAAGGGGAGAATAGGACTGAAAGAACGTCTGACTAGGTAGCCATAAATTTAGGGAAGGTAACAGATGGTAGACCGGACGCACTTGTGAGTGGAAAACAAACTCTGGTCGCTCAAGAAGATGGAGATTCCACACAGCCACGATGCCGTCTGGTTCATTCAGAGCAGCCGAGTTCTTATTGTAGGACGCAACACTCAGTTCAGGATACTAAAAAAAATCATTTTAGTCTGACTGGAGCGAGAATAGACAGTGACGGACTTTTGGTGACCAGTCGACATCTGTAATTGATCGATTCTTCACATATCTCTCATCAACAAACTCACACACCTTTTTCACCCGCTTTCCCTCAGAATCATCCCTGCAAACTTGGTCAATGCCTCGTCTTTGGGAAACCAGTAGACAACATACGCTCCCGACTCCGTTCCAATGGTGTAATCCCGAATGTAATCATAATTGTCATTAAGTGCTCGTTGAACAATTTTTGATGATTGCTCAACGAAATCCAAGAACTCGGGTGCTTGGAGAATACTGGCACGTTCATCCTCAGTTAGTTCTGTAGTAGTACAAAATCAGCCTAGATACACACCGAACATGCTCCGAATCATACCTCTGATCTCTTGGTCAATTTCCTGATCTAGTTTGACGCTCTCCTCCTCCAGCTCCTTATCCCGCGCCACATTCTCCGCTTCGAATTCCTTTTCCCGCATTATTCTCTGCCTGATCTCTTCTTCAATATATTGCAAGTTGGCATCTGCTTCTGGAGCAGTCGTCTGCACTTCCTTATTGTATATTACACGTTCCTAGAGATAGTATGGTTGACTGAACTGCTATCATAGTTCACGACAACAGACGTACTTTCTGTGGCAGCTCGAATAGTTCCTCTTCAATATCGATCAAGTTGACCACAGGACGGGGGTACATCTCCCTGCCCACATTTGGCGAATTAGAACATTGGGTCCAGAATCTTGCTTTATTCACCTCTCCACCATATGATCTGTCCCCGAGCTCATCTGCCCGACATTTGTCCCCCGATCAGATGTGCGATCGCTCTGTCTGCTGTTCGTTCTCGGCTGAAGACCAAGCCCAGAAAATGAAGGTGTACCAGGTATAGACGGTGAGGGCGTCAAATCACCGAAAGAATCCGTTCTGCGTCTCCGAGTACCACCCAAGAGGGAGTCTACGAGGTCCGATACATCCCTCCGGGGGGAAGGACCTATAACCTAAGAAAAAATGAATCAATTCGTGGCGCTTGGGGACGGTGACTGATGTCGACGAACCTCTAGGCGTTTATTGTCGGTTTCTTTCTGCCGTTCTCTGTCGGCTCTTGCCTTGCGTATTTCAGCGAGCTTTGCTCGTTTTGCTTCTATCTCTGCTCTCCGTCTATCCGACATGGGGCCAGAGTTTGCTGCGAGGTCGTAAGAACTGGAGCATCGCGACGCGACCAAATCGGTCCTATATTTGCATTTGTTGTTATATCACTCTTTCCAACGTGAGTGATTCATGAATCTATAGATCCATGTCCTTAATCGGGCCTTCCTCTTCAGCAAACTCCAACCAAGCCAAAGGCAAAACAAATGCACGAAAGTCAGAAACGGCTCGTGTCTATGCACACCCTCTCCCCGTCCTGCTCCCTGATGAAAATCCTCAACCACCATCGCGTATCCGGTCCATCCTCTCCTTCCTCGGTCTTTCTCTGAATCGCATCTCCAATCCTCAGTGTGAGGGCGTATTTGACCCCCACACACGCTCAGTCTGGGTTTCTCGATCCGAGGATATATCGGTCTTATGGCGATGCGGATTCTTTGGAAAAGGTGATTTGTCGAGGAGTGAACCGAGCTGGTACACTCGACAGCTCAATATTCGAAAATCCGGTGGAGAGCGTACGTAACAATTTTCATGTCAAGTTATCTATCCCTCATCCGTCCACACACAGAAATGGCCTCGGAAGAGATAACGGCAAAACGACGAGCAGAGCGTAAACAATTCAAAGCCGATCGCGCAGCTGCCATAGCAGCAGTAGCAAAAGAAGCAGAGCACATATTCGCCACTCAAGGTCGTGTCATAACTCCAGCTCTATCAGGGCCTTCCATCCCCTCTGCTGCGACGTGGAAACCACCTTCACTTACCTCTGCCTCAACAAATGACGCACCACCAACACACCAAGAACACTTAGGCCCTCTAATCGACGTCGAGCACCTCCAACTCACTCTCCAAGAAGCCTTCTTCCTCCTCTGGACGCTCGACTGTCTCACAGTCCTCGACCCAGCTTCATCAAAACCAATGTCGCTCCAAGAAATCTGGACGTCTTTCCAACTCGCCCATCTTCCCCCCACACTCCCACCAACCCCCCTCCTTCAATTCGATAACCCATTCCTCATAAACTACATCGTCTATCATCACTACCGATCACTCGGATGGGTTATCAAAGGAGGCATCAAGTTCTGCGTAGACTACCTCTTGTACAAGCGAGGTCCTGTTTTCGCTCATGCAGAGTAACGATTTCGTCATATCATTAAAATGAGCCGAGTCGATTCATAATTTCTATCGTACAGGTTCGCTCTGGTTATATGTCCAGTCTACGAAGATCCCAAAGATCAAGACAACTCCACTCTCTCTCTCGAAAATTCACGTCCCTTTTCTTGGTCTTGGCTAAGCACCATAAACCGGGTCAACTCCCAAGTGCAAAAGGTCCCACTTTCGGTTTCTTGGCCTCACTCTCACAACTGACGCCTCAATTTCAGACACTTGTCCTCGTTTATATCACTATACCCGCGCAAAGTCGTGTCTCTCTCGATGTCCTCCAAACACCCGCCTGTTTGGCTCACTACTCCATTCGTGAAACTATCCTTCGAAGATTCATTCCAGCTCGTATGCGTGATTGAACATTTCCATCCATCATAAATGTTTTGGTTAATCACATATTCTATTGATGGCGCATGGTAAACACGACCTAGCCCTATCAGGAATACAAAAAAAACACGGAACCACCATCTAAATGTGACTATCCTCAACAGCCAAAAAGTCGGAATGAGCGTAAGTCAGGGTAAAGAAAGATCAGGGAGACGCAAGTGTCCAAATAAAAAGCCCACTATGAAAACGTGAGGAACGCCCCCTTCTCACTGTAAAAACCGCTACCATCACCACGACCCATCAGTCTGACAGGTCGAATGCGATTACACACAACTGATTTCGCAATCGATAGGGTAGTGATGACACCAAAAAAGGGAGCGATAGAAATAGATCATATTGCACCTTTAATTCCAACCTTGCGGTATTTTAATTCATAGACCTGATTGAGAACACCATTTGCTCTTTTGCAGTCAAGGTTTTCCTGGTTATTGTCCACGAAGAATCCACATGAGTGGTCCGCAAGGAACGTCCGTGTGGCTTCTAACGAGTCAAAAGCGAGTTCCTTGTGGACGAACGAGATGGGTATCGTCCTGTAACTGGATCACGAGAATAATCAACAGGAAAACTATCGAGTCTTCGGGCACGCACGCTTTCGAAATGATGATCAGAGCCCGAGTCCGCTCTCGATCTATGAAATGATCCATGATATAGCCACCCATATTCGGGGCTGAAAAATAGAGCTCAAAAAACGAGCAGTAGTTGCCCACAGCAAGTGCTCGTTGGACCCCCAATGCATGTTTCACGGCCTCATCTGCCTTCTGTTTCGGTGTTAGTTGACCTACATATAGATTGAGTTCTAACCATTCTGGTCATGAGCTCTGGAAATCGGTCATCAGCATCATAACCCACCACTCCTATTCCTTCCATGGAGGAACGTAAGTATTCGGTATGCCGTAAACTCTTCGACCTTGCCTGGTATACCAAGATCATACAAATTTTTTAGAGTAGCTTGGCACTGGTTATACTCCACCATATCGCTCTGACCAGGACTCTTCAGCTATTCACAACATTGAGAACTCACCAACGACTCACAGTCTCAAGAGCCATACGCGCATGAATCTCATAGACCTCAACGGTGAATTCATTTTGGATTCGCTGGACCTGCAACAAACGGTTACAGTGGTTATTCTGAGGCATCCAGAACATACCGTGAGATCTTGTCGCAGACTCTTGAACTGACTACAGATCCAGTGATACGGCGTCTTCTCTCGCCAGCGCTTCTTGAGTTCACCTAGGGTCACTTGCAGAACAGCGTAGGGCCTGATGACTTCTGGTTTAGGCTCCTGGAAGGAAAGCATGAAGCAGCAAGTCATCAACAAGATGGCATGACATACACTAGTTAACCGCAGATATTCTTTGAAGATCTCTTGTGATGTTCCAACAATTGTATGTTTATCCCAATCGAGCACATTCTATCAATTCACAGCATAAGTTCAATCATGGAAACCATATCAGCATGACTCACTGGGTCAGCCTCCGGCTCATCAGGGATGCTTCTCTTCGAAAAAACTGATCCATCTCTCCCGTCAGTCGCTTCGGCTGCCGCCATCTGCTTCATTCTCTCCAAGTCATGCTCTCGCCGGAACCTCTCCGCTCTTCGACTTAGTGCAAGCTGGTCATTGTAATCAACAATTGAAGAAGAATGGGAACCTGCTGAGACATGCGCATGTCGAGCTTGCTTCAATGCTTTCTTTGCCTTCTTGCTCATCTGAGATGGACTATTCTCAGATGTGCTGAAGTTTTTTGAAAGTCAGAGGGATACAACGACTGTAGTACGAGAACATACGTTTTACGTTTCAGATGGGTGAAATTGAAGGTAGGCTTAGGAACGAGACTGGGATAACCGTCAAGAAGCCATGAGAATGCTATCGATAACCACAGGGCCACCTACCTTTTCAACTGGACACCTTCCCAGTCCGTCGTCCAGAGCGTTTGAGCGGTGAAAGCATCGGCGATTACCTGTCTAAGTTCAGCCTGAGCATCTTTCCTGTTTGCATCAGTCATTTGTCCGAGGCACTTTGCGACCCATTCTCTGTTTTGAGGAGAGGTGGAATGAAAGCATGAGCTAGCCGTTTTGTGCTTTTAGACTCACTTGAGTGGACGAGGCCAAGAATCGCTAGACATCGTAATAAGCGTCTGCAATGTATTAGATGTAGGGAGAAGGATGTCCAGGAGTATTGTGGCTGTGTCACGGCACCAAGCAAAGCAAAACATTATCATTACCGCTGGAGAGATTTCTTATGGTGGCAGGAGGCAGTTGAGTGAGGAAGTGTATGTTTTCTACATTTGTATACCGCAATAAGCAAGCAGCTGCTAAGACACGGGGTACAATATGGTACGCTACTGACTATACTCCTGGGTGGTGTGATTGTAGTAGGTGAAGTGGACTTGTCTTCTGACTTGTGGCAAAGGAATTTGAAATACATTGTCGGGATGGAATGGAAGGGGGTCCATCAATTGCATAGGTTGTCATATCTCGTGTTAGCTAGTTGGCTGTGACCTCAAGTCTGCGAGAGGCCTGTCTATCACCTGTTTCTGTTGAACACCAAGACTAGGATTTCATGGCGTCCATAGTCTCGGTGGTGTGCCTTATTACGCGGGATGAAGAAAGGATCGAAGTAACAAGAAAATAGAACGACGGATAAATATCTAAAACACACTAAACACAAAATGGAACGACGGATACATTTTAAATACGCATCTAAACAGATCCGTCGTAGATGTCGTTCCAGCATCATCGATGTCCATTAGCAATCCCTCCATTAGCAGTCCCTCCATTAGCAGTCCCTCCATTAGCAGTCCTTCCTTTAGCAATCCCTCCATTAGCGGTCCCTCCATTCACATGATCGTTCATATGCCCATTGGCAACCCCATTCTTTATTTTCAGACCGTTCATATTCCCATCAACAACTCCATTCTTTATCTTCAGATCGTTCAAATACTTGTGGGCTTTTCCAAGCATCCAGATCGGGAACGAAAACTTGAAGTTCGGGTACGCAATAGCGCAAGTCTTGTTGAATATACCTTCAATCGCTTCCTGTGGCCATGAACCATTCTACCAAATAACACCATTTCAGGTCAGAGACCAGCAGTTCTAGATGAGAGAAAACAACATACAGGACGTTGCCGAGACATTACCAGCCGAACAGCCTTTTCAATGGGTTCAGCATGGGGATATCCTGCATACATAAGGCCCATGACAGCCCAGCACGTTTGAACTACTTGGGTATCTTGATGTTCGACCCAAGCGCTGAGCTCACAAGACTGGTATCACATGTTAGGGACAAAATCCAGCATCACAACTTCAGGCTAGCATACCTTCCAGCTTTCGCCCCATCCACCATCCGCTCGCTGCTTCTCGATTAAAAACTCGCAAGCTCTTCTTGAGGAGTCACTCGTTTCGTAGGTCTCACCGACCAGAGATAGAGATTCAAGAGCAAATTGGGTAGCGTAGGTGAAACAGATACCCCATGAGCCAACCCAGCCCCCTTCAGACTTCTGAATGTCATGGAGATATTTGAGAGCGCGTTGAATGGTTCGCCTAAAACTAACTCGGACTTGCTTTTAGGCAGGAATCAGTAAGTTACTTACTCAATATCTTCAGGGCGATAGTTGGGATATATTTGGCGGAATATAGAAAGAGAAGTTATGACTGATGTTGTGCACTCAGGATATGTATATTCAATCATAATATCACCTGCATCGAAGTTCTTAGGAATTGGATCGGAATCTTTTTAGCGTGAGCGACTTACCGAAAACTTCAGCAGGGTTGAGCAACTCTAGCCATGCGGGGCCTCTGACAAGTTCATAAGTGGCATAGCCACCAGATGAATTTTGCATGGAAAGGAGGAGGTCGATTGCGTCATGCAAGCGACATTCCGAAACAAGCTTCGGCGTAAAGCTTGAATGTTGTTATGACATGGCTGAGAAAAGTAGGTGATAAAACTCACTCAAGTCGATGCTGAAGATACATAGTCGCTTTGAGGGCTTCACCTGTACAGTCACTGACCGTATAACCCTGTTCCTTAGTGCTAACACACGTGTCAAGTCGGAAGTTGAGGTAATTAACGTGAAAGACATACCTAAATCCCCACGCACCCTTCGTTGCCTGCCGATAGCTTGTATGGAAGTGTCTAGGGTTGTCCCTGATTTGCGCTTGGTCAAGCCATTCCAGTGCCTTGATCAAACTCGTTTTATTTTCGTCTAGTTCTGCGAGGCCAGTCTCGACAAGAGCTTGCGTGATGAAGCCTATATCCCAAACCTGACTTCCATTCGTTCCACACATCCTCATACCATCCTCTCCCAGCCACATGAAGTCCTGGCGCTTGCATTCATGCATCTTGTAAGCATGACTCTCTGGCCCATCGACGTGAGCTCGCACTACAAGATTAAACATTTTCGAGACAGGACCAAGGTTTTGATATCCAGTATTTTCATCTTCATAGACGACAAGGTCATATGCCTTTTTGAGGGCAGCCGAACGGAGAGGGGGTATCGTGCATTGTTCGTACGTGGCCAACATTACAGAAAGCATATCGTATAGTGTGGAGTGTGGAGCATACAGGTCAACCGAGCAGACATTATTTCGCTGGTCTGGCCAATAGATGGAATAATAATCCTGTGTATAGAGTTCCTGAGAATACAAAAATTATTAACATTGTCGTCGAACTTCTGCATTTCAGCTCACCTGACGCAACTTCAGGATGAAATCATTTTCAGGGAATGTGTACCTGATCCCATAGAGGTAGCTCATGGGAATGTAGACCGCACGAGTATGAATCCACCATCTATGTGGGTGAAAGGGTACCCAGTCTGGTAACAGCCTTGCAGTCGTCAAGCTAGTATCTCATCATCGTATAGCTGAACACACCAGAGTTCAGGAGGGACTGGATTGTTCCCTTCCCAGTCATAGACGTTTAATAAAGACAACCAGAATTTGCCCCAGGCAGGAATCGCAGTAGCACCACCTTTTTACGTTCAATTTCAGAAAATTTTAACTTCCTGGCTCTTACTTGACTACAATACCCACCTAGTTTATGTAGGCAAGCACGTGCCTTAGTGCAGACGGGGTGGTCGGCGTCGACGCCGAGAATACGGAGCGCGACGTAGTTCAATCCAGTTCCAAAACATGACGAGGGACCTTCAACATGTCTACAGAGTGGTTTAGTGGTTAGCTAGATTCTTGGTCACAGTAACAAACGTACATGCCCCAACCACCGTCTTCAGGATGAGCACGGTTAAAGAGGTACCTGATCATCTCGAGGCGCTCTTCTTCTTTGAATGTCATCCCAGATATATAGGAACCGATTACAAGACCAGGAAGTAAGAACATAGGTCCACCGTATTCTCCAGGCCAGTGTCCATCGTGCGACTGCAAGTGCTTGTAGAATTCATACCCGTTCTTTGCTGCTTGAAGCATGTTTTGTGCTGGAGGGAGGTCAGGAAGACCCTAAGACTGCTTTTGAGAGAACAGAGAACATGGCTGAGCAAGAACATACGGTTTCCAAACCCAACCAATATTTGTCGATTTCATTCTGTGGCCAGGCCTTGCATTCCTCGTCGGTTTTGAGGTAGTGCCATGTATGGCGGCCACCGTCACTTACAAGCAGTCTCCAGCGCGAGTAGTCGGTGAAAGGACTCTTGCCAGAGAGTGCGACGTTGGCTTTTACATACATAGCCAAAAGCTAAAGCTGTAGACCATGATCGTATGATTTTGTTTCGCGCAAAATGCCGGAGATGCCGAAGATGGCGGATCAGCATCTAATTCAAGTAGGTCTTGTTTTAGTTCTCACCAGTATGTCCTTCCGTGACGCGAATGCCATCGTCATTGAGACAAGCAGGACTGCTGTGAAAGCAGGGTTAGGTCTACCTGAACTCCTCAAACCTCCTCCAGTCGTGAGTCACCCGGTCTGCTGCTGACTCAGATTCAACGATGAAGGATAGGAAATACTTGCGCGTGTCGGTATCAGGAGGAACGCATCAGGAGACACTAATGTCCCTACACGTGATGCCAGTGTTTTTGACGCAGCGACAGCTTCCAGCAGCCGGGCAACATCTGCCCTGCCACAGCCCATGAAGCCTGCTGTTACGGATTATCTAGTCGGAGAGCAGTTGGATGAAGCTCTTAGAGCCAACCAGGACATAATCATATCATGGCCATTCGCCAAGGGAGATGTTGCAGATTGGATGCAAGCAGAGGCAATCTGGTGTGTGGATTTCCTGTCCTAACTATTAACTATTGTAAAAAAAAAAAACGCAGGGAGTATGTCCTCTTTAATAAGCTACAACGTCGGCGTGTCCAAAACGAGTCTCCAGTCTTCTTATCAATCTTTCCAGGACTCTCACGCTTAACCTATGAACGACTATGTCAGATGTTCTTTGAGCACTTCAATGTCCCGGGTTTTGGGGTTATGGAACGCCCTATGGCTCAACTCTATGCTGGAAACAGCCTGAGTGGTGTTGTCGTTGACATTGGTGACTATGAGATCAACATCACCCCAATATATGAAGGGTTCATTGTCCGCCATGCAATGATGCAAATGCCGTTAGGGCTCAAAGATTGTGAAATTTACCTTGCCAATCTTCTACGGTCCAACCAAAATATCGTCAATGCCCTTTCTCCCCCCGAAAGTCCACTCGATCCCGAAACCTTGACAGGAAGATTAGCAGAGCTGGTTCAGCAATTGTGGAGAGATGGTCACATCAAAATACCTTCAAATGGTGGAACAGTCGTTCCTGACGACGAGGGAGTGACCGATATCGCAGCCATTGTTGTGGCAGGAAAGGAAAAGGCAGTCATCGAAAGTGGCATGAGGAGGAAGGCAACAGCGAGGGCAACAGCTGCTGAACTCGCCCGCGCCCGTGAAATTGAAGACTTGGACCTGATCACAGTACAATTCGCCGGGCTTTCTCTGACTGTCGGAAAAGAACGTCACAGAATGTGCGAGCCGCTATTTGACCCGAGGCTAATGAGTGGGATTACTCTGCGCGATAGTCAAGAATTAGTTCATCCTCTGCAAGAGCTGGTAGCACAAGCTGTCAGACTCACGGACATAGATCAACGCAACTCTATTTGGGGAGGATTGCTTGTCACAGGGGATATAACGCGATGCATCAAAGGTACGCACATTGTGCTTGACGGTACTACACTGAGACTGACTTCCCTCAAGGGATCGGTTTCGCTCTTCAGTCTCGACTGACACCATACATGTGCAACTCCGATGCATCTCTGGATTTCCAGCCTCGTGGCATACGTCTTCTTTCAGTCCCAGAATATTACTCGGAATACCGAGAAACAGGGAACGGCTATGCCGGCTTTCTGGGAACCAGTATCGCGGCCAAGGTTTGCATTGTCTGTTTTGCACCATTCCGCCATGTTCTGACTGCCCTGTAGGTCATCTTCAACGAACCCGGGGGACGAAACTATGTGACAAAATCAGAATACGGAAGCAGGGGACCGAGCTCTATAATAGACATGACACCCTTTCTCATATAATGTGTATAAGTGTTCTTGTCGATACATGTGCATGGTATAATGTGGAGCGATCTTCACAGCGCGGATCTCAAACAAAGTTAGGTGCATGGCTTTGACCATAACATGGTGAGTTATCAATCGCAAGGGAATCATATTTGGTGAATCAATTCACCACATGATCCGATTATCAAATTTAAAAATAGTATTTAAATAGACTTGTACCCGCTCCATCGACTTCACGCAATGCCGTTCACAACTAAGCAAAGGGACCCGCTTGAGAAGAAAGGGTGTGTAATCGCCTTCCGGCGAGGTCATACGCGTAAATCGCGTCAACAAACGCGTAACGCTGACTTTAATACCAGGACAATGACAGGCGTTGAACAAGGAGAAGGGCCAGTTGTTAAGAAGCGGAAGCTGGAGAATGGAGGACCGTTTGCCCCTCAGGCGTTGCAGTCACAACCCTCTTTCGTGGACGTTCTGGAGAGGTTGAAAAAGGAAGAGGAGACGAATGCAACAGGTATATCCGAGACTTATCGTTTCATCTAGTAAGTCTCACTCATTCCTCAGAGGCAGAAGGAGGTGCTGGTAAATGGGCGCGCCCCGCATTGCCAAAAATTGACCCAGGTCGAGATTCAATAAGTAAGTAGAGAGCAGCTCTTAGGACGCTTTATCATGAGACTCGGCTAGTTTTCCAACAGATAGACGTGGAAGAGGGACTAGATGGCAGAGGCCTTTTTGGAATCCGGATGTATGGTGTCACAGAGGTGAGTGGACTTGTGGCTCAAAGTTTAGCCTCTTGTTTTACAGTTTTGTAGGAGGGGTACAGTGTCATGACATATATCACCGATTTTCTACCTTATTTCTACATCGGAATGCCGCGAGGCTTTCGGGATGATGACCTCAGTGCTTTTAAGGAACATCTGAACGTAGGCAGTAGTGTATCCTCTCCGTTTTCTGAATGCTAATCATGCCAAAGCATCTGGCTGGAAGTAATTTAGTGAAACGAGTGGAAAAAGTGCCTAAGCGTACTCTGTGGGGTTATAAAGGAGACGACTGGATACCCTTCCTCAAGTTGACAATATCAGATCCCAAAAGTCTCCCAAAGATTCGAGATAAGTCGATGTATCCCCAGCTTTTTAGTTTGTTGATCTCACTTCCTTCTGCACGTCTCTTTGAGCGCGCAGAGTGCCAATTTAGAAATCTATTTCCTCCTGATCCGGTCCCTACGTTCGAGAGTAACCTAGTTTTCACTCTGAGATTCATGATCGACACCAAGGTATCGTCTCTTCACGGTACTCTAGGCGTATTCTCATGAACTACTAGGTCGTTGGTATGAACTGGATTGAGGTTCCGGCAGGCAAGTACAAATTAATCCAAGACCAACACAAGCGTTCTCATTGTCAGATTGAGCTTCACATGAGGTATTGAAGATCTTTTCCGTCGTCATACACGCTAATGCTCACTATCGCTAGATATGATGCTTTCACCTCGCATTCGCCAGAAGGTTCCTGGCAGAAAATGGCACCTCTTCGCATTCTAAGCTTCGATATTGAATGTGCGGGCAGAAAGGGCATCTTCCCCGAGGCAGAACAAGATCCAGTTATTCAAATTGCCAACATGGTAACACAGAATGGTGAGTAATTCTAAAGTGTACTCCATACGCCCTCACCCTGAACTCATATCAGGAGAGGATAAACCATTCATTCGGAATATATTTACGCTTAGTTCTTGCTCGCACATTGTTGGATCTCAGGTCCTGTCTTTTCAGGATGAAAAGGCGATGCTTGAGCAATGGCGAGAATTTGTTGCGCAAGTTGATCCTGATGTTGTCATTGGGTATAACGTTGCCAATTTCGACTTTCCTTACTTGATGGATCGAGCGAAGGCCCTGAAGGCGAACGATTTCCCTTACCTAGGACGATTGAGAGGTTCGTGTTGGACATACAGCTCTCTTGGTTTTGTGTTTGAACGTGGATAGGTGTGAGAACTGAGATCAAGAATACTCACTTCTCTTCGAGGGCTTATGGTCAACGAGACTCGAAGGAAACTCCTCTTGATGGCCGTCTTCAGATGGACCTTTTACAATTCATGCAGCGAGAACACAAACTTCGCAGCTATACCCTCAACTCAGTTTGTGCCCAGTTCCTTGGCGAACAGAAGGAAGACGTACACCATTCTGTTATCACGGAGCTGCAGAATGGAACACCAGAGTCTCGCCGACGTCTAGCCGTGTATTGCTTAAAGGTGAAAACTTCGATATTTTTCTGATATATAGTTCTCATCTTCTCCAAAGGATGCTTACCTGCCGCAACGACTGCTGGATAAGTTGATGTGTTTCGTCAACTATACGGAGATGGCACGTGTAACAGGCGTACCATTCAACTACCTCCTATCTCGTGGTCAAAGTATCAAAGTGCTCTCGCAGCTATTCAGAAAGGCGAATTCCGAGGGATATGTTATACCTGCACTCAAGGAAAAAGGTGAGTTAATCACGGTCTTGATGGTGTGCGTACTAAGACTGGTTCTACCAGGTTCTGATGAAGCCTATGAAGGAGCAACTGTCATTGAGCCTCAGAAAGGCTACTACGACGCGCCGATCGCAACGCTTGATTTCAGCTCGCTTTACCCTTCCATTATGATGGCTCATAATTTGTGCTATACCACTTTGTTGGATAACATTACCATCCACAAGTTGAATCTTGTCAAGGATGTCGACTATATCCAGACTCCCAACAACGGTATGTCTCATTGAGACCTATAGCGTGCATGCTTAACTTCATCAGACTTTTTCGCTACAACTGCAAAGCGGAAAGGCTTATTGCCAACGATTCTTGAAGACCTCATTTCTGCCCGAAAACGGGCCAAGGCCGACCTCAAGAAGGAAAAGGACCCGTTTAAGAAAGCTGTATTGGATGGTCGACAGCTTGCCCTCAAGGTATTTATTTCATCCACGTAATTCCTCAATTTCAGACCGACAGTCTTTCCTTAGATCAGTGCTAATTCGGTATACGGTTTTACAGGAGCTACTGTTGGCAAGCTCCCGTGTTTAGCTATCTCATCCAGTGTAACGGCGTACGGCCGGCAAATGATTGAGAAGACCAAACAGGTCAGACTTTCCCTTCTTTGATCTCGATAAATATTCATGAACTGCAGCAAGTAGAAGCTGAATACTGCATAGCCAATGGGCACACTCATGATGCTCATGTTATTTACGGTGACACCGATTCTGTGATGGTGAAGTTTGGGCCAACTGATCTCGCTAAAGTAATGGCCCTTGGTGCGTAAACTCGGTTGAATGTACGCGATTATTTGTGACTCGCTTTGCAGGAAGTGAAGCCGCTGAATTCGTTACTGCAAAATTCATCAAACCTATCAAACTTGAATTCGAAAAGGTCTACTGGCCGTATTTGCTCATCAGCAAGAAACGGTATGCCGGTTTGTATTGGACCAAAGTGGAAAAGTATGACAAGATGGATTCCAAGGGTATTGAGGTGTGATGTCTGTTGTACAGCTAGTTTTTTGGCTGACCACCAGATAGACTGTGCGAAGAGATAACTGTAGACTTGTTTCCACCGTCATTGAGACCAGCCTACATAAGCTCCTGATTGACAGAGATGCCAAGGCTGCAGAGAGGTTTATAAATGTAATCGTGTTCCATATTCTTCAACTTATTCTTTGTCGCAGTTACGTCAAGCAAGTAATCTCGGACCTCTTACAGAATAAGATTGATATGTCTCAGCTTGTGATCACCAAAGCATTGGCTAAGACGGGTCAATAAACATTATCTCGAGTAATGATCGACTAGATCTGACTCCATGCCATAGACTACACTGGGAAGCAAGCACACGTGGAACTTGCGGAAAGGATGAAGCAGAGGGATGCTGGTTCTGCTCCTGCTTTGGGAGACCGTGTTGCGTACGTCATCGTCAAGGGAATCAAAGGTATCGCAGTCGCTTTTTCGGACACCAGATCATTGCTGAGCCACCTATCCCAGGGGCTGCGGCATATGAGAAGTCGGAGGATCCTCTTTACGTGCTCGAAAACAGCATTCCTATTGACACAAAATACTACCTGGAAAATCAGCTGTCGAAACCACTAATGCGAATCTTTGAGCCTATCCTCGGAGAGAAAGCGACTTCCTTGCGTACGTCCGTTCTCCTTCCTTTCCAGCGAATCAGAGCCATATAAAAAAATCTTCTGTAGTGTCTGGTGACCATACCAGATCGATACAGATAGCTACTCCGACCGTAGGAGGTCTCATGAAGTTTGCTGTGAAGACCGTTACCTGCCTTGGGTGCAAGACGGCATTGCGGTCAAATAACAGTGTCCAGAGTGTGTCTTTTTACTCCTTCCTTGGAATGTCAGACTGAGTTGGCGTGTGTCAGATGGTGCCGTTTGCAACAACTGCCGTCCCAAGATATCCGAATTATATCAAAAACAAGTGACGATGACTTCCGAATTGCAAGTACGATTCGCTCGACTATGGACACAATGCCAGAGATGTCAAGGTTCCTTACATCAGGTACGAATTACTGTTTCTCTGAGACATTTGGTTTCTGAGGAGAAACTGAAGGATGTCTTGTGTACGAGTAAGGATTGTCCTATATACTACATGCGAAAAAAGGCCCAGAAGGATGTTGAAGACGCGAATGGAGTGCTGGAGCGTTTTGATGAAGAGATGTGGTGACATTGACGTGTTTATGACTTGGCTTCGTATTTATAATCCCGCTTGGATTGATACACTATTTGATATACCGCGAGTGTCATGAGTCTGTCCATCGTTTGTGTTGCGAGCTGAGAAGTTGTAAGGTATGTATCATCTCTGGTACGCCCAAGACAGTTGCGGATTTGGTAAATGAGCATGTTCAACCTATCTTCCAATCCATTTTAGGTGAGTGTAGACCATGAGGTGAATTTCCACACCATCAGATGCGAATAGCATCAAAGGGAGTGCATGAGATTGATTTATGAATCCTTGAATGAACAAGTTATTAGAATACATTCTCAGAAACATCATTCAACGGCAATTTTTTTTAAAAAAACAAGAAGTCGACAACCAATTCAGAACCAAAGTGCGCCAGGGAACAGCCTACGACACGTCGCAGGTTGTATGTGAAACTGATGCCAGCATTCCCTTGTCCTCTCAGTGACAAGCAACAGCCATTACTGCCTGCTGGGTAGGGCCTGAAAGTTGTCGATAGACTACCATGGATTTAATAATAGATTGTTGAACTAAAACGATAATCTGATCGGCATTCACCGTGATAGATCAGCACCCAATTGGGCATTAAGAACTGTATAGTTTCATCAACCATAACATACCGATATCAATCCTCGAGATATTACCGACAACTATCACACTAGTCAGCAATGGCCCCAACAAAAAAATCCAAGGCAACAAAAAGCACTGAATCAATCAATGCCAGGCTTGCTCTCACCGTGAAATCGGGCAAGTATACCCTTGGTTACAAGTCTTCCCTCAAGGCGATGACGAACGGTAAAGGTGTGTGTGCTTCGTTCCCTATCTTTTCGGGGGCTGGAGCGTGAGGCTGAGAAGGTCCCTTGAGCTGATAAAATACTTTTTTCCCCCGCTCCTCTGGATGGTCTTGATTTCTTCTCTTGGCTTTACTTGGTTGTTCTGGTTTCTGGTGGTCAGCCAAACTCGTGTTGATTGCTGGCAACTGCCCTCCTCTGCGTAAATCTGAGTTGGAGTATTACGCCATGCTCTCCAAGACTAGTGTCCATCACTTTGCTGGAAACAATGTCAGTCTTGGTACTGCTGCTGGAAAACTCTTCCGTGTTAGGTATGTCATTGTTGTGTATATGGTTCGATTGAAAATTTATCGATGTAGTGTCATGACTGTCACCGACCCTGGAGATTCAGACCTTCTTAACTTCGCTGAGGGTAATGCTGCCTAGGCTTATATTTGATGGGTCTTATCTATTCATGCATTTTCTTACGGTCATCCGTGTGTATTATGAGTACGACTCTATCAAGTGTTGGAATACTTCAACATGGAGTATGGATCAACGTCATCCCACAAGCCGCTCAGCTGAAAAAGAGCTCATTGACACGACGCATGGTATCAGCAGGACTTGAGACTGAATGTCCGATCGTACGAGGATCTGAAAATATCTCGTAGTCATTGCCACCCTAGAGAAGTATGTCAGAAATTGCATGTGGTATTGTGCAAGGTACTAACTGGGTGGCATTTGTCACCGAAGAAGTGAATCTCGTTGAAATTTTCGTCTTCAAGTCTACGAAGAGCGTACGTCTTGTCCCAACCACTAGGGAAAATATCAAATGAGAGTTGGCCACCGATAGCAAAAGTCAATCCATAATCAGAGAATTTTTCCCTGAGGACTTGAACGAATTTTGTTCGATAACCATTTTGCTATGTCTCAGAGTGAGTGCCGCGAGAAAGCGGGTTTACGAATCGTACCTTATCAACTCGTTCGAATTCGACTCTTTCCTGGGCACTACCATCCTTCGTCAGTCATGAAGAATCACCATAGATATGACCTGACCTCGCGTTACGGCCGATTGGACTAACATTGATCATGCCTTGACGAAACTCAACAAAGGTTCCACTAGTGAGGTATTAAGATCTAGTATGTGTAGGTAATGATACTTACCGTTTAATGGGAATGTCCAAGTCGGCAATGTAGTGGAGAATGAAGTTCACTAGAGTTTTGTAACGCTCTTCTCCAATAAAGTTAATGAACGATTCGGAAGGTAGGGCTTGTCCCAATTTATATGCAGTCAGGCCATTTTCGAAGAAACAATAGTCCATGTCGGCAAGCACTATACTTATATTCCGGAGAGTAATTTTAGTGGGACAAGTATGAACTTACAGTCAGTTCCGGGTAGTTCCAGTTGTTCCTTGATTTTAGGAAGATCAGAGCCGCTAACAAATCCGACAGCAACCTTCTTGCGTAACTTCTTCAGAGTCTCAATCATCTCTGCGGACGCTGCCTGCCAACGTGGATGATTGACGAACACCGTTAGGGTGTACACTCGCTCAGATGAGAAAACATACTTGACGCGCAGGCGTAAGTGTCCCATCTACATCAAAAAGGCAAACAGCGTTGCGTGGTCTGTCTCTGAAGTTCTTGGACATAGTGATTGATTATGCAAGATCTAATGACAGGTCAATATGTGGTCAGTCAGTCGGAGATCGCCGAGACAGTGATATGATTGTTTTAGCTAAATACTGCTTTTCCAGCAACGAATGCAGTCGGTTCATAACATCCCGCGAGAGCTGTTGGACACACTGACCCTGAAAAGTTTACGTTTGGACAAACCGCCACCACCGGATTACAAACATGCTCCCAATGCCGACTCCACCGATGGTGCTGTAAATCCTGGAGCGAATATCGATGCTCGTGCATGTAATATCTGCTTGGGCGTCACTTTCATAGATGTAGACGAACAAAGGATACATTTTCGCTCGGATTGGCATCGATATAATGTAAAGACGCGACTTTCGGGCAGACAAGCCGTATCTGAGGAGGCATTTAGTCGGCTCGTAGAAGGTATGTTTTGTAGCTGCTTGCAGATCTAAATCAATGCACCCATTTTGTATAGCTTTGGATGACTCGTTATCTGGCTCTGCATCGTCATCAGAGGAAGGATCTTCAGAGGAAGATTCCTCGGATGCGGTGACCACCCTCATTAAGAAAACTAAGCGTCTCGGCCCGCAGGTCAACTCAGAAGCAGATGATGAAGCATCTCGGCAAAACAAAGTACCACAATCGCCAATTGTATGGTTCAACTCTCCGGAACATCATACTCAACTGGGTATCTATCGAACCATCTTTCCCTCATACATTGAATCAAATATGTATCTCGATGAACTCAGAGAGATACAGTCGGGCGGTCCCGATGGAAGAACCTGGGCCATGTTTATGGTTGCAGGAGGCCACTTTGCTGGAGCCATTGTCAAAGTAGGAAGATCAGATGAAGAAAGAAAGAAAGAGGAGGAGGAGGCTGCTAATGGAAGGAAGAAGAAAACCAAGAAGCCCATTTCGGAGACAGAAGTGCTGCGGCATAAGACCTTCCATCGCTATACGAGTGAGTACTTCATCAAGAATTCTTTGTAACCAGTCATATTGATATCCGACTTAGCAAGAAGAAAGCAGGGTGGCTCACAATCATTGAACGATAATGCGAAAGGTCCTGCAAAAAGTGCCGGTGCTCTTTTACGTCGTTATGGCGAGCAGGCTTTACGAGATGTAGAAATGCAGTTGATTACTTCCAGCATATATATATTGATTTTCTAGACAGGATATCCGCAATCTGCTCCTCGATTGGGCCGAGGATATCGACGCATGTGAACGAATCTGGATTCGCGCTAGCACTTCAAATCGCCGAATATTCCTTGATTTTGAAGGACTTATAACCAAAGGAGATGTTCGCCTCCGAACGTTTCCTTTCCCAACACGTCGGCCGGTGAGTTTTGCAAAATGCCTTTATTGGATTGAGGTCCAATATATCGGGCTAGACACAATCTGAACTTGCACGCTGTCTTCTCGAACTCATCAAGCCCAAAGTTTCTCACTTAACGGAAGAAGAACTTCGCGAGCAGGACGAAGCCTACCTTGCCTCCATTAAACCGAAGCCTCCTAAGCCTGCTCCTCAGCCACCGTCCCAGCAGTCCCAGCCTCTTCCATTACCAAAACCGAAGCTTACGAAAGATGATGAGATACTCAAAAACAAGTGGATTCGTGCATTTGACATGATATCTCGAGATCGCCTCGAGGCGTTTAAAGCGTTCTGGGACCGTGAGGCAGATGCATTAGGTGGAATAAATGCACTCATACCCGAGTATGCTTACGCCGATGTAAATGGAAATCTGAAAAGGGCAGCGACGTTTCTACAAGCTGCTGCAGCTGCCGGAAGTGAAGATATTCTTCAGTGGTTGTTGACAGACGGAAACGCGGATCCCACCGTACCGGTTCCTGCGGTTTGTCGCGATGACGATCAGGATATCCCAGATGACCTGCAAGAACCCGATGGAGAATCCGTCCCTTTAAAACCTGGCGGCTACCGAACTGCGTACGATCTCTCCAGGACGAAAGTCGTGCGTGATATCTTCCGGCGATGTGCCGCAACGTATCCAGACAAATGGGACTGGTTCGTAGCGGGTCGAGTTCCGAGTGGCTTGAGCAAGCAAATGGAAGACGAGAGGGATGAGAGAAAAAAGGCGCGAAGGAAAGGCTTGAAAGAAAAGTTTAAGGAACGAGAACGGGAGGCGACCACAAAGAAAGTTGCTGTTGGAATGGTTGAGTCAATACCAGAGCCTCCGCCTGCTTCAAAACCAGAAAATAAGACCGGTCCACAGAAGTTGGGAGGTGTTTCCGGTGCTACTGAAGGTACCGCTGGGCTCACACCGGAGATGAGAGCAAGGGTTGAAAGAGAGCGCCGAGCAAGGGCAGCAGAAGCTCGCCTGAAAGCTCTTCGGTAATGAATAAATACCTTCTTATAAATGCATTGCATGTCTCTGCCCTTCACTCTTAATGAGTGATCCGTCCCTTCAGCCCTCGTTCTTGACCTCGAGAAGATTGATGAGCGCGAGAACGAGTTTTTTATCGAAGAAATTTGCGCCGCTTGTGAGGCTAAGCTAGGTCAGTTGTGGCGTTCATCTTGATTATGATTCTTGAAATTCGACTGCGATATTGATTTCTCTGACCCGCATTATGGTTTTGCAAGTTAGCTATGAAGCACAATGTAGATATGCGACGCCGTCTTGTTTGATATGTGTTCCTGCTACTTTATAGGACGAGCTGTTTTTGGGCAAATCCTCATCCAAGAACACCTATCGCCTCTGGATTTTCCGGTCGGTTGGTCCCGTCTTATCCCAAGCTTCAGAGTTCCTATGTCACGAAATGCAATTTCCCGCAAAGACTGAGGTATCTGACCAACCTTCTGTGGGAAGATATTTATCAGAAATTATGTCTAACATATTTAAGTCTATGAGGTCGAAGGAATTCGTGAGCAGATATCTGACACAAGATGGGCCTTGGTTACACATCAGTCTCGATTGCCCTGGTCACTTATCAAACTTTTCAAATGCAAACCTCTATTTACTCTCTCTATTCGACAGGTGCATAAGTTGCTTGTTCCTCTCTAAAATAATACCCTTTCTTATCCATTGATTGTTTGGAGAAACCTCCCTTACGTTTTATGATTTGTAACATTTTATTTTATTTATCTACTACATTTGTCCAATATCTCTCATTATTCTTATCGCTGATGAGCTCAGTAAGCTAAAGGTTTTTGCCTCCTAGTGTAGCTTTCCACACCTGCCTTATCACCAATCATCACCAATCATGCCCCCATTGGAGAGTACAGACACAGGCTCTTCCTTCAAGAACCATTCAGGTGCCCTTGTGGCCTTGCTGAAATTAAAACCAGATACTACATCCTTGCGGAGTGCAGAAGATGCTGTGACTTCTCTCGTGGGAAATCACCTGTCCCATGTCATCAAGTTCCTTCTTTTTTTTTTTTCTTTTTGAATCGTCGATTTGTAACGCGGGGCTCGGTGGCAGTCCGCAATCAAGTTCCTTCTAGAGAACCCGCTTTCTGTTTCCCTGATCAAATCTCTTAGCAGAGCAACATTGTGTACTCTTTCGCATACCATCTCCCGTATCTCATGATCCCTATTTCTCGTTTCCTTCTTCTCGTTTCTGTCTCTTATTTAAGTAATGTGGCTTGTTACCTACCACGGACCGTGATCGAGCGCTGTGTAATATTGTTGAACAAAAAAAATAGCTTTTCACACCTCAGTTCTGCACTACTAGGGCCGAGGTGAATATTCCTCTTATTTGGCTTGATACTGATTGTACCTAAATGACATTTTGACAGGTATTTATTAATCATTTGGGCTGAGTTGATAACCTCACAGGTGTTAATCACTGTGCTGTTTTAACTGCTCTATGAACTTTTTACCCAAGGTCCTTGAGAGCTATACAGCTCAGTCTACCATCGAGCCCCGTGTAATAAACTGTTGATTTTTTTGAAAAAAGAGAGCTATACAGCTCAAGAGGGGAAACTGATGCATATGGGTTTTCCTTGATGGTTGAAATTCCATTTCATAATCTAATTAGCTGTAAGTAATAACACACTCATAAGGAAAGGGATTACAAGAGTCTTACCTCAGATGGTAATTGACATTGCAGCTTATGATATCATCATTTGATCGGTCTGGCTCAATATCGCTTCTATCATGGCCATTTCAACTGTGGGTTGTGTTGAAATATGATCGTTGGATAGTGAATATAAACAAATTACACTACTTATATACCTGTATCTTCATCATGTAACGTAGCCACCAATATGAAACAATAAAATCATCGTGTGCATCACGCAGGCTGGCATGAGATCCAGAATTCAACAGGTTGTCGAGTTGAATGCTCGTGATTCAGATTTAATCTGCCTTACAAGGCTTGAAATGTGTATCCTCCCTGACCCAGTGACGTGTATTGACTCGTTGCGAAAGGAAATTTCGATGACCATGGAAGTGGAGGGATGGAACAAAGTATCAATGGGGATGATGAGAAATCTATGATGACTGTAGATCCAGTATTGTTGCATTCTATCAGAGATAGAAATGCATAGATAGTTTTAATTGCCTCCAAGAGACTGAGTGTTCTTGTATCCTATCAAGCACACATGTCAGATGATGAGATTGTCATATTTCTAGATGACTGTTGCAATCATTGAAAGACTTGAGAATTTCTCGCTCTTGAATTTTTGCAACAGTAGACATATCTTGTGCTTGGAAAGAAGTTTGTATAACTTGTAAGCCTGAGGCATGTCCCTAGTTCTGATGCGATCTGGTGCTAATTGAGAATCCGGATGTCGTGCATTGAATGCTTTTATGACACGAATATTCGGAGTGGTTACATTACAGACTGGGGTCATGCAGGAGGTCGGTATCAATGCCGACAAAACTCAAGTTGTCCATTTTCTTCTGCATAACTCCAAACGTGATGCATTTTGGTGCCTTCGCCGACTCACTACCACCCTGAGTCGACTTCTGCATGGGCTGGGGCCGAGATAAATCGACCCTGAGTGCCTTCATTGCTTGCCCAACCACCATCTGGATGTCTCTGCACCCTTCCTGTCGACGAACGCCCACCAATGTCGACTGCCTTTGATCCATGAGCCTGGACTGTTGATCACTAACAAATCTAGTGAAATTATCTAAAGTGACATTTGTTGTCCCCTCGTTATCGTCTTCATTATTTTTCTTGATCTCTTTCACTCTGAGCTGCTTCGCCCATCTCTTCCTTGAACGTGACCATGATTGGCTATCCACAAGATTTTGAGTTTGACATATGGGTGGATTGACCAACAATTGCTCCCTCCTTTCCCACTTCAATTCTGCTATCTGTGACCTCTGAACCTTCACGAAAACAGCTCCAAGATTTACTTTTGGTAAATGGGTTGTTGCAAAGCTGTTTGATTTGTTTAGATCTGTTGCGGATCCAGGAACATTTGCCAGGGACTGCTGCCATGAAATAGGTAGCCATGTCATACTAGAGATACTACAAGATGATGAACCCTCATCATGAGTTTCAAGATGCTTTTGGAGAGTTTCAATGCCTCGAAGGGACTTGAATGGACATTCTAAATTAAATATGAACTATCAACAGATATCATGATGTTCCAATTAAGGAGCATACCAGAAAATGGGCAGGAAATTTTGAGATGTATTAAGTGAGCCGTGTCAAGATGCTCAACAAATGTTGTATAACTTGGGTGAAAGTGCTGATTGCATTTTGGAAGAGCACAATGAAAGCCTTCCTAGTAAGAAATCATGAATAATGTTCTTTCATCAAACAAAAACATTACCCTTCCTCTATTCTGGCAGTGCACAATTAGTAGATGCTGAAGAACACAATCAGCAGGCAAAATCCACTTTGCACAATGTTATTCTATCATACCTTGCGCAAAAGTGTCCATGATGCCAGTACAACTCCACATGCATCCTTTGTTCCAATCCCCCATTCACATCTCACTGGATTGAGAATATCCTTTGCAAGTTCAATCAAATCTTCTGAGGTAGCCACTCCCTCATCTGAATGTCCTGATTCCTTTATCATAAGTGGGGTATATGGCTGTCCTTTATGCCAAATCAACAAAAATGGTGTTTCTTGGGCTGTTACAAGGACCAAAATTGATTTTAGAAGTCGGAATCCTCTAAGAAGTGTCTGCAATAGATGACCTTGGTAAGGGAAGACTAAAATGTGACCAGGCGTTCTTATACTCAAACCACCATGTGGTTTGGTTTTTCCCACGGTTCCGTGGGGGGAGGAAGAGGGCCGACTCTTCGCCTCGTCGCATCACCAATTAAACCTGACTAGCTTCACACCTAGCTCTGTGTCATATAATCTGCCGGCATGTCTGCTAGTGCCCCACCTGCTGTTGTCCACCATCAGCAACATCCAATCAGTTTCGGTCATCGCGACTTTGAAACCAGAGCTGACATCATAAACGGACACAGCTGTTCCATGTATAAACTTAGTACGTGTTGTTGGAATTTGGATCTCATGCGAGCCTGCGCGATGCATGTGATTCTTTATTGTTTCACGTTCTATTGTTCTAGACAGGTATATAAGTAGAATAAGTAGTTTGTATTCATCATCCGTTTGTACCCTCCCCATTCGTATTTCAACACGTGTTAGCTTGTTGAATCACAATCCCCTCCTCCTTTCCATTTTCTCCTCATTTTCTATCTCTTTTTTCAAATGTTCGAAGCAAGTCGCAAGTAAGCTGACTTTCACTTGTGTTTGTATATAGAGCTTTTCATCACGTTATAGATTTTTGATTTAAACAAACTCTATTACCCATATCAAGAATGCTACCTCTACACCGACTACCGACACATCTTGCAGAAGATCTCACCCTCCATATATCTTAGGTGCCTGATAAGGGATAGAGGCACTTACAGAATTCCTACCCAAATCCAATGCCTGAACAAGATCAGAAAACAGGCCCCCCATCCTTCTGGACATGCCGCTACCCCAAATATCCAATGACAAACTTTGCCCACACCCTCCTCCCAGGGTCACAAACCTTCCGTGGATACACCTCCTGAATGTTGGGCCCTGTTTAGGCCCCCCGTGTCCCAGCACTAGATTGCTTAAGGCGGAATAGAAATTCCGAATAAAAAAAACACATGACTATCAGGGAGATCAAATCTCAGGGCTTACCTAGACAACATGCTCTCAATCCTTTACTTATCTGCAAGCATAATAAGGGAGCCACTTCTCACCCTTCACTGCTAGCTTCTCTTAGACACCTTAAAAGAAAAGGTTGTCCTAGCAAGGCAAGATGGTCTCCAGGCTAAAGTTGATGAAAATAGCTGTTTTTTCGGATCTGGGTCCATTCACATCTCTTAATGCATCAAGGGAGTGGTCGAAGAAAACATGCATTGATAAAT
>Ga0153938_1000150_pt1 | contig 26280 bp, 22 predicted proteins | sample TSNY022MetaG_FD_104740 | JGI IMG/M metagenome (GOLD analysis project Ga0153938, IMG submission 104740) | Attine ant fungus gardens microbial communities from New Jersey, USA - TSNJ022 MetaG | ecosystem: Host-associated > Fungi > Mycelium > Unclassified | place: USA:New Jersey: Brendan T. Byrne... | reverse complement strand
TCCTGTACTTTTGAGGAATTACGAGAGTCTTGTGAATTTAACTGTAAAAAATTTGAATCTCTGGAAGAATTTGAACACGATAAAAACATTTTAACTGTTGTGTGCGGTTCAATCTATATAATCAGTGAAATTATACCTCAATCGGTTCTTCAACAATAATTTCTTCAATGAAACTGTTGATTTTGCCGGGTACGAATTTCTGGCATGAATTCCATATCAAAGTAGGTTTTGGTTCTTTTATTGAAGGGCTCGGATAATCGTTATTGCATACGCCTTTCAACATATTGGTTGAACCGTCGACACTGGATTCAAAACAAGCGCAGCAATTGCATATTTTTAGAATAAATCCATGTTCAAAAAGTTTTACTTTTAATTCCTGTAACGCATCTATCATTCGCAGGTGTTTGCTCGTAGTGAATTTTTTATTTTTGAATATAAATCTTACTTTAGCTAATCCTGATTCAGATATGAATTCCAATTTACACGGAAGTTCTCTATCTTGAGCCATAACAACAACATCCATGGCTAATTTTTCTGTACCTTCAGGGAGTTCTTCTCTTTTAAGGATTTTGTTTCTGATTGTTCTGACCGGCGGAAGGTTTTTGATTATATGACATAAAGAATATACCGGATACAGGAATAATTGCCCTGTTTCTTTGAGATTTAGTTTTGCATTTATTAAGCTCAAGCCAAAACCTATTATCAGAAGCATAAAAGTAAATAATACTATTTTGAAATCAACTATAAAATAATAGTTATATGAATGTTTTAAAACTACGGCATAAGCAAAAAGTAACAGCCAGATATTCGGATAAAGCAGAGATAATGTGTGTTCTGCAAATACGAAGTTTTTAGACCAAATTTGGCTGAAGCAATTTTTAAAAAGCTCAAGTCTTGCGGATAATCTCGGTTTTCTAAATTCATAATTTGTTGTGTCTACAAATGTTTGGATATTAGGATTATATGCGCAAGGAAACTGAATTTTAGAAAGCAGCAGACTATATTTTAATTCGGAATTTATATCTTTAAAATCAACAGTTGTAATTTTATCAACAATATCTTTTCTGATAATAAATACGCCTGAATCTGTAGCAGCAGCAAGACCAAAAAGAGAACGCGCTTTTCTGATAAAGTTCATATGATATTTTTGGTAAGCAGCTTTTATTTGATCTATCGGACCTAAATTGTCTGTAACCATTAATGTTTCACCGCTCAGTACATTATTTTTAATCAATCCTGCGTTAACTGTTGACAAAAAGTCTGCAGGAATGCTTCTGTCGCCGTCAATAAATACGTATGAGTCAATTCCTTGATCATGACATAATTTTTCTAATAAAACAGAAACAGCTTGGTCTTTACCAACTGTTCCGACATCTTTTATATTAATAACGTTTATAAACGGTTCTTTTTTGAATATTTCTTCCGAACCGTCAATACAATTGTCAAGAATTACATACACTTTGAAACTGTCAACAGGGTAATCCTGTCTCTTTAATTCATTTACTAATATTTCAAGAGAAGTTCTATTGTTGTGAGCATATATAATAACCGCTAAATTGTCTCTGTCTTCATATTGAGCATATCTTTTTTCGATTTTGAATTTCTTGTCGTTCAAATTTCTTATCGCTAATGCTAAGAAATATACTGAATATACCGCTATAAAGAAGTATAATAAGTCTAAACAAATTTCTAAAATAATTTCCATAGTACACCTTCCCTCATGATTATTTTATCAAAAGCCTTTCAAATTACCATAACATGTTAATAATTATGTAGAAAATGAATAAAAAAAGGCTCTCATTTTTCAACAAGAGCCTTAATTTATATGAAAAAATGTCTAAACAAGTTCAATAACTTTTTCTGCATTTTTAGCTGCAAGATCAACTAAGTTTCTTATAGTAGCCATCATTGAAATTGTGGAATCCATTTTGTTAATACATGAACCTGCTCCTATTGCACAGGCGCCTGCAGCGAAAGCAAAAGGTGCTGTTACAGAGTTAATTGACGATGCAGTCATAATAGGCAGGTCAATGTTTTTAGATAATTCAATTGTATTAGAGATTGTTAATTCTGCTCTTTCCATTAATCCTCTAACGCCGTCAGCCTGTTCATCAGATGAAAAATGACCTTCGGTTTGGATTAAATCAACACCCATTGCTTCTAATTTACGAGCTAATTCGATTTGTTCGTAAACAGAAATTTCACCCGGAATTGTTACACAGAAAAATACTTTGTCATTACCCATTAACTCAAGGGTTCTTTTTGCTAAATCAAGAACCTCATCAGCTGATAGGGAGATACCTTTTTTGTATAATGCGTCGAAATTACCCAATTCAATGGCATCAGCGCCTAATTCAACCGCTCTGATTAATTCTTCTGGAACTATAGAAGAAACGAAAATCGGCATATCTGTCATGGATCTGATTTCTTTAATTATTTCTTCTTTTGCGCAGATATCAACCGCGCTTGCGTTTGAATTTTCTGCTGAAGTAACTACTTTTTTAATATTCTCGATATCAAAATTATCAATACCGGCAATAATTTTAACTGCTCTTTTTTCTGACAAGTGTTGTCTAAATAAATCCATTCTACTCATTTTTTTTCTCCTTAATACTATAATATGAAATAAAACTATAAGAAAATTATATATTAAAATTGTAAGAATTACAATAACTAATCTTATTTTTTAATTAATAGATAATGACAACCTCACTGTGTATTCCATAATTAATAATAAAAGTGAGGGCTAAATGATTAGGAAGATATTTCTGCTGTTTGCAATAATAATAATGAATACCACGGGTGTTTGTATGGCGAAAGGTTATGAACCTGACGAACTGCTTAATATAAGCGTATATGAAAAAATAAGTCCGGCGATAGTATCAATAGATGCACAATTGCCCGATGGATTTTCTGCGGGAACAGGCTGTGTTATTAAATCTAACGGATTAATTCTTACCGGTTCGCATGTTGTTGAAGGCGGCAAGGATATTGAAGTAAAAACACATAACGGTCAAATTTATAAAGCGCGTGTTGTTGCAAAAATGGGTAAAAATAAAGATTTGGCAATTTTAAAAATTGATCCTAAAAAAGAATTAAATGTTGTGGAATTTGGTGATTCCGAGAATATAAAAGTCGGTCAAAAAGTGCTTGCGATAGGCAATCCTTTTGGATTTGCAGGAACTTTAACACAAGGTATAGTGTCAAGAATTGATTATACAAAAGGCCGTATCCAAACAGATGCCGCAATAAATCCGGGATGTTCCGGAGGTCCTTTACTTAATTCCTCCGGTCAAGTGATAGGTATAAGCCAGTCTATTTATAACCCGGATAATAATATTTCTAATATAGGCATAGGTTTTGCGATACCGATAAATGACGCAAAGAAATTTGTTAAAGCCGCATTAGATAATGATGAAAAAATGCCGGATGCAAAAAAACGTTTCGTTTTAAAATAATATAAATTCATAAATACTTCCCTTTATAATTTCTTTCGTGATATATTTATCCTATAAGTAAGAAGAGATTAAGGAGGAAATTATGACAGAGTACGTATATATAAACGGAGAGTATATTGAGGCAAGCAAAGCAACTATTCCCGTCAGAACTCATGCTTTTTGGTATGGAACTTCGGTTTTTGAAGGAATAAGAGCTTACTGGAATGAAGAAGATAAGCAATTATACGCATTTCGTGTTCCGGAGCATTATGAGAGAATTCAAAAAAGCGCAAATATCATGTATATGAAAAGTCCTCATACTACTGAAGAATACTGTAAAATCACAAAAGATTTGTTGAAGAAAAACGAATATAAAGAAGACACATACGTTCGTCCTACTCTTTATAAAATGGCTCAAAAAGTCGGTCCGGGATTATTTGATAATCCTGACGGATTTATGATTATGACAAATAAAATGGGCGACTATATAGATACATCAAAAGGTCTGAAAGTATGTGTTTCAAGCTGGAGAAGAAATAGTGACAATGCGATTCCTCCGAGAGCAAAGGTTTCCGGTTCTTATGCAAATGCGGCTTTGATTAAAACAGATGCTCATAATTTCGGGTTTGATGATGCGATTGTTCTTGACGATCAGGGATATGTTACAGAGGGCTCTGCGATGAATTTATTCCTTGTTCAGGACGGCAAATTAATTACTACAACAAAAACCGATAGCATTTTAGTCGGTATTACAAGAAATACTATTATCGAAATCGCAAGAGATATAATGGGTATTGAAACAGAGGAAAGACAGGTTTCAAGAACAGAATTATATATTTCTGATGAAGCATTTTACTGCGGAACAGGCGCGCAAGTAAGTCCTATTGTCAGCTGTGATTGCAGAAATATCGGAACAGGCAAAATTGGACCTATCTCTGCCGAACTTCAAAAAATTTACTTTGATGTAGTTCGCGGTAAAGTTCCTAAGTATAAAAAATGGTGTATGCCTATTTATGATTAATCAGGATAACTAAACAGCAGCCCAAAAGTGTGAGGTTTTAATGTTCAACTTTCTTGGATTATGTGTCCAAAATCTGATTAAAAGCATTAAATATTTATTTTCAAAACAGGTGAGGTTTTCATCAGTCATTAGTCAGGCTGCGGCAATAAGTTACGACTCACTGCCGATTTCACTTATTATTGTATTTATTGCCGCTGTTGTAATTACAATTCAGGTGGCAAAACAATTTTTGATGTCAGGTGCTGATACGTATGTAGGCGGAACGATAGCTATCGTAATGATAAGAGAAATCGCCCCCGGTTTTGTAGCGCTAGCAATCGGAGCGCGCGCCGGAACTGCTATATCTGCCGAGATTGCAAATATGCAGGTAACGGAACAAGTTGATGCAATAAAAACATTAAAAGTTGATCCTGTGGGATATTATTTTGCGCCGAGAATTATTGCGGCAGCAATTACTGTTCCGATGGTTGTTTTGCTGGCGGAAGTTGTCGGGATTGCAGGAGGTTTGTTTGTATCCTATGCTACAATTGATCTTCATCCAGCAAGATATATGGCCTCAGTCTGGTCCTGGCTTGCAGTAAAAGATATTTATATAAGCCTTTTAAAAGCATCAATTTTTGGGATTTTAATAGCATTGATCTGTGCAACACAGGGTTATGAAACAAGAGGCGGCGCAAAAGAAGTCGGTACTTCAACAACACAGGCGGCAATTCTGTCTACGGTTTACATGCTGATTGCAGACTTTTTGATTAATCTTGTTTTTTATATAACGTGAAAAATTATGAATATCGGACGAATTAACAATTTAAATTTTAAAAGTGTTTATTACATAAATGGAGCTAATTTAAAACCATTTGAGTATCGTGATCTTATGGAAAGAATTTCTAAAGATACTGGTTTAGATTATTATGTCGGGGAAGGTTATATTGAGGAATTACATCCCTGCTATAGAATTGATGTGAAAGATTCTGCAACAAGAAAATTCATTGAGTCTGTTAAAATTGATCCTGATTTGCTCGGATGGGCAGATGATGAAGATTACATAAAAAATAAATTCTCAGGCTAGATATTTTTGAACGGTTTCGGTTTCAAACACTTCTATACTGTCTTTTGAATGAATAAATATCATACACGAAATAATGGACTTTAATGTTTCAAAATCCGAAAAAGACATCTTGTTCCTGAGATCTTCCATATTATTTGCTAAAAATTCCATTATAATTGTTTTATTATCAAAGACAAGGTTTGAGAAATATTCAAAGGATTCTTTTGTTTTAATACCTTCAAGATAAATAATATCAGGGGATTGAAACTCAATAAATCGAGATGCTTTATCCATATTAAAACCTATATTTTCATTCAGTTCGCATTGATTAACGTTTTCAAGGTCATATTTAGCAATACTTTCAAGTGTCATAATATTTTTATTTTTATCTTTTTGGGCAGCTTCAATCAGCAGTGAATATATAACATGGGTTTTGCCGCTCAAAGGCGAACCGCAAACTAAAATTATACCCGGTTTTAATAATGCGGATTTTATAGCGGTTATACTTTTTTCTGTTTTGATTATCTCATTCAATCTTTGAGGCGGTTTATAAATTTTCAGGAAAATTCTCTCGCCCATAATGGTCGGGAAAGTTGATATACTTGCAATTACCGTTATATCATCAACTTTAAAATTTAGCTTGCCAAGCTGCGGGACTTCGGATACTGAAGGGTCAAGTTCCGCCAGAGTTTTTAGTTTGGCGACGAAAGAGGAGGTTAGCACTTGAGGAATATTTCCTTTATTAAAAGATTCTCCCTGTTTTTTAAAATTAACCTCGAAGCCATTGTCTTCACGTTGAAATGTAACTTCGTGTATATTTTCAAGTATTGCTTGTTTTAAAATGGCGCGAATGATTTTTTGAATATGAGTATCGCTCAAATCTTCGCTGTGTAATTCTTCTCTCCAGTCATAATCGGTTTGTTCATCCGTAAAAATTTCACCTACAATTATATCTGATTTGTAATATTCATCGATTTTTTTATATATGCTTGATTCTGAGGATATGACCGGTTCAATTGAGCATTCTGCGGTTTCAATAATCTTGTCGATAGCAAATAAGTCCAAGGGGTCTGCCATTGCAACCGTTAAAGTATCCTCAATTTTAAATAAAGGAATAATTCTATATCTTTTTGCATCAGAAAAATTCACTAACTTTAAACAATTTTTATCAAGAGTGTAATCATCAAGATTCACGTATGGAATGTGTAATTTTTCTTCTAAAAATTTCAAAATAGTTTCTTCGGTTATTACGCCGGAATTTATCAAAGCCTGACCTATATTGATGTTTTGAGCATTGGCAATTTCTTCAGCTTGTTCAATAGTTTCATATTGGACAAGTCCTGCTCTTACCAAGTCATATTTAAGTTTTTCAAGTGTCTTGTTAGTTACTGCATCCATTTTTCTTTTTTGTCCGTGCTTACGATTTTTGTACTACCGCCTTGTTCTCGCTGTATATTGTTAAGAACTTACTTCAGAACTTTTTTGATTTAGCCGCTCGCATCTGTTTTGTTTGTTGCGCTACTCATTATTTTTTAATTGTTTATTTCAAGTTTGGATTTGCTCAAGTACTCATCTACTTTTTTGACAACCTCATCAAGATCAAAAGGTTTTGTAATATATTCATCCACACCGGTTTCTTCGCCTATAAGCTTATCTTCTTCCTGTGAGCGCGCCGTAACCATTAGGATAGGTATATCTTTGTATTTGCTGTCGTATTTTAAAAGCCTGCTTATTTTGTAGCCGTTAATTTTTGGCATCATAACATCAAGGATAATTAAATCAGGTATAATTTCTTTTGCCAATTTTAAACCGTCTTCTCCGTTATAAGCGCAATAGCAAGCATAGTTTGCTGCTTCTAAAACAAATTTTAAGCTTTCAACTATATCTTGTTCATCGTCAACAATAAGAATTTTCTTCATATTTCCCTAACCTTTTTATAGCTATATAAGTACATTATAACATATATAAAATCTTCTTGTACTATGTAACATTTTGTAAAATGGATAACTGAATTTAATTACATATACATAATACTTTTACATAATATATGTTATCGGTACCAAACATAATGTTTGGATTATACGTATTGTCATCCTGAACTAGTTTCAGGATCTTGCAATCATTGAATTCTAACTATTTTTGTGACGTTCATTTTTTCTTTTTTATTGCGATGAAAAAAGAAAAAACGAACCAAAAAAGAAAAACACGCGACCAAATGAAACGAGTAGTCAGGGCACTGCGTCCCTGAAACCCCGCTTTAAAATTATTAATTAGGTACTTATAACATATATTATGTATTAAGGTGCTATTTCACAGGAATATTTGATTTCATCTTCATTTTTAACATAATTGTCAATTTGTTTTTTTATGAATTCGGCAGAAAATTGGTCTCCGTCAGGAATATCGAAAACAAACAAAGAATCCTTATTTTCTTTTTCGATTAAAGAATTAGTAAGATATTTTTTATTTATTATATTTTCATCTGAAATTATTTTATTAATTAGGGTGTTGCTGCCTTTTAAAGAAATAGTTGCAAGAGTGGTATTTTCAGCCTTTGCTTTTTGGAGCAGCTGTTTGTGATTAACAGAATATTTTGTTTTCTCATTAGAAACAGGAATTACAAACTTGAATTTTGAACCTTTTCCTAATTCGCTTTCACACCATACCATACCGTCATGAGCATCTAAGAGCTGCCGCGCAATAGGGAGTCCCAATCCTGACCCGCCTACTTTACGGGATAAAGAATTTTCAATCTGACCGAATTTATCAAATGCCTGCATAAAGTCTTTTTCCGCAAGTCCGATACCTTCGTCTTCAACGGTTACGAGAATATAATCTCCGCTTAATTTGCTTGCCTCATTTTCAAAACATTCTGGAACATTAATATTTTTTGCATTAATCAATGAGGATTTTATTGTAATATTTTTATCTTCGGTAGTGAATTTAATCGCATTTGAAACAAGATTTGTTAATACCTGTTCAAGTCTTTGCGAGTCAGCATAAATTTGCGGAAGGTTTTCGGATTCTTCTGTCAAAAGCGTAAGATTTTTTGAATTTGCGATTTCATTCAGTGTGGATTTTACATATTCAATGACAGTTTGGACATTTATATCCGAGAAGTGGAAATCCATTTTTCCTGCTTCTATTTTTGATAAATCCAGCAAATCATTTATAATACCCGATAATCTTTGGACATTTCTTCTTGCCATAGAAATAAATTTGTCAGCAGATTTGTCAAGTTCGCCGCATCTTCCGCTGAGAAGTATATCAAGAGAGTTCTTAATAGATGTCAAAGGAGTTCTCAATTCATGAGAAACAATTGAGATAAATTCGGACTTTAATCTTTCAAGTTTTTCCAGTTTTAAATTTGTTTCAATAATTTCCTGATATAAGGAGGCGCTTTTTAATGGCAGAGCTACCTGCTGCGCAAGCGTTTGAAAACAGGTTGAATCTTCATTTGAAAACGGCGCGTCTTTGAATATTTCAATGCATCCGAAAAAATCATCGCCAAGACTAATCGAAGCAAACATATTGTCGTATCTGAACAGGTTAAACGTAAATCTGTTTGCCGGATATTTTACATTTTTAATTACTTTTAAATTCTCGGCTTCAATTCTATAAGGTAAATCTTTATTTTCAAAAATAGAGTTATAATTTAAAACGATGCGTAATTTTATCGCGCTCAGTAACTCATCCGATATTTCATATAATGAATTCAAGAGTAAAACAGGTTCATTTCCGGTACAGAATGATAGAGTACAGGTTAATGAAAAACTCAATGATTTATCCATACCTTCAATCATATAGTTTATCAATTTTTCTTTATCTAGAGTTCCTGCAAATTTAGAACTGGTATCATAAAGAGCATTTAAACGATATAAACTGTCTGCTAAATCTTTGTTTGTATCAGAAAGCATTTCAAGCGAATTTTTCGTTCTCAAATTCATGTTAACTGTAGATAGTATCATATTTGCTGACATATTATCCGTAATGATTGCGCTTATGTGTTTTTCTAAATCCTTGATATGAGAATCATCGGATGTTAATAGTATTAGAATAGAATTTTCCGAATATGATTTAATTTTTTTAATTAAAGATTTGATTTCATATGATGCTGTTTCTGCATCAAGAATAATTATATCAGGAGCATTAATTTTCATCAGGTCAAGAATGATAGCTTCATTAGTGTATACTAAAAAGTCAAAGATATTTTTCAAAAAAATATCTTTGTATTCTTTGATTTTGGGTTCCCTGTCCGATATAAATAATACCTTAATCATACTAATATTATGGTAGCAGGAAATGATAATTTAGCAAATTTATTAAGATTATTTTCTTTTTTTATATTGCTTTTGTTTGTTTATATTTCGGGGCTGGTTTTGACCGGAGTAAGATGTCTGGATACGTTTTACACTAAAGACGTCAGGTATTGCCTGAATACTATATATGACTTTTTTTAATGTATTGATGTTATCAAGTTCAATCCCGAGTTCAATAATACCGACTTTATTATTCTTTGATTTAACGTTTGCATAATGGATGTTTGTATTGTTATCAGAAACCGCAGCGATAATATCTTTTAATAGTCCCATTCTTTCGGCAGTTTCGACACGAATGGTAGTTGTGTATGTTCTATTTGTGTTATCGCCGGTCCAGTTTATATCCATAAATCTTGCAGGATCAACATCTTCAAGTGTATTACAATCAACCCTATGCACAGAAACGCCTTTAGAACGGGTAACTATACCTACAATCGGTTCACCGGGGATAGGAGAACAGCATCTGGCTATTGAATACATTAAACCTTCAAGACCGGCAATATCTTTAGTTGATTTTCTTTGTGCAGGCGCATGGAATTTTTCTTCCAACTTTTTAGGTTCAGGTTTTTTCAATTTATTTATAATTTTATTTGTTGTTGTTTCTCCATAACCCAATGCGGCAAATAAATCTTCAGCTGATTGATAATTCATTTGTTTTGCAATTTTTTCAAATTCACCGTTTTTGTGGTGTTCGTCAAAAACAGCTTTTGTTAATTCATGTTCAAGATTAGATTTTCCGACTTCAATGTTATCTTCACGGTTGTTTTTCTTAAACCATTGCTTAATTTTCGAAGATGCCTGTTTTGTAACTACGAAATTCAGCCAGTCAAGTCTTGGTGCTGGAGTTTTTGAAGTCAAAATCTCAACTATGTCGCCGTTTTTTAATTTTGTATCTAGTTGCGTAATTCTGCCGTTAATAAGTGCTCCGACTGTTCTGTTACCGACATCAGAGTGGATTCTGTACGCAAAATCAACAGGTGTTGCATTAATCGGCAAGTCTATAACATCACCATTTGGAGTGAACGCAAATACCTGATCGGAGAACAAATCTAATTTGACAGAATTTACATAATCCTCGGCATCTGTCATATCCTGTTCATATTCGACAAGTTTCCTCATCCATGAGAATTGGTTATCGGTTTGACTGACAGCTTTTTGCGACCCTTTTTCTTTATATCTCCAGTGAGCGGCGACCCCGAATTCAGCAATCTCATGCATATCCCATGTTCTTATCTGCACTTCAAGCGGTTTTGACCGCGGTCCGATAACAGAAGTATGCAAAGATTGGTATGCGTTTCCTTTTGGCATTGCAATATAATCTTTAAATCTGCCCGGAATCGGCTTGAATTGCGAGTGAATTAACCCTAAAACCTCATAACATTCTTTTTCATTATCAACGATTACACGGACTGCCGTAATGTCGTATAAATCGTGAAATGCAATATTCAAGCGTTTCATTTTACTATATATACTGTAATAATGTTTTGCTCGTCCCGTAATTTGCGCGTTAATACCGCTTTTTTTAACATCTTTTGAAATTTTATCAATAAGAAGTTGCACCGTCATTTCACGTTCGACTTTAGTTTGAGAAACAAGCTGCGCGATTTCAAAATATTTTTCCGGTTCTAAATATCTCAGAGATAAATCTTCCAACTCTGATTTAATTTTACCGATACCTAATCTGTTTGCAAGCGGCGCGAAAATATCAAGAGTTTCTCTGGCAATTTTTTGCTGCTTATTAGTTGCCATGAAATTCAACGTCCGCATATTATGAAGTCTGTCTGCAAGCTTTAAAAATACAATCCTTGTATCGTTTGCCATTGCAATAAATAATTTCCTGAAATTCTCAGCTTGACGTTCTTCTTTCGATTTAAACTGCAATCGCCCGAGTTTTGTAACTCCTTGAACGAGGTTTAAAACGTCATCGCCGAATAATCGTGCTATTTCTTCCGGCGCTGTGTCAGTGTCTTCTAAAATATCATGTAAAAATGCAGCTATTAAAGTATTTGTATCCACTTTTAAGTCTATAAGAATTTTTGCAACTTCAATAGGGTGGACAATATAAGGTTCTTCTGACACCCTGTATTGTCCGTCATGTAATTTTTTTGCAAATAAAAATGACTGCTCAATTTTATTGATATCTTCTTCTTCACGGTTTTGAGCGATTAATTTTTGTTTTATTTCATCAAAAAGCGGTTTTTCAGTCATGATATAATAATATCATACAGATTTTATTTGATTTTTTCAAGGGGGTAATGCCTATTTATGTTTAAAGATACGCAAAATGGTCTAATTTTACAAATAAGAATTTCTCCAAACTCATCAAAAAATGAAATTATTACCACAGATGAAATAATAAAAATAAAAGTTACCGCTCAGCCGATTGAGAATAAAGCAAATAAAGCGCTGATTGAATTTTTATCGAAACAATTTAAAGTGCCCAAATCTTCCATAGAAATTATTAAAGGTGAAACTTCAAAAGATAAAACTATCTTGATAAAAGTTTTTGATGAAGAAAAGTTGCAAAATATTAAAAATCTTTTAACTAACTAGCAAAAAAATATTTTACCTGTTTTTATATTGACAACAAGATACTTTGTTGTTAGCATGAAAAAATCAAAAGGGAAAAATATGAAAAATATAATTGTTTTAAATTTACATCATAACCATCATAGCAACCTGAAAGGGCTGTAGAATTGATGGTGCCTCGTGCAGTGAGTATTTAAAGCAAAATAACCAATTCTAAAAAACGGCCTTTTCAGGAGAAAGCTTGAAAGGTTATTTTTTGCGGATTGCGCGGAGGTCAATCCGACGCTGAGGCGAAGCGGAACCATAGACCCGTTAAGCACAATCCGCAAAGCAGACAAAAGAATTGGAGAACTAAAACATTATGTCAATCACAAATATAATATCGGCAATCGGTAACAATAACAGCATATACCCCTTATTAGTCAGAGACTGCGGAATAGAAATTCCGACAAAAGTCGCTCTGACTTACAATCAGAATGTCAAAGAATCTAAAGGAATCGCAAAACTGGCTACTCGCGAGCGTCTTATTGACGAGTACGCAGTTTCCGCTGTATGGCTCGGCGGAATACCTTTAGTTGATAAAATCGCCCAAAAAATTATACAAAAACAGAATTTTAATCCTGATGTAAACCTTAAACTCTTTAACGACGGTATAGAGAAGGAGAACAAGGTTTCGGTTTTCTTTAACAAATTATTTAACAAAAACTACGAAAAAGATATCGAAAACCTCAAAGAAGCAAGAAAATACCAGGGCGCAGAGTTAAATCTCAATAACAAAACGTTCAAGCAATATGCCGAGGATGCCCTTAAAGACTTGGAAAAAGTAAAAAATAACAGACCGAAATTTGAAAAATTGATAGCAGGGAAATTCATCGCATCAACCGCTATTCCGATTGCATTGATGGGTTATGTTTTACCAAAACTTGTATTTGCTTCATCAGGTAAAAAAATAGCGCAGCAAAGAGCAAAAGATGCTCAAGCTTTATCAAAATATCAATTTATGTATTCTGCTCAAGACAAGGACACATTTAAGAATTTTTCTTTATCAAAAGGAAAAGATGTATCATTCGGCGGCGGTTTAAACTCTACACTCGCGAATTTCTCTGTTGTTGACAAAATGATTGTAACAGACGGTGGATACGCAGTCGGCAGAGTAGGTACGGCAAGAAACAAAAATGAAGCGTTGGATGTTGCATTTAAAATGTCCGGCATGATGTTCTTAAACTTCATCGCGCCGATTTATATCGCTAAATTTCTTGATAAAACTGCGAACAAATTATTTAATCTTAACGTAAATTTAGATCCGAAAATACTTGCAGATAAAGAGTTTATTGAACAGGTGCAAAATAAGTCTTTAATACTTCCTGAAAACTCAGATGCTAAAACATTATTCGAATTTATTGACAAAAAAGAAAACGCAAATAAATTGTTTGTAAAATTAGCAAATAAATTCAACAAAATAAAAATGCTCGAAACAGGAGTGAGAGACCCTCGCGCTTATGTCGATGTTGTTAATTTAGGCAAATTCAGAGACGAAATAGCGCAATATGCTGAAAAAGCGCAGAACGTGTCAGAAAAAGAATTCAGTAACTTTGTCAAAAAAGCAAAATCGGTAAAAACTTTCAACATCATAACAAACGTTGCAGTAAGCAGTTTCTTGTTAGCATACTGCCTGCCGAAAGCCCAATTCGCGTTCAGAAAACTGGTTACAGGCTCTGATTTAGAGCCGGGCATCGCAGGCGAGGTGCAGCGTACGTAGTTTGTAAAAAAAAGAACCAACGTTTATTACGTTGGCTCTTTTTTGTTTATTTTTAAATGATTTCTATATTCTTATGCGAGATTAGTTTTTTTAGCTGCACGTTTGTTAGTGATATGATCTATCAATGCACCTATACCTATAGCCGTACCTGCAATTACAGAGAAGCCTAATAGTTTGCCTAATTTAAAGTTGCTTAATTTAAAATTCTTGTTTAGATTCTTACTTAGGTTTTTAAATTCAGGATTATTAACTTTATAAGTGTCACGAGTAACTGTTTTAAGATTTTTGAAAGATAGCTTAAATTTTGCATCAGCATTTTTTACATCTTCTATTGACTTAAGTACAATTTTAGCACCTGTTCCTGCAGCAAGTAATGCTACAGCTGTTGTTTTACCCGCATTAGTTTTGTTGTATTCATTTTTTCCACCCTGAAAAGAGATAGAATTTACATTCATTGTTACACACCTTTCTTTTTGATTGTATTCCAATTACTAAAAAACAGATGAAGAAAAAAATTGCTAAAATCATCTGTTTTTATTAATAAATATTTACATAAATATTTAAATTGTTACCAAATCGCGCTGTTCAGCGAAAATATTCATATTATGAAGGTCGCGGCTTATATCATATAACTTTGAATTTTTGATTTCACTCAAATCATATTCCATAAGTCTTCTTGGAGAACCTTCTTCCATAGAGTGGTTTCTCAAAAGATAAGACGGGTGGAAAATAGCCATAGCAGGATATTCCTTACCGTCAACGGAAGTGCTCAACCATTGTCCTCTTATTTTAGAAATTGTTGTTTTCTTATCCACTTCTATAAATGATTTTAACGCAGTTGCTCCGCAGAGAATAATTGCTCTCGGGTTAATAATGCTGATTTGAGCATCCAAAAACTTTCTGCAAGCTGATTTTTCTTCTTCTGTCGGAACTCTGTTTTCAGGCGGTCTGCATTTTACGGTATTTATAATATAGAGGTCTTCATCTCTTGAAATACCTGCATTTGCAAGGAATTGGTTTAATAATTGACCTGCGCGGCCGACAAAAGGTCTTCCTGTTTCATCTTCCATTTCGCCGGGAGCTTCGCCGATTAAAACAATTTTAGCTGTTTCCGGGTTACCGTCAGCAAATACCATGTTAGTACGTGTTTTTCCTAATTCGCATGCTTTACAGCTTTGACACTTTGATTTTACTATCTCTAGGCAATCTTTTTTCATTTTCTCTTCTCTCCTTGTCGGAATCTTTGAATAATCCGACATTATGCTTCTTACAATATCTCTTTAATTCTTTCATGATTACATCAGATAACATGAATACCGCTATTAAGTTTGGCACAGCCAGGAACAAAGTAAATCCATCAGATAGATTAATAATACTTTTAAAGTTCATGGCAGAGCCGACTATGATGAATAAACAATATATTACCTGAAAAGTGCGAGTTGTCAATTTCGTTTCACCGAATAAGAAATTCCAGGCTTTAATTCCGTAATACGAGCCGCAAAGCATTGTTGAAAGTACAAAACAGCTCGCCATAACAGTTAATAAAATCGGAAAAAACGGCGCAACCGTTGCAAATGCCTGTGATGTTAATTCAATCCCCGCAAGCCCGTTAGCATTTAAATAAGCTCCGGATACTACTATTACAAAAGCTGTTGCAGTACCGACTATGACGGTATCAACAAAAGGCTGCAGCATAGCAATAAACGCCTGCGCAACAGGTTTACTCGTTTTAACTGCGGAAAATGCGATAGGAGCAGTGCCTAAGCCCGCTTCGTTTGCAAACATTGCTCGTCTGAATCCCCAGAGCATACAAGCGAATACTCCGCCCGTCATCGCCTGAGGCTTAAATGCTTCTTTAACAATCATAACAACTGTTTCAGGTACATGTCCTATATTGACTAAACAAATCGTAAACGCTGATAAAACATATAAAGTGCACATCAGAGGGGTTACTTTTTCCGTAAATTTTCCGATTGCTTTAATCCCGCCTATTATAGTGATAAAAGTTATAACGGCAACTATAGTTCCTAATAGCCAGCCGCGTCCGAAAAAGAAACTGGAATCTCCGCCGGTTACCTCTGTTATTTGCGCTGTCATTGCATTAATTTGAAATAAATTCCAGCCTCCTATCATTGCAAACACGGCGCATACTGCATAAATTTTTGCTAAATGCGGCGCAATCGGAGCAAGTTTTGTGTGTTTAAGTCCGTGTGTAATATAATACATAGGACCGCCTGCAATAGAGCCGTCTTTGTTTACTTGTCTGAACTTTAGTCCCAGTAAAACTTCCGCGAATTTTAAAGCCATCGAGAAAAATCCTGCTAGAATCATCCAAAAAATCACTCCCGGACCTCCGATTGATACTGCGGCGGCAGAACCCGCAACGTTTCCTATCCCTGCTGAGGCTGAGATTGTTGCAGATAAAGCCTGAAAAGAAGATACTTCACCTTTTTTCTTCTTTTTTATAATTTCTTTATGCTCAAAATTACCCATTATCAATTTTAATGCATGTTTAAATCCCCATATACCAATGAATCTTGTTCGAATTGTAAAATAAACTGCCGCGATAATTAACAAAGCAATAAGCAGTTGAACATCTGTACCGTTAATATTTACAGAGTAAAATATAATCCCTGAAATCCTGTCTGCTATTGGAGAAAGTAATTTATCTATAGTGCTGTCAATATTCATAATTAAAATTATATAATAAAAATACAGAATTATATATTAAGTTTATTAAAAACACTTGCAATTATATGCAAAAAGAGTTATAATAGGGAAATAACATAAGTTTTCTATTAATAAAAAAACAATAAAGAGAAATGAGGTATGAATATGACTATAAAGTCACTTAGTGGGAGTAAAACTCCTGTAAGAAGAAATGCATTCACTTTGGCAGAGATGATGGTAGTAATGCTTATATTGAGCATTGTAATGGCGGCGTTCGCGCCTGTAATGACAACAAGAAATAAAACAGCTAAAGATTCACCGTGGAGATACGTGGCAGCCGGTGGTTCGGACGCATACTACGGAACGGGCGCAGCCCAGACGGCAATGATAGGACAGTCGAAAGCCGGTCTTACAGATAATGCAAAATTAGTAATCAATGTAACAGATACATTAAATGCAAAAGGTCATATATTACTAAAACGAAATAATGATCGGCTGGGACGAATATTCATAAAAGGAACCAATCTGATATTCGGAAATAGCTTTCAAAATATAACAGGAACAGAAAATACAAGTATAGGGATAGATGCATTAACATCTAATACAAGCGGTTCAGGAAATACTGCTATTGGATTTAGAGCATTACAAACAATTAATAGTAGCGATAATGTTGCGATAGGTCGAAATGCCATGCGCGGCAGTACTTCAAGCGGCTCAAATAACGTGGCGATAGGTTCATCAGCAATGTTAGGAGGAGAAGGTACTAGCAATATTGCTATAGGAACGTCAGCAATGACTACAGCAAGAGGTTCAGGGAACATAGCAATCGGTATAAATGCATTAAGAACAGTTTCAGGAGCTGGGAATAACATTGCAATCGGGTCAAGTGCTATGGGTAATGGCACAGTAATTGGCGATTCAAGTATAGCTATCGGTGCTAGTGCATTGTTAAATAATACAGTATCAAATAATATAGCGATGGGGACTTCTGCATTAAGAAATAATACCAGTGGTGGTGCCAATATTGCAATCGGGGTATCTGCACTTACTACTAATACAACAGGCGATAGTAATACAGCAATCGGGCATAATAGTTTATTAAGCAATTCTGGATCCTCGAATACGGCAACCGGGGCTAGTAGTTTAGGCAATAACACAACAGGAAACTTTAATACAGCAACCGGGACTTCGAGTTTAAAGTCCAATACAACAGGATATAATAATACGGCAATCGGGTACAGCAGTTTAGAATCTAACACAACAGGATACTGGAATACCGCAACCGGGTTTAACAGTTTAAATCTCAACAAAACAGGGAATTTTAACACAGCAACCGGGCTTAATAGTTTAAATGCCAACACAGGAGGAAGCTATAATACAGCAACCGGGGTTAGTAGTTTAAATTCCAATTCGACAGGAAGCCATAATACAGCAATTGGTTATAATGCATGCCAATATGTAACCGGCTCATACAAAACTTGTATAGGTGCAGGTTCTGGACCAGGCTCAGGCTCAGGTAGTGTGAGTACTAATACGGATAATGTAATATTTATAGGGACAGAGAGTTCTACTGTATATATTCCTGGAAACTTAATAGTAGGCAAAGAGACAGTACTGGGAGCACAATATAAGATTAGTGGTAATCCCTATAAAGTTTGGTTAAAGGCTGGTAACCATGCATTTAATAGTAAGTGGACCTATATTGGAACAGATGATTACAAAGGTGGTGATGATAACCTTTATGCAGTAAATGATAATAACGCAACAACAGCAGCAATTGTGATAGACACATTTAAGATGACCTCCGACGGATTTACTGTTTCTGACAGTCGTTTGAAAAATGTTAGCGGTGAAAACAAATCAAGTTTAGACAAAATCAAGGAATTAAAGGTATTTAATTATACATTTAAAAAAGATGAAAAGAAAACACCTCATGTCGGTGTAATGGCACAGGATTTACAAAAAATCTTCCCTGATGCGGTAATAAAAGGTGAAGACGGATATCTTCAAATCAGAATGGAAGATATGTTTTATGCATTAGTAAACGCCGTCAAAGAACTTGATTTAAAAGTTGAAGGTATAATCACCGAGATTAAGAATAATTATAAGATCCTGAAACAAGTTCAGGATGACATGGTTCAACTTAAAAAAGAAAACAAGCAGTTGAAAGAAGATAACAAGGCGCTTGAAGCAAGGTTATTAAAATTAGAACAAAAATTAAAATAACCCAAACAAAAAGAAGCGACATGTCATACCGGGAGCCATTGTTTTGGGAGTGTAAACGACCTAAAAACAAAGCTGTCCGGTATCTCCAATCTTTCAAAATTAATAAGGTACGGGTAAAATACCCTTATTTTGGTATAATATAGGAGATACCGCAACACTCAATTTGTAATGACTTACGTCAACAAATTGCAGCGTGCGGTATGACATGGTAATTCAGGATGACATGGTCAATAATAGCCTTATGCGATTTTGTCTGCTGTTTTTGCCGTTTCGGTATGAGCATAATCCACCAGTGCTTTGAATACAAAAGGATGAAGCTTGCCCTCTTTAACATCCTTATAGATTATTGTTAAAGCTTGCTTTGGCTGCAATGCTTCCTTATATGGTCTGGTTTCCGTTAAAGCGGAATATTTATCCGCAATGGATAAGATTTGAAGATTTAAATCAGCGTTAAAATCGTTTCCGACTATCGGATATCCGCTGCGTTTCGCGTTTTGGTGATGATTTCTGACAAGTTCAAGCGTTTTTTTATCAATGTCGGTTGATTTTAGTAATTCGTAACCTAATTCTGAATGCTTGTGCATAATTTTAGTTTCTATTTCATTAAGTTTATCCTGTTTATTAAGGATTTCTGCGGGAATTAAGACTTTTCCTATATCATGAAGGTAAGCGGCGTCTTGAAGAGATTTTATATTTACCTTATTCTTTAATGCAAACGGAAGATTGTCGGTAATTCCCATCGCAATGCTTTTTGTTTGTGCCGCGTGTGTTGAAAGCAGTGTTTTTAAGTCAGTCATATTAAGTGTTATCGGCATGTTAATCTCTCTCATAATTCCGGCAATTTTAGGGTTTGCCTTAATCATATTACTAAGCGCAGCTTCTGTCGTGTATTTGTCTATTGATGTATATTCAAAAGTGTCGGCATTCAAGTTGTTTCCAAACGGATTATGATATCTGTTCGGATTAATGCCGATATTAGAAATAATTCCGCCCACACCAAGCGGCTTGTTAATTTCAATTCCCATTAACGATTTTCACACTTATAACTACACTACTATGTATTAATAAAGTATTTTTTTCGCTGTAAATTGCTTGACTGTATAAACAATGTGTACAATTATTTACATTTTTATAATTAATCAACTGATTAAATTTTTATAAAAATGCTTTTAAAAACCACAAACATGTGTTAAGATAACACTTATGAAAAATATTAACAATGTATTAATATGCGGTATAGGAGCAATAGGTAGTATCTACGCCGATAAAATTCAAAAATTTAATCCAAACTCGTTAAGGGTTTTAGTCGATGAAAATCGTCTTAAAAGATATAATAAAAACCCGGTAGTTTTCAATGGAGTTGAACTTAATTTAAAATATATTTTGCCTGAGGATAATAATTTTAAAGCAGATTTAATAATTATTGCAACCAAATATGACGGATTATTTGAAGCCGTAAAAAATATAAGAAATTTTGTGCATGAAAATACGATTATTTTGTCTTTATTGAATGGTGTAACCAGTGAAAATATAATCGCAGATTTATATGGACGAGATAAGGTTTTATATTCTTATTTTATCGGTCACAGCACAGTCAGAACCGGCCGATATGTTTCGCATGACGATGTAAATAAAATAGTATTCGGTTCTGAAGGTGCTATTAATAATAATGTTCAAAGCGTAATGAAATATTTTAAACTTGTAGGTATAAATTATGAAGTTCCTTCCGACATTAGACGTGCATTATGGTCAAAATATATGTTAAATATTTCATCAAATCAAACTTCAGCGATTTTAGGTATGTCTTTCGGTGAAATGTACAATAATGAACGTTGTTTAGCTTTTATGAAAAAATTAATGAAAGAAGTTGAATTAATTGCAAAAACCGAAGGTATAAGCAATACCGAAACGATGATTGATGAGGTTATAGAACAAATAAAAATGATTTCACCGGAAGGAAGAACGTCAATGCTTCAGGATGTTGAGGCGGGACGAAAAACAGAGTTAGAAATGTTTGCCGGAACTGTTGTTGAGTTAGGGAAAAAACACGATATTCCGACTCCTTATAATCAGGTAATTAAGAACATAATTGAGATAATTCATGAAAATCAGAATAATGAACTTAATTCAAAACCGCAGGCGGGTATTATCGAAGTATATTCTTAATATCATCGATTTAAATTTTCAATAAGTTTTTGGCTTTCCGCGGAAGATTCTTTTAAACGCAGTATTTCATCAATTAATTGCTCGGATTGTTTTTGAGCATCACTATAATTAATGGAAGAATCTCTTAAATTAGTTCCGCCGATACTTTTCATCATAGGTGTTACCGCAATAAATATTATTGAAATCACTACAAGCCCTAATAATAAATCAATTACTCCGAATGCATTTTTTTTCATATTTAATTCCTATTTAATTTTGTTTCTGTTTATAAAAAACAGTATAGCATCATGAACAGAAGCCGGTGTTTTAAATGAATTATTTTCTTCTTTAGCAGCAGGAATAGTCTTAACAAAGAGTTTGTTGTAAACGGTTAATCCGCCAAAGATAATCAAAGAAGATAAAATAACTCCGCCCATAGCATATAAAAATTTTATAACAGAGCCATGAAAACCTTGTTTAACAGCAGGGTTCTGCGCAATTTCTTCCGCGCAAAACCCTGAACTGCTTATAAGATAATAAGCTCCCATTACTAAAACTATTTTGAAAATTTTGTTATTCAACATTTGCTTCATCTGTTTTTTTATGTCCTTTTTTAGCGGTACCGCGATTAGGTCTGCGTGTTTTTTTAGGAGCTTCCTGTTTTTCGGTTTCCGCCGGTATTTCTTCAACAATAGGTGCAGATTCTATTACAGGTTTTATTTCTTCATTTGGTTTTATAATAGCTTCTGTCGTTTGAATTTCTTCTTTAGGTTCATTATGTCCTATTCTTCGTTTTTTATCAAATTTATAGCGGCTGCTTTTCTTTTTACCGTCACGTTTCTCAACTTCCTGGACGCCGACAGAATTTTCAACTTCAACAGACGGTGTTATTTCCTGTTGAACAGACTCGGTAGTTTCTTGCTGTGGTTTATTAGACTGAGGTTTGCCTTTCTTAAATCCAGGCATTTTTAATTTAGCAGCTTTCGCTCTATATTCGCCTTCTGCGGTAGGAGTTGCAAAATTAAAATCGACTAACGAATATCCGCCTCCCTGGCAGTGAGGACATTTTTTGGTAAATATTTCTGCTAAACTTTGTCCCTGCCTATGTCTTGTAAGCTCAACAAGTCCTAAATCCGACAGCTGACCTACTTGTGGTTTTGATTTATCAGGCTCAAGCGCTATTTCAAGTTCTTCCATAATAGCCAGTTTATCGGCTCTTGAAAGCATATCAATAAAGTCAATAATAATCATTCCGCCGATGTTTCTTAAGCGAAGCTGTCTGGCAATTTCATTAACCGCTTCTTTATTTGTTCTAAGTATGGTTTCATCCTGAGTAGATGAACTTACAAATTTGCCGCTGTTTACGTCAATTACGGTGAGAGCTTCTGTCGTCTGAATATATAAATATCCGCCTGAAGGCATATTAACCTTTGTTTGTAATGCGGCTTTAATTTCTTTGTGAATATCTGTCGCAATCAAAATAGGCTCACTTCCTTTATACAATGTAACTTGAATATTTTTGCTCATATGCCAGTTTTGTAAAATATTCTGCACACGAGTTAAAGCAAAAGCGGTATCAACGATAATTTCTTTTGTATTTTCAGTGCATGCTTCACGTATAACCCTGTATAATAAGTCCTGATCTCTGTATAAAAGGTTTGGAGGAGACAAACTTTCTGCGGCAGTAATAATGTTATTCCATTTTTCCAGCAAAATCTCTAAATCTTCCTGAATATCTGATTCTGAAAGTCCTTCAGCTTCCGTTCTGATAATAACTCCAACACCTACAGGTTTGATTAGACTTACGATAGATTTTAATCTCGCTCTTTCTTTAGCGTTCTCAATTTTCTTACTTATGCTGATACCCGGTTCATTAGGCATTAAAACTAAAAAACGTCCCGGTAAGCTGATTTCTGTTGTAACCCGCGGTCCTTTGTGGCCTGTAGGTTCTTTAACTACCTGGACGATTAATTTTTGTTTAGGAGAAAGTTTGTCTTTTAAAGAGCCTTTACCCATAACATCCTGAGCATGTAAAAATCCCATTTTATCCGTTCCTACATTTACGAAAGCCGCATCAATACTGGGTAAAATATTGTCTACAGTTGCTAAATATACATCACCTAAAATAACTTCTCCTCTGTGGATAAAAAAATCGGTAACTTTTCCGTTTTCTAATACAGCGGCGAGATTATCGCGTTCCGCAATGATAATCTTCTTTTCGATTGTCCCGTTTAAATTTTGTACATTTCCGTTTTTTGGGTTACATTTTTTGTTTTTGTTGTTCATAAAAAATCCTTTACTTATTATCTTATCTCTTGTTCGTGAGTTACAAAAAATATCTGTTTCACAAACCTGTGCAAACCTCTTGTTTGCTCTCGTCAAGGAGTCGGGTTCTTGTGATGTCAAAAATAGTACCCGGAGCTATTATGCTCATCAAAACATCCGCGCGTAAAGCAGGGATATCAGATCCTTGACCTGTTTTTAATACTATGAATAAACTCTCATCTTCAAATCTGTATGATTGGATAGAAGATTTAACGTTTATTTTTTTAATTAAACCTCGTTTATTCTTCTTCTCGATAAAAATTTCTTCGAGTGAAAGAACTTTGTCTGTATTATAAACCAAACCATTAAAATCGTAAAGGTCTTTATTGAAAATCCGTACACGATACTCTGCCCATGCGGCTGTATTGTCAATTGATTTAGAGGATTTGTCTATTTTTACAATACTTAGTATTTTTGATTGTTCGGGAAGAACTTTCTCTAACTTTAGTTTGAGTTCTGCTTCGGATATATCATCATAAAGCTCTATATCAACCAGTTCGCCTTCACTTTCAACAAACAGCGGTAATGCAACTCCCATAGAGATTTTCATACTCGGATTAAACCCTTGCGAAAACGCAACATTAAGGTCAGTTCGCGCAATTGCTTTAAAAAAAGTGTTTTGCCAGTCTAAATGGGAAAAATATTTTAAAATATCCGTTTTTGATAATTTAATCCTGTATTTATATGTAAGTTTTTCGTTTAAAGGCGCAGTATGAGGGTCAACTTTTTTTATTTCCTGAGATACTTTTGCCGTATATGGTTTTGCAATTACTTTTTTTGTTTTTAAATTTTTACAGACACCGCAATTAACGCATCCTTTTTCGCAGGTTTGGGTATAATACGGCAGGTTTGATTTAAACGCATCTTTATATTCTTTTATAAGCCATTCTTTGTCTACTCCGATGTTTATAAAATCCCATGGCAACTCCTCATCAAGGGAGTAATTTTTCTCGGCAAGTTCTTCCAGTGAAATCCCACATTCTTCCGCTGTTTCCTGCCAGATTCGCTTGTTAAAATGTTCACCCCACGCATCCAGATAACATCCTTTCTTATAAAGCGCTTCAATGTATTTATTTAATTCTTTATTCCCGCGGGTCAAGACGGCTTCTATTTGCGAAATGAACTTATCGTGATAATTAATTCGGACACCTTTAATATGTTTTATTTTATCTTTCAAATAATGAATATGTTCGGTAACTTTATCAATATTCATTTGTCCGCGCCATTGGAAAGGTGTGAATGGTTTAGGAACAAAAATAGATAATGTGCATGTGATTTCGAGTCCGTGATTTAATCCTTTTTCTTTTTTGATAAGCTTGCTTCTATATTTGATTTTGTTTAACAATTCTGCCATTTCATCCATATCTTCAAGAGTTTCGGTCGGGAGTCCGCATATAAAATAAAATTTTATTTTTGACCAGCCGTTTTCATAAAGAGTCAAAGCCGTATTAATTATTTGATCTTCCGAAATATTTTTTTTGATAACATTTCTAAGCCTTTGACTTCCGGCTTCGGGTGCAAGTGTCATTGTGGATTTTCTCACGCTTTGGACAAGATTGGCAAGCTCAAGATTAAATCCGTCGATTCTCTGGCTTGGTAATGATACAGAAACTTTTTTATCATTAAAATCAACGGCTAACTCTTTTATTACTTCTTTTATGTTGGAATAATCGTTTGATGACAGAGAAAGCAGTGAATATTCATCATATCCGGTATTTTTTACTAATTCTTTTGTTATTTTAATAATATCTTCAGCGCTTCTTTCTCGGACAGGAAGCGTAACATGTCCCGGTTGGCAAAAACGGCACATACGTCCGCATCCGCGGCGAATTTCCGTCACGGCTCTATCGTGTACCGCTGAAGAAAACGCAATCGGATAAGATTTCAATGCTGTTTCATAAGTTAGCGGTGCAATCCTTTTTGTAACATTGCTGCCAACAGAAGCAGACCATCGGCCCGAACCGGAAGGAAGGCAGGAAGCCCGGCTTTCTGTTTCTTTAATTAATGCTTTAATTCTTTCTTTTCTGGGCAATCCTTTTGTTTTTTCAAGTATTTCGCAAACTTCCATGACAGTTTCTTCGCCGTCGCCGATTAAAAAGACATCAATGAAATCTGCCATAGGCAAAGGATTAAAAGCGCAAGGACCTCCCGCCGTTATAATAGGGTCATCATCGGAGCGGTCTTCATTTCTGACGGGAATACCTGACATTTCAAGCATTTTTAAAACAGTCGGATATGACATTTCATATTGGAGGGAAAATCCTATCACGTCAAAATCTTTTACCGCCCGTTTGCTTTCAAGAGCATAAAGAGGCTGCGGTTTGAAATCTTTTTCCGGCGCATAGACTCTGTCTGCCATATAACGGGAGTGTTTATTTACCTGTTCATATAATACTCTTAATCCAAGGTTGCTTATTCCGATTTCATATTTATCCGGAAACGCAAAGGCATATCTGATGGCAGCTTCATCAAAGCTTTTATTGTAGGATAAAAATTCACCGCCTACATATTGATATGGTTTGCTGCAATTAAATAGGGCTTCGTGATATTTTTTAAAAAATTCTGTGTTCATAATTTTTTATGCTAAACCTTCGGGAAAATACTTATCTATTTCAATAATTGTACCATCAAGAGTATTTTCTTCAAAGGATTTTATAAATTTGAATAAATCTTCATTAGGAACATCATAATTATAAAGCACGGTTTCGCCCTTGGATTCTCTCATAACACGCACTAAATAGTGACAGCCTTCTGCGTATTTTTTTAGGTGTTCCGCATTAAATTTGTTCCCGTTATTATCTTTA
>Ga0153938_1000149_pt1 | contig 26340 bp, 36 predicted proteins | sample TSNY022MetaG_FD_104740 | JGI IMG/M metagenome (GOLD analysis project Ga0153938, IMG submission 104740) | Attine ant fungus gardens microbial communities from New Jersey, USA - TSNJ022 MetaG | ecosystem: Host-associated > Fungi > Mycelium > Unclassified | place: USA:New Jersey: Brendan T. Byrne... | reverse complement strand
CCTGTACATCTTTGGGCGACTCCAGGTCTCCATCTCAGGCTACTATGAGGACGGCCACCCCTGAATACAAAAGCAACACTCGTCGGCGAGTTTCCATTTCTACGGCCAGATCCCCTTCCGAAGAACAGCCTCAACACAAATCTGAGTCTGGTAATAGCACGCCAAGGTCTGGTATCTTGACCCGAGCCGCGTCTCTCCGATCGAAGAAACAGAGCATAACCGCCTCTTCATTGCCTAAATATCGTCCGAAAATGGTTACATCTGAGCAATCCAAACCTCCATCACCTAAGCCCGTTCGTGCCGGGACAAGGCGTCGTCTCAGCAGCTCAGATGACAGTGGAAAGGAGGAAAGGCAGAAATCTGTAACCCCTTCAGCTTCGTCTGTAGGAAATCCTTTGCCGCAGCGTGCTGTCTTTCAGACTATGAATACTAGTCCTACACCCCCAACACCAACTGCCGGTGCTCAATCTTCCCCCGCACGCCCCACGAAGGCTCATAAAAGTGCTTCTTCTATGTCTGCAGTCCTCCGTTCCTCATCCTTATCATCGGGATCCGTTAGCCTGGGTCCCCAATCTTCCTCCAGCCCTACTCTTTCTTCTACTCCGCAGGCATCTGCTGTCAAGTCCACTCGTCGTCGCAGTGTGACTCAGGATAATAACAATCGGCCTCTACCCTCTACAAGTCATTGTTCGGAGAGTCCATCCTCTTCTACACGTAATGTACGCCAGCGTCCAAGGGTTAACAGCCAAGGTGTAGGTAATATGTCACACATCTCCGAGTGCATAGATGAAGACGAAGAAGAATTAGCGGATGTGGAGCTTCTCCTTGCTCCTGTTGCGAATCCAAGTGCACCTACACCTGCGATGCCCCGGATCCAGAAATACCGGCCCCAGAAGCCTCCAGCACTTCCGCCTAAGACCCCTAGCCGGTCTTTGGGACGGCAGCTACCCATAAGGGTAAACACTTCTGGTGAGGATGCACCACACTTTGAGTCTCCACAATATCAAGCGGCAAGCAATGCTCAGGAGTTCGGCCGAGGTTCCATCCTATCCTGGGAACAGTTTGCTTCCGAAGCAGCTCATACTCTTGGAAGAGATGAGTTAAATAATCTGCTGAATGATATTCCGGCTCCATTCCATTCAGAAACGACTTCACCTGCCTCAAGTGCGCTTGATTTACCATCTAGTCCGTGTTTGAGCACACTCGACTCGCCCGCAGGTTATGGTTCAATCTCGCAGGTACTACTTCCTGATGTCACACCATCTCCAGCAGTGCACGTCTCTCAACGATATAATCTTGCGAACTCTGATTTGGGCCAGGTCGATTCGCCTGTTGTCAATTTGCTCCGTCTACAGCTTGCAAAAGCGGAGAACATGGTGCAAGAACGCCTGATGCAAGTGCAAGCGATGGAACATGAAATTTTTTCACTCAAAGAAACGCACGCTCGACAGATGCAGGACACCGTTCGACATATAACCTATCTGGAAGCCAATGAGCGGAAGGGAGAAGATGCAAGAGTATATGCCTCGTCTTTGGAGGAGAAACTCAAATGTGCGGAAATGTTACGCGAAAAGGCTGTAAGAGATACTCAGAGAAGGTGTGAGGACAGTGTGAGGCAAAGTCTGAACGCAGAGAGGAAGGAGAAGGATATTGTTCAGATTGGCTGTGCTGCTAAATTAGCCCTATCGGAATGGGCGAGTGTAAAGGATCTAGCAGAGATTGAACTTGACCTGTTGAAAGGCGATCAGGCGGTCTTATCTGTCCTCTTGACCGAATTGGACCAGATGACTCGGGTGCTCCGTACGTGAGCCACATCATTGTAAGTGCTGTCCTTTGAACTAGCTTCCTTATCTGACTGATAACCCATCTTCCAGGCATTCAGGGATTCTTTTTCCAACGTTCGAGGACAGACTATACAGATTCAATTGAATTCAATGATTTCCTATAGATGATGTGTATCCTCTCCCCGGGCGTATAGATAGACACTCCTTTGATTTACTGTACTAGTTCATGATTCCGATACGATCTTGACGACCATCACATCATATCTTACCTTCCCTAATTGAAATCAATATTAAAACACTATTGCTAAATTGTTGGAACAAGCAGCTACCAAACAAAAAAGTACCACAAATGAGAGAAATCAAGTTCCAAAGGTTGAAAAGTGAAGGAAAGTATAATTGTAGATAGGTGTCTCCAGTAGATCATGGACGCTCCTGATTATAAACTTCCTGAGCCTCGATGCACGCGTCTAGTAGGCAGGCATAATTGTCAGATGGGGTAGCTTGACTAAAACGCTCAGACAGAGCTTGCGAGATTTCTGATTGACTAAGATTAATTGTCAGTAGGAGTCGAAGCGGGTCATGGATTGGATACCTAACAGGGCCGTATGCAACTTCAACGTCGCAAGTCAGCGAACTTACTGATAGCGGCCAGCAAGAAAATATATCTGGAGTAAAGTTAAATGTTGCCGAAAATTTAGCCTTTTTGGATGGTATCATGACTTTGGTCCGTGCTTTGAATCCTGGTAGTCCATCACAGTCGATTAATGATATATCAACGGGATATCTGACAGCGAGTAATAGGATTTGCGCGCGTAACTGTGAGCATGAGGACCAATAGTCTGATAAGTAAGAAATGATCTGAATATTGTATTAGAACTAGAGATCAGATCGGATTAGAGTTATCACAAACCTCTGCACAAGAAACAGGTTGTGTACGATGAATAAACGTCTTTGCAGCTTGCAGAAATAGTTTGCTGAGTTTAGGGAGATCGTCCTTGGTCCTCAATGCTAGGCCGTTGACTGGAGCAATCTCTACGCCTGATGCAATAGGAAGATGATGATCGCAGGGAATGGAGACCCTAAAACAAGAGGCGTATATGTATTCAATCATGCTTTCGTCAACTTTGATGACACGAAAGCGATGAAGGTCTTCCAAGGTATCGAGTTCATCTAACAACAAAAACGTTGGATGGTGACCTCGGAGAAGAATATATACGCACCACGAAGCTTGAAAACCTCCGTCAGCAAGACGTGTTGTGGCCGTGCTTTGCTAATCACATCCATCGCTACTTTCTTTTCAGTTGCTAATTCTTGCAATCGTCCTTCAAGATGATTGAGCTGCTCTGTCTGTTCGTATAATTCTGCACGTTGTGTTTCAACTTCGATACTAAAAAACATTTAAAAGATTTTCAAATATCAGAACATGAGCGTACTTTTGTTCTGCGATGGAAACCTTGAGGTCGTTAAGGTATCCCTGGTCACTGGCCTCAATTTGCCTAACTTCTTCCTGTTCGTGTTCCAGTTCCTTGAGGATGTCAATATACTCTTTCTCCAACGTCGGCAACAGTTCCTCAGTTGACTTTTTGATGGGTTCCAGCATTTTGGCATCCTAAAATAGATAATGAGCCGAGCCATTATTTATACATCGAACAAGAGGACATACTGCCTGAAGGTCATTGAAGACTTGTTCGGCGGTCAATTGCAATCCTTCTACCCATCGTAGCTTCCAATCATACCAATCCGACTTGGCTTGTCCTCGAGCATTTGATCGGATGAGATTTAGATGGTGCTTTTGTGATAGTTAGCCCACGCATTTAGGAAAAAATGGAGCTTACCAAAAGCTCGGCCTGTCCCTCTTCATCTGCCCGCGTGAACTCAATGAATAACTCAGGGGTGATCTTGGCTGCTTCCTCCTCGGCCTGTACAAACTCTGCCTTGCTCCTCGTTATCCAACCTTCCAAATCCTTCGAGACTCGCGTATACAACCCCAGTTGAGGTACATCAATTCCCATTGCAATGTAGTACTCTGTAAGCGGTATATCTGCTGGACTTCGGGCCTGGCGATTACCAAAACCAGGATGCATTGAGCGTCTTGGGGCTGTAAGTTCATCCATGAATCTGATACCTGTCAGGGCGAAAAACTTCTCTATCGAGATTGATAGCTGGATTCAATTTATTAGAAGACATATCGAGAAATCTGAACTGTATAACTCACAATATCATCTGGCTGGATTTCTTCTTGGGGTGGCGAATGCTCTTGCGTCCTGTCATCATCAACTTGGTCTCCGCCCGGATACGCGTACTCTACATTGACTTGTTCACCATTGACTTGCTCTGGAATCTCATCGGGAACCGCCTCAGTGACAACCGGGGAGGGCGATGCTCTGGGAGGATCAGAAATGAGTGGAGATGTGTGTACCTGCTCCTGTAGTGCCTGGGTGTTTTCAACTGGTGGCACGATAGTAGGTTGGTGAGGCACAATCTTGTCAGATCGTACCCAAGCCGCGGAAGGAACGGAACCTAGACTCATACGACCATTGCTTGTCTGCTTTGCCGGAGATACTAGGCTGCTTGTCGAGTTTCCACTTCTCTGTTCATTCTGAAACGCAACGAAGGCATTCCCAAGACTCTTCCTGCGCGCAAAATAACCCGATGGCCGCTTTGGAACAACAGACAAGTTTCTTGGTCCAGTTTTTTTGCTCGGAGACGGTGACATTCTAGCCTGCAGTGCGGTAGATGATCCATGTGAGGTATCTGATGATGGACGCTCAAGAGGCCCTTGGTCAAATGCTGGACGTTTAGTAGGACTCGGACGCCCGGAATCATGAACACCATCTTGAATGACTGAGAAAGATCGTTTGTTGAGTGTGTCATGTACGGGTGTGGATGGTGACTCAAATCTTCTGGGTGAAGGCCTTGCTACAGGAGGGGCGAAAGCAGCCGAAAATGTAGGTTTGGGTTTAACTGGTGACGCGGGTTTTGTGGGTGTTCTTGAGATGGTAGGAGCTGTGATGGGGAGACCAAATGAGAAAGCAGGGGTGATCTGGGTTTGTTTTTGCACTGCTGTGGACGTGAAAGGCATCGTTATTTCCTCGGGCAGTGGGTTGAGCATTGCTTGCCCCGACATCGTTTCGACTTCATCTAATGCTTGGGTTTCAAGCGTGGACTCCTGAGACATTGTAGCAAGGGATTGTTGAGGCGTTGAGAAAGAAAGGGGTTGAAGTGAACCATAGATTCCAGACTCGTCCATTGTTGAATCCTGATATCCGAGGCTCATGCGCCCAACTATTTTACTGACGTTCAACGTCTCATTGCCATCTACCATATCGTCATCAATGCTGACATCTGTGCTGAGGGAGTCTTCATGCATCGCAAAATTTGCGACGTCCATATCCCCTGATATATTTGCAGTATCTACACCACCCAGGGAGTCCCTAACACGTATAAGGCGGGCCATAGCGTCATTGAGGTCCATGCCTTGCTGAGTTCTGTCAACCTGGATATCGTCCTCTGAGAAGGCCTCTGGCTCATGTGGAGTATCACCAGAATGTGTCATTCGACGGAGTGCAAGCCAGACAGGGTCTTCGGTGGCAGGCGGTCGAAGGGACTGTCCCATGGGGATAGTGAACTCCATACCCTCCTGACTGTTTTCAACTGAGTGCACTTGTGAGTTATCATCCTGCAGCATCGAGGACATCTGTGAGTTTTCGTTATTCTGGTTATCATCAGATGGGACTGCGTCATCGGAGGGGAATATGATTGAGTCCCTTGGTCGAACCGGCGCAAAGGGCTGGCGAACTGCCGATGAGTGTCTACGAAGCAGTCCTCCCTGTAAGACTTCAGTAACCTCCATTTCGACGTTTTCATCCAAGTCCATTTCTTCATTCATCAAGACAGAGTCCTCATCATTTATAATAATACCTGGACTGGCCGTAGTGAGGTCCATATCTTCACTTCCTGCAAAAGAAGGACGAACGGAGCCTCGTTTGTTCCGAGAGAACGATGCGGGATAGTCATTTTCATTGGAAAGTGTAGGTTGCAGGTTTGCCTCGGGAGATGATGATGGGAGCGGGGACGATTGTGGGGAGCCAGTACTATTTGTGTTGTCCTGATTGGGTATCTGGAAGAGTCGCACATGGGCATGTTCCGCGAAGCTGACCCGCCGACCCAAGGACTTGCGAGACGTATTGTCATGGAGCTTTGCACGATAGTCGAGAGTGAGATCCATTGATTGAGTTATATTTTCATCATCCAATTGTAGAGATTGCGAATTCGATGGTTGTGAAAGCTGTTCTAAAGCGTCGTCTGTGTTAACTAGTACAGATGATTTCAAGATACTCTTTCTCGGCGCCTGAAAGGAGACCCAAAAGCTTCAAAACATTTCAGTTACTGGAATTCATGGAAAACTTACGAATGACGGCCGACGTGATTTGTCTAGGTCATTTAGACGTTCCCCAGGAGCGATGCTATATGCTCGCCGCCTTCCGTTTGGAACTTTCTTGGCTTGGTTTAATACAGCAATAGAGCGGCGACGTTTGGAAGAGTCCTCTTTGAGGGCAACCATGGAGGGAGAAGATGGAAATAGATAATGTCGGCCACTGGCCGGAAGATGTAAATAACCAAGATAGTTGTTCCCACTAAACGCGTTCCAATGTCAGTCATGTGACTGTGCGTGCATTGACATCTTACGGTTGTGCTCCAATGGTCAACCCGGGATACGAGCTCGCTAGGCCTTGTGTTTCCCATGTATAATATCTCAGAACTTTGCAATGCTACAGGATACCTCAATACTCGAGCGTAATTATAGCGACGCGTCAATCACGTGAGTCCATGTTCATCAATGAATGATCGAATGATCATGCAGGCTTTAAAGATCATCCCGAGACTGAGATTTTAATACGGACATGGATACGAGGAGCTCTGCCCGCAATAAGGCAGTTTCTGCAAATGTTCCAGCACCAGTGGCCTCCAGAACAACAAAAACGAAAGTGATGGCCAAGTCCACAGGTCTTACAAAACCTGCACCTACGGGTGTGAAACGCGCTCCAATCCCAAGGAAACCTCTAAGCAGTAGATCCAACTCGAGCTTTGTATCTGATGGCTCCTCCAAAACAAAGTCAAGGAATCCACCAACATATGAAGATACCAAAACCCCTAGTGCTCAGGGCGAGGATCGTGAACCTATCACGGTGAGGAGATTCTCATATTAGTGACAAGAAATATCGATGGACAAGATCTTAGGCTTATCTACGACTTCGCCCTCGAATTGGGGATGAGGAACCGACTTCTGCACCCTACCTGACTCCCCTCTCCGACACTTCTGTTCGAATGACAGAACCACAATGCCATGGAGTGAACAAAACTCGATTCCGGACTTCCACCATCACAGGCTCTTCAATTTATACTTTCTCCCGCATTTTTCTGCCAGAGACGACCCAGTCTGATTTCTTCTCCAAGACCACTCTTCCTCTTGTCCAGGATGTCTTACAAGGACAGAATGGTCTACTCTTTACATACGGAGTGACCAACTCTGGAAAAACCTACACCGTGCAAGGTGGACATGCAAGAGGCACTGTCGGAATCTTACCTAGGACCCTTGATGTGATCTTCAACAGTATCGAAGGCCTGCAAGGCGACGGAAAAGTGAGTAGCTTGTATCTATGGTATCCTGTAGATCTAAAAAAGATTACCCCAGTATCGACCTGTACGTCTTTATGGTATCGAGCCGTCGGACGACAACGATAGTGATCTTCCTCGAATATCCACTGAACCGAGTCTAGTAGAGGTACTTGGGCAACTCGATTCCAACTCCGAGATCGACTCGGATGTAGATCTAACGACCATTAAAGTTGACCGCAATTACGAGTACAACATCTGGCTTTCCTACATTGAAGTCTACAACGAGAAGGTTTACGACCTATTGGATTCAGTAAAGGATGAATCATTTAGTCGACTGCCCACACCTAAGGCTACAACGGATCCAAAGCTTCTTTTGATGAGGAAAGCCCTCCCGGTGCGCCCTTCGCCAGCCTGCGATAATGCAGGCGCGGAAAACAACGGGAAGTACATCGCTGGTCTTCGACAACTCCGTATTACCAGTGCCGCTCAAGCTAAATCTCTTGTCAAACTTGGACAACTCCATCGTCGAGTGTTTGGGACTCTGGCCAATCATCAAAGTAGCCGTAGTCACGGGATGGTCATCATCAAAATCGTTAGAGGACATCGGGGCGAAAAAGACGTAGGTTTATACTTGTCTCTTCCACAACAGTCGATTGATATCTAAAATCAAGGACCCGACTTCTTTGCAAGTATCCCGACTTACGTTGGTTGACCTTGCTGGCTCTGAACGCACCAAGCACACTCATACCACTGGAGACCGTCTGAAGGAGGCTGGTAATATCAATAAATCCCTCATGGTCCTTGGTCAATGCATGGAAGTCTTGCGCTCGAACCAGAAGAAACTTGCTTCCAGTCTTGCGCAAGAGGGTTTGGGAAAGGATGGTCGGATGGATACCCGAGACATTCGCAAGACACTTTCTGTCGTTCCCTTCCGCCACAGCAAGCTCACAGAGTGTCTAATGGACTATTTCACAGGCGAAGGACGAGTGGTGAGGTACTTTGTAACCCTCGATTGGCAAGACCTCATATCTTTGACATACAGGCCATGATTGTAAATGTCAATCCATACGACACAGGCTATGATGAGAACTTGCACGTCATGAAGTTCTCTGCACTAGCCAAAGCCGTTTACACGACAAATGCTCCTGCCCCCGTACAGAAAGCCCCATCAATTGGTCCAGGTAAATTGAGAGGCCAGAAGTTCAAGGACATTAGTCCCATGACCATGAATGATCCCGATATTAATCCCAATCCCTTCAGGAGAAGGGTTACCATTACAATGGGAAAGAGAAGTGAAGCTATCCTAGAAGTAGTTGAAGGTAGGTCTATTTCTGTTTTTTTTTTCTGGAGTACAGCTGAAAAGTTATGTAGAAGATGAGCCTGCAGATGATATAGATGACTACGACGAAGAACCGTCAAATCCTCTGATCGATGCCTTGTTTGATGAGGTTGAAGATCTGAGGCTCAAGGTCAGGCTTATTTTTCATCATAGTAATCATCTTATGGACAGTTTCTGCCGCGTAGCTGTTTGAGGCGGAAATGAGATGTGCACTCACTGAAGTAGAAACACGAGAAGAAGTAATGCGAGAGATGGAAGAGCGCATGAGAATCATGGAGGAAAAGTATTCACGTCGTCTCATGAGCGAGGTGAGCTTCCACGGCTCTGTGCAATCTTGTTGATTATATGAGGCCTTACAGTTGGAGCAAAATGAACTTAAAACTGACGCAAAAATCGATATGCTCCACAGAGCCGGTCTATTCGGAAGTCCCATGAAAACACAGAGACAAATATTGTCGGACGAGGAAGAGGAAGAAGCTGCAGATGTTGAAATGAATCTGGTGCGCTCGTGGTATCTCAGCATCGGTCTACCTCATTGATCCCAACCTTCTGTAGTTGGATCCTGGTGATGAAGCTGATGAAGAATTATCCATCTCATTCCCTCTTGTCAATAAGTTCACTCATGAGCCTAACGCAGTTCCAGTAATAGAGAGAATCAACCAGATGGAAACGGTCATCAGCGGTTTTTCAACGGAGCGAACTGATAAGATTAAGGATTTGATAGAGGAAGAAGATAGGCTACTTGATTTGAAAGCAGTGGAGGCGGACAATGAAGATGATGATGAATATGTTGATGACGAGGAGGAAGAGGAGAAATGGCAGGATACCACGAACCCTAGGACAACCGTCACGAGAACTAGGGATCTCGCCGCTGGAAAATCAGAGACATCGAAGCAACCTCGAATATCAAAACTAGAGCGAGACTTGAAGCAACTGTCCATCGAAGGCAAAACCTTTGGTGGTACAGGTAAATCCAAGAACAAAAAGAAGATCATAATTCACTCTGACAGTGAAGAGAAACAAGATGGGGATGAAGTGCCGTCATTACCAGTGGTAAAGAAGAAAAGGCGAGTTCACTAAATACCTATGGGCTCACTCACTGACATTATCGACTCCTCAAGACAACTGGGTAAAAAACCTGTCATGACAATAGACAATATCGAAAAAGTCACCTGGGAAGTAGAGAAGAAGGTCGCAAATACACAGAGCAATCGTGCCGTCAGGAGGCTGAGGGCTTTCCGACTCATCTGCCATAGTTGACCATCTGCTGTATTCATTTATTATCCAGACATTATCTCCTTTGCCAATATAGTGTAATTATACGTAGAGACCGTGGCAGGAGGTGGCATCGTCACAAGGACATAGCTGACCACTATGCTGAACCAGCCCAGAAATCAAGATGATTCATCGAATACCAGTCAATGCTTCGCAATGACTTGGGATGGTGAACCTCGATTAACATCTCTACTGTAAATGGTAAGTTTCAGAACCGGAAGCTTTACCGCCAACAATAATTTTGATTGCTTCATTCAGTAGTAGCCTATCCATCTGTAATCGATGCCTGCATCGTGGAGAATTGTAAGGATTGTAGGGGCTTCGATCTATTCCGTCCCCGATCCCACCATCTGCCTGACTTATCCTGTCCAGCGTGCTAGTAGTCGTAAACAACTGTACATAGCACGATCATGCAACATACATATGCCTAAGGCGTCTCAAAAAATATCCATTGCAAGTATTGAAGGTGGAATGCTTTCGCTGGTCCAAGCTTCCAAGACTACTGTTCGAATGTCGACAGATTAGTCGCTGCCCGCGGCAATTTAAAAATGCAGGCCATTAAACATAATGTTGCGATTAGTCAAAGCACTACCAATGTTAAGAAAAGCCGCGAAACGATCCAGGCGATACTTGACTCGCTCGAAGAGGAGACTATGCACGAATCCTGGCGACATGTCCTTGAGGCGGAAATTTCAAAGCCTTATTTTACAAGGGTACCTTCCGGAGTTCTGGAATGAACGTCAGATCTTGCTCAATTTGCGTACTTCAGTTGAAGCAGTTTCTACTGGAAGAAAGTGAATCGAACACAATATACCCTCCTAGTGAGCACCTCACACCGTCATCTAGGCCTCTTCCGATTGACAGCGTTTTAATTTAAGTGGAACAGATCTACTCTTGGTCCAGGCTCACCCCCTTTGACCAAGTAAAGATGGTGATTCTGGGTCAGGTCGGTGGCCCAGCTCAATCATCACAAGGAGACTCATTGATTTTTTATACGATCCTTACCATAACGTTGGTCAAGCGCATGGTAAGTTTCATTGGGGATGATGCAACCATTTTGACCGTCATTGTTTGACGGTCTTCCAGGGCTTTCATTTTCTGTCCTCCCCCCAACCAAACCACCGGGCTCGCTTATAAATATCTACAAGCAACTTTCCCAAGATATACCTGGTTTCAAACCACCAAGTTCAAGGTGGGTTGATTGTCGTTTGCATTATGACAAAGTAACATCTGCCTCACAGCGATCTGAGTCGTGTGGCTGAGCTTGGTGTTCTCTGGTTGAACACGAGCTTGACTGTTCGAGCCCACAGGCCAGGCTCCCATTTCAAAAAGGGCTGGGAGATATTCACTGCGGAGGTTCTGCGCAAGATTCTGGCTCGACAAGATCACCCTGGCATTGTTATCATGGCGTGGGGCCTTCCTGCTCAGAGGACGTGTGATGCTATAGGTGTGGGTACGGTCAGTTTTCTTTCTCTTTTGAAGACGAATGAAAATTGATAGATCGGCCTTACTGCAGAAGAAGCATCTCATATTGAAATCGGCACATCCTTCCCCTTTGTCGGCTCACAAAGGTTTTCTTGGCAACAAGCATTTCAGCAAGGCTAATGAGTGGCTAGAGGCGAAGTATGGCAATGGTTCTGGCATCAACTGGAAGGTACTCAATTGAAAGAGGTGCCAGCAATTATGATCTACTGTGAAATGTATAGATTCGGATGGCACCACCTCCAGAATTGGATGCCTGCGGCAAAAACTCAGGAACTCCTCAAAGCCTAAACATGGGAACCCTGAAAAAGTTAAGATCAAGTAATCTTAATACTAGCCCTTCTCTCAGTTAGAATCACATAAAGAGCAGGAGTCAGAATTGGATGTCTTGAGAGCTCTGCGGAAGCTTTGTCGACACTTGAGAGCTTTCACTCAGAGACCTGCTCGCGACTTGCTGCGTGTAATATCACTGTCCTCATTTCCACTTCGAGGTTAAGATTATGAGTGTTACTTCAACCTCGGACAGGAAGAGCGGTCGCGCATGACGTGCATGTTTTCTAGACTATGCCTTCAAACACCTGCTCTCTCCGAAGATGACCAAAAGACATGTCTTTAGCTTCAGAGGTGATGCATATAGATCATTAGATAAAGCTACTCATGAGTCTTTTCATACGATAGGAAGAGATGATTTTATTTATAATTGGCCACGTTGAACAGGACCAGTGATCCTCTTCTCCTTCTTGTAATGCGCAGGATCTCTTTGTCGATCAGGATCACCTTAAGAGGCAAGGCCTTGTCTACTGGTATTTCAGATTGCTTGAAATGGGCTCCGGCATCAATAGCATATTTTTTCAATGTGAAGAGTAGCGAAGCGCATCCAATATTGTTCTTACCGCTTCAGTCAAAGATTCACATAAACGGAGATACACGGCTGTAAAACGCATTGTACATCTCTGCAAAAGCCCCGATCACGATTACGATCGCACGAGTCTTTTTTTTGAGGGGGAAGAACAAAAAAGAGGGTTTGCTTTTTTTTCCGAGTCATCCTTTGTGCAGATAAGATTATCTCATCAATGATTCCTACCCCTGATCTCTCGCACTTGACGAGTGAAGACTACGATGTGGTATACGAGCCAGCAGGTATGTGTCAGGAACCTCCTGGAAAAAAAAAGCAAAAAACGTACTTCTCCGTAATTATTTCTCCTCTTTAATCTTTGTTTACAGAAGACACATTTCTCTTTCTTGACGCTCTCGAATCCGACGCCAATGATCTGAAAGAGTCAAGGGCTCTCATCTGTTTGGAAATTGGGTAAGGTTTTTCACCCAAAAAAATCAATCATTCCGAAAGAAAACTCATTATGATCATTCTTCACACCTCTCTCCCTCTTCCTGTTCTAGCTCAGGATCAGGTTGTGTATCTTCCTTCATAGCTCAAATCTTGGGCCCCTTCGTCCGTACGATTTCTTTTCCCTCCTCCTCTGTTTCTTTCACAAATGAGCCTCTTTTTTTATGTCAACCCTCAAATCTCACCGACTCAAAATCTCTTTCTCTCCGGTGGCTGTCAATCCGAAAAAAACTAGTTTACTTGTGTACAGATATCAATCCGCACGCCTGTCGCGCCTCAAAACGTACAGGAACCCAAAACAAAGTTCGTCACTATTTTTCTTTCTCTCCTCAATTACCCCCCGAAAAAAAGAAATCGACGCTAATTTTGAGATTCAAAAAAAACTGATGTGTTTTTTTCGTTTTTCTTTTTTTGGTGACGACAAAAAAAAGGTTACACTCGACTGTATCAATGCCTCCTTTGTATCGCCTCTTCTAGAGCGTTTACGACATCAAGTCGACGTGGTCTTGTTCAACCCACCTTATGTACCCACAGGACAACACGAAGCCCTCACTGCCCAACAGACCAACAATAACAAAACGACAGCCATCACAGGGGCATGGGCAGGCGGCATAGACGGAATGCAAATCACAAATCATTTTCTCGAAATCGTTCAGGTGAGACCCAAAAAATGAAATAATATAAAATAAAAACAGAGTCAAAAAATAAACAGCTCCTGTTATCTGAAAAAGGGCGTTTTTATCTCGTCGCGCTCAAGCAAAACAACGTTCTCGAAATTCAAAACCGCATGTTGATGCAACATGGCCTGGAAAGTAAGGTAAGGGCAAAACACCAACATTTCTCTCTCTCTCAACAATCACAACCTCCCCCCTTGAGACCTTGTAGGGAAAAGGGAGGGGGACACTCTTTTCAAATAACATAAAATAATGACCCCTCCCTTCCTATTTTTTCCCATAGATCGTGTTACAGCGACGAGCAGGTCGCGAACATCTTTTCATATTACGGTTCAAACGCCCACATATACTATAAACAAAGAAGAAGGAAAAAAAAAGGCAAGCAAAGCATATGGGCATTGACAGACAAAAAAAGAGAGAGAGAGAGAGAGAGAAATATGGATGAAAGGAACGAAATGCCACAGTAGACGTGTAGATATATATGTGTATGTATACGTATGAATATTTTTTTTAAAAAAAAGGAGAGACAGAAAAAACAACAACCAGAGTCCATTCAACGACCTCCAAAAAAATTATTATTTTTTTAAAAATCAAAAAAATGAACTGATCACTCATCCCCTTCACCTCCAGGTCGCTTACCTCGCACACTAAACCGGGACGGAGCCCCAATCGACACCGTCCTACTCCCAGAGGAGAAAACATGGTCATCCGAAGATATCGAGGCCACACCACCACCGTTCACCGAAGGATCAAACTCGAGCCGAAGCTTCAAGAAACCACTATGACGCAACTCTAAAGAAACCTCTGCAGAGGTCGTTCCTTGCGGTTGAATGTGTCTCCAGATCTATGGTTTTCCAATAAACGTCACGACTCTAGTGAAATGGGGAATCTTACATCGACTTCTCCAGAACCTAATTCCCTATCTTTGCCTAGTGTCTTGTGATCATATATCCATACAAAAATCTTGGTCGTAGTAGTCACCGATGCGGGGAAAACGAACATCTCGTTCCTACACATATCACACAGAGGAACCTCAGCAAACACAGACCAAAAAAAAAAAAACCCACCACTCGGGCGTCGTTGTCTTATGATAATGCTTGGTCTTGGCCTCCTTGTCTCCAACACGAACAGTCACATACGCCCTCGTCTCACTCAACGCAATATCCTTGGCTCCCAAAATCGTAACACGAAGTATACCCGGCGGCTGCATCGAACCAACACCATGCCCTTCCGCCGCAAGACTCTGACCATCCAAGGAGAAAGATTCACTCTGACCACCATTACCCATCATCACACCACCAACACCATGGGTTGACGACTGTCCAGCAGGCAAATCCTGCGACACCGACGCCGACATTGGGACCGGAACCGGAACCACCCCAACAACATCTTGATGGTCCTTATCCCCGCGCCTAAACACACTCGTCACACCTTTAAAAGCACCCTTCCCAGCAGACACAGGCAAACCCCCAATCTGAGTAACAGCACGCCCCGCCGAACTAAAAGTAGACGTCTTCTGTCGAGACTTGGCAAGAATCTGAGGGTGGAACAACAAACGGACGCGAATCCGACCATGAGCTCCATGCTTGGGATGAGACAAAACCAGGACGCGTTCCGCTGATGTAAACGGTTCAAGACCGACAAGGTCAATCTGCGCTTCACCAAGACTCTTGGCTTGTTCAAATTGGTTCCAGTCAAAAATCTCGACAGAAAAATTGGCAGCAACACGAGACGACTATAAAGGGATCACATGAGTTTTTTTTTCCTAAGAAAATGAAGTGTTCGAAAGAACTTACGACGTTGCATGAGAAATCCTCGTTCCATTGAGGAGCAAGCGTCTTCTTGATGATCTGAGACTTGTATACCTTGTCGCCATTGAGGGTGAAAACAGCATACGGATCTGATTTGCCGCTACGGTCAACACCACGGATATCAGATCCATCAAGTAGGTCGACTCTCAGAATACCCATATCTAGATAGGAATTAATAAACCCTGTTCTCGTTCAAACACCGCAAACGCGCTTACTATTGACGCTTTCTCTAGCTTCAAGCCTGATAGGAACAGGGATATACCGTGCCTCGACCTTGACATGAGATCTGTCGTCGTCGTCATCATCTGTAGTCAAAGTAACAATTTCCGGAGAGGCCTGACAAAATCAAATTCAGGATCCATTATTAGACGAGTAAAAAAAAAACAAAAGCTCACAATGGCCTTCTCAAGGAACGCCTTGGCATCACCCTTCCACTCTCCAATAATGTCATCCCTCGAACCTTCATCAGCCTCATTCAGTCGGAACCAAATTTGACTAAAATCAATCTCCTTAATGAACCCCTCGCCGACGTATCCCCATTGCGCTTTAGTGCTCGTCGATTTGTTGGTAGAGAAGCAGGGCCAGTACCCATCGTCCAAAAGGACTTCGAGTCGCGCCTTCTTCGTCAATTGACCAGATATGATATTAAATACAACGATACCCGATTCTATCACCCATGAGTTTCTTTTAAAAGAAAAAGGGAATTAAACAACACGCACGTTGAGCAAGAGCTTCCTCAACACTCATCTCAACACCCTGTTCTTTCTCACATTTCTCATCCGAAGCAGGCGCTTGGTCTTGAACAGCAGCTGCATCATTTCCAACAGTATTCGACACGTCATAGCCGGCCAATCCTCCATTGGCACCTGCGCTTTGAGGTAAAGCATCTGGTCCCGGAGCGGTAACTGGGTCAGGGCGTTCGGCGACTTGAACCGTACCACCCTGAAGATCGATAGAAGACGACGACTTTTTACTGTTGACGGAGACTCCATCAGGACGACCACTGGGATGGCTTTCTTCGCCAAAAGCGAGATTCTTGAGAGCCAGTGCAGGCACAAATTCAGCAGTGTAGGTGAGAGTACCCTTGAAGCCTCCACCCTTGTCCAAGCGAAGGGGGTCATCAGCAGACTTGACACCAAGAGACTTGTACGGATACTTGGGATCATCAGACTCCACAGCGAGATCAGAGACTTGAAGCTCGACCGAACCAAGTGAACGATCCTAATATAGTTATCATGATCCCTTCCCGTGGGCTAATTATATTTTTAAATTACCTTTGTGAGATGTTGGTAGTCCATGCATTCCAAGAGGAAGGTCTCCTTGAGCGAATTGACCGGAATGTAAATAATCTGATCCCAAACTGGGTTGAGATCTATTGTGCATGTTACTCGTCATGGAAAGAGGGTAGTTGGATCAAAGCTTACTGTTATTGACAACCTCGGTGCGACCTTTGATCGAGTCAGCAGTAACAACGCGGATGTAGGGATCACTCTGCAGAGAGAAATTGTAAATGACCACTCGAGTACACAGACCGGGAAACACCTCACTTTTCCGCCAAGCGTGGCCTCAACATTCCTGAACATAGTTAGACTCGGGTTTTTCGAGGAAACAAAGAAAAATCACTACATACTTGACATCAGTCGCCTTTACCAAGTTCAGCCTGACGACACCAATTGGGAACCTATATTGATCAAGCCCATGCAGACTACCGGCCATAGCCACTGGTTTCCATTCTCCCGAGATCCTGATCCGACCACTCTTGCATCCACTGAGGGTAAACCAATCCCGACCGGCCTCGTTTGTACAACTCAAGAGATCCAGCAGGGTGACAGACATATGTCCAATAACAGGATCCTTGAGGAAATCACGGTCATCAGCGACTTGAATGGAGATGACGGACATTTCTTTATTAGAGCAGAGGAACTCAAAAGGTGTTTCCCAAACGGGCGCGATAGTGTGTTTGAACCGCGGAGTAGAAAACGCCTCGGCATTGTCATCCCCAAGGAACACTTTGGCAAAGGGATTAAGGTCGCCGGAGAGAGACTTGGACTGATCAAGGTCCTTGGCTTGGTGGAGAACAAGACGAACGATACCAACACCTGGGGGAAAATATGAGTCATAGGCGTCTTGAATGACGTATAAACACTCTCACTGGATTCGGGAACCTCAGCTGAACCTTCGTGGGGTTCGAGGACAGGGAAATACTGAACATCATAACGTAATTCTCCACGTTCCTTGCCATCCTTCAGTAGAGGAGAAATGATACCCTCATGCAGAGAATCGACGGCAAGTTGGTTCATATCAAAAGTCGCTGCACCGAGTGGGGTGTCTTTCCTGTGGTCATTAAAGTCCCAAAGACTGAGCATGAGATTCTCGGAGATGGAGTTTACTAAAAGGAATTTGGTCTCCACCCAGGTGGGGTTGTAGCTGGCACAAATTGTGAGCAGTGGAATAGACAAAAGAAAAATAAAAGCATACGTGTTCTTTTTGACTTGAGTGCGGGCGAGTTCTGCACGATCGTTGATGGAAAAGCTGACAAAAGGATCTGGGACGCCACCGCCTATCTTGGTACCTTTGATGCCGCGGGCGGAATGGACGGTGACTTGAAGGATACCGATAGCTGCATCGAGAGGTTTACCGGACAAAAGCTGTTCGAGATTGAGGGTAAAGACGTTGGGCTCATACATCATGGGGCCGAGTGTTCCATGAGTCATATCACGAATGAAGGATGAAAGGCCGGGGACCTAATGAGGGGTTGAGAGTTTGAAAATGGATATGAAAAGGAACACTGACGTTAGCGATGTCGAAGCCAAAAGTCTCACCGCCAATAGGCTTGAGAACGTAGTCGATGACGGGCTTCTCGACAAAGGATAGGTCGACGATTTGAACGTGAGGAAAGTTGGCCATGAGCTTGAGCCTAATTCGCATAAGGCCGCTGAAAGTGATGTCTTCGAGGAGAATAGGCAAAGCAGCGGTCGCCAAAGATTTGCCAACGCGAACGGACAAGACGATCTTGGGGTTGACCTTTTGTGCAATCTGCTGTTGGGTCAATTCTGAGGTTTCATTGGGTGTGAAAGAGATTGCCCAGTCCATCATAACGACATCATCGTCGGTGTTTGGAAATGTTCTGACTTTATCGATTCTGGGGGCCTTTGTGCCCAAAGTAAAAGTAGTGAGACGGATAGAATCCAAGAATGCAGGGCAGTTGGTGCTGAGGACTTGGTCGACGGAGGAAACGACGGTAGCGGAGAGGACAGGTTCATAGATGAGCCAGAAGCGGTCCAAGAAATGGTTGATCCAATCGGCGGTTTCGTGCTCGGAGGCCAAGCGCACTTTGACGAGCTCGCGTTGGATGTCGTCTCTGGCGTTTCGTCTTGTACGGGCGATGGAGGCGGAATAGTAAGAGTTGCAAAAGGCGAGGAGGATGAAGAGCCAGCCCCAGCCAAAGCCGAAACGGGTGATGAAATGGGAAGCGAGGACAGCCTAAGAAAGATGAGCTAGTGAGGAGGCAAAGGGAGAAGAAACGGACAAAGACAATGACTGCGGCATTGTGGTACCAGTCGCCGTAGAGCTGTTCGTCGAGAAAAGAGGCGAGAACGGACTGGGCTTTTTCATCGCCTTGGAGGGGGTTGTCGATGCCAGAGTTTTGGCGCCAGCCGACGCGATACCAGTCAGGTATAGCGGGAGGAGGAGTGACAAGGATAGAGCCCGGGAGTTGACTGGTGTCGTCTGGGGAGGGTGGAGGAGAGACTTGGTCGTGGTCTTGGACAGTGATTGTTGGAATGTCCATGAGACGTGTGGCAGGGAGAAAAGAGTGCAAGGGGACACTTTTAGTGTTGAGCAAGGTACTTTTAGTCGTGCAGGATGGACTGGGTGCCGAGCAAGATGCTTGAGTGCCGTGCAAGATGCTGTGAGCGTCGAGCAAGATACTTTGGACGTCGTGCAAGTCAGGCGTGCAAGATACTTTTGTTAGAGTCACGTGTTGCTCTCTCTACTATGAGCTCACTGCGAGAATTGTATGTCGACCCGTCCAATGCATGGTCCTTTGTGCCGTCGGTGCCAGCGAGCAGCGAGCAGCGAGCAGCTATCAAGCACCCGCAGCCTGTCCTCAGATTTACTGCAAATCCCTATGCAACCCACCTCCTCAGGTCGCTCGTCGCCTCTGCCGTCCTTCAGTACACGTCCAGTGCCCTCGTCAATCCCTGGCAGGTCGGCAAGCTGCTGCTCCAGACGCAGTGGGTGCCCAGGGACGCCGGGGAGCCTGTCCAAGACTTTGAAGTGGAAGACTCGGTGCGTTTTCACAATTAATTCCTGCACTCTTGATTAATTCCCTGTAGCTCAGCGACTCGGACAGCGACGGCTCCTACTTTGCTGATCCTCTCATTGCCAAAACAACAAGCCGCCGTCCCCTCGCAAGGCCCACAGACGAACAGGGCTATGTCGTCCGCCGTTCCGTCTTGGAACACGGCACCCGTCCAGAACACATCGTCCCCGTCGGAACCGCAGACAGCGCATGGACGATGATCAAGCGCATAGGTCGATTCCGCTCGGAGGGCTGGCTTGCGCTGTGGAAAGGTCAGACAGACCCGCCCGTCGTCGTCCGACTCTCACTCTTGTACAGGCCTCGCAACGTCCACTCTGACTGAAATGTTGTCGGCGGCAATGCAGCCTCGAATCAACGACTCGCTGCTCTCCCTCCTCTTCCCCTCCATCCCACCCTTCCACCAGCCCCCTTTCTGTCTCCCCATCGCTTCCCACGTCCTCACCGCCCTCATCCTCTCTCCTCTCGATCTCATCCGCACTCGCCTCATCGTCCAGTCGTACAACCCTCGCTATCGATCCTACACAGGTCCCCTTGATGCTCTCCACAAGATCCTCAGAGATGAGGGTGGTCTCAAGGCCATCTTCTTCCACTCCCATCTCTTCATCCCCACTTTCCTCGACAGTGCCCTCCGATCCGCAGTTTCATTCGCCCTCCCCGGCCTCCTCGTTTCCTATTTCGGCGCCTCATATATCACAGAGGATTCTCATCCCATCACCTGGGCCTGTGTCGAGCTCGCAGCAAGCTGCATCGGCCTCCTCCTCACCCTCCCCATTGAAACCATCCGCCGACGACTCCAAGTTCAGGTCCGTGGAACGGCTCAACCCATCAAAGCCTGTGTCGAGCTCCGGCCTGCCCCTTACAACGGCGTCGTCGATGCCTTCTGGCATATTCTGACAGAAGAGCGTTCAGACCTTCCCATTAGCCACCACCCCCGCTGCAATAAAGAGGGGAACGAACAAGACACAGTCGACGACGAGTACTCAAGTGCTTGGAAGAACACCGGGCTTGGTCAGCTTTACCGGGGTCTAGGGATGCAACTCAGTGCTAGTGCTGTATACTTTGTCCTCAACCTCCTCATCCATCCTGAAGAGACGGATGCTGGCTGGGTCGAAATATAATCCATAATTGTACCGTAATATAGACGCCGGCAGATGCCGAGCCAGCGACGTCAGAGAAATATTCGAATACATTTTCTGAGATGCCGACGGCCACGACCCCAAACACGACCCCAAACCCTCTCCTCACCGTGTCGCACGACGACCACGACCACACCATGCCCAGAGACAGCCCAACGTCCGCCACCCCCCTCCTTGCTCGAGCTCTTCAGCGCATACGCTCCACCCCCCCTCGTATGATCGCATCTCCTCCTACCCGTGCGCCACCCATTGTCTATTGTCTTTTCCTTCCTCGTTGACCTCTTGTCTCTTCCAGAGCCAAGGAGGGCAGCAGTCGCTCTCCTCATCCGCGTCGTGCCTGCCCCAACTGCAAAACTGCCAGGCCCTACTGCCCCTCCACCGTCCTTGTCAGAGTTTTTTGAACAAGACTGGGTCAAGGATCCTACATCCCGCGCTGAAATCCTTGTTTTGCATCGCCAGTCCGACGCCGGGCAGGCCACTGCCGAAGGTCGTGTGCGCAATACTGCTCGAGAGGCCCATGTTGCCTTTCCCGGCGGTCGCACCGAACCAGACGATGAAGGTGGCCTTTACACAGGTACCGTACATCCGTATTGAGAACTCTGCTCGCTAACATAGTTTGTTCAAGCCATGCGTCAGACTTGGGAAGAAATCGGTATCGACCTCGCCGAAAAATACTATTCCTCTATCGGTCAACTCGACGACCGCGAAATCACAACTTCCCTCGGAAAACGTCTCCTCATGATCCTCTCTCCCTTCGTCTTCCTCCAAGTCACTCCCACAGCGCCTCCTCCAGATCCAATCGTGACGACGACCCTCCACTGGGTACCTCTCATATCGCTTGTCTCCTCACCTAAATGGTCTTGTGTCACAGTAGACGCCGCATCCCGAATTGCCCCTCGCAGCTCTGCTGCTTTTCAATATCTCATTCGTGCTTTGGTAGGAAGCATGGAATTCCCAGCCATCATCCTTGAAACCGCAACTCCCTCTTCTTCCTCCTCCTCCACACCCCCTTCATCCTTTGAAAAGCCCAAAAGACAAAAACTCACGAGTACACAGGACGTGATTGAAAAAGGGCTGTCCCCAAGAACGCTCAAGTTGTGGGGACTGTCGTTGGGGATGACGTTGGATCTCATGTCATACATGATCTTGTCGCCATCCTCCAAGTCGGAAGAAAAAGAAAGAGAAGAGCCCGAGTCTCCGTTGACACAATATATGCAGCTTCCGTACCAAGATGTCGTGGAAGATTTCCGTGTGGAGTATGTTGCTCCCAGTCTTACGAGTGTTTTCCCCAAGTTTTCTTATCCCGATGTCAATTTCTGGATTTGGTGAGTGCCATCTTGCCTAATTCGTGTGTATAGTATTTATTTATTTATTTTTTTCAAGGGTATTTGGCAAACGATATCGAGAGGTTATACGTGGGTGGGAAGCGAGTCTACGTGCGGGAGGTGTCAACGATCGTCGGTGGGTTTTTCTAACCTCTATCTTATCACTCAATTATTCAATCTCCATTTTGTGTGTGTCAATGCGGACAGAATCAATTGGTCAGGATCTGCTTTGAGCACGTTTTATGCTGCCATTCGAAAAGCTTTAGTTGTCGTTATCGTTGCTCGTGCACTCGGTATTTTGTTCGGCTTCGGGTTTGCGATTTGGTGGATTTTCAGTCAGTGATGCATAGATTGTGTTTCTTTATGGGGTGGGGCGGAATCTTGTTCATTCTTCAGCTTGTCTGAATTGGTTTCTATTATTTGTACATGAAAGATACAGTAGTAATATGCATTGTTACATATTCTCTTCTCTCTCTCTACCGGTAGCCAGAGCTTTTTTCTTTCTTTTGTCACATCTATTCAGAAATATGTCCATGCTTTGCGACAGCGACAACGAAAACTCTTCTTCTTCTATCATCAAATAGGAGCTACAGAGGAAGTCCACAGACTTCACAATCAGGTCCGCTATGATCCGCATTTTCAAAAGTACAATGTGGGCAGATCCTGACCCTGTCTGGATTCCCACCACCTCCACCACCGTTCTCTGCTGCAGCGATTTGCTCGAGTATTTCAGGAGACAGTAGTTCATGATCCTCCTCCTCCTCCTCCCCCCTTTTTCCTCTTCTTCTTCTTTTGCTTATGCTTCCATTTCCATTACGAGAACGATCGAGGCTTGATTCCGCAGAATGTGATAGAGGCCATGCGGCTTTAGAAGAAAAGCACCGAAAAATAGATAAATAATTCTTGCTCCCCACAAAAAAACTTGGAAAGAGAAGAAAACTCACGAGCACGTTCACGTTCACGCGTCACCGTCATCAACGTTTGCCAACTCGATGAATCGAGTATAGGATCTAGAAGCGAAGGGTCTTTCCATAATTGTGGCTGCGTCACAGTTCGCATCACCAACTTGATGTCCTCCTAAAAATAAAAATAAAGATAAAAATCAACAAAAAACAAAGCATGTGTGCAACAAGTTCGCAACTCCACCTACATCAGAAATCAACCCCGTCGTAGACAAAAACCATATCAAATGCCAATCGCTCAACCACGTGGCCAACGCAAGACGTTGTGGTCCGTCGTCGTCGTCCGCTGCCGACGGTCCACGACTCGTCCGACGAGCGCAAAGTTGAGTCGCACCGAGGTCGTCGTCAAGTTGAGCCATGACATCTTCAATCGTCTGATCTTCCAACCCCGGTCGGTTCTCGATCTTGAATTGGGTCGAATGGAAAAGCGGGGATGGATTTTGAGGGAATCCGTGTGTGACCTGTACATCCAGAATGTCAATATAAATATAAGAGAAAAAAAAGTAGAGAATCTGGTGTCCCAGCGTCACGTACGTTCACCAACAAATATTCAACCGGAAAACACGGTTTTGCGCTCTTCTTGACCTCCAATCCGTATTCGTTCTTGTACGAGAAAAATACATCAGGTATATAGCGTGCGGAATCCTCGTTCCTGTCTTCCTCCTTCACACGCACAATACCAGGGTCAACACTAGCTTCAATCATATCAGCATCAACCATGGCCACAGCTTGCTCCGACGCCTGATACGCCGCAATATCGACTTGACCGTCCTCAGTCGCTGCCAGGACAGCCGTCACGAGACGCGAACCATATTGACCCGTCGGTGACGATCGAGACCGGGTGGGATTGTCTTTTTGCAATTTTGCAGCGAAGATGGCTTCGAGGGAGGAGAGATAGAACGACTGCGCATGCCGTTTGTACACGTTTTTGGTTCTGTCGTTGGGCGTCGGCGTGAGGTCAGTGAAGATATAACCGACAATGGTCAAGGGCTCGGAAGCGGCAGCAGACAGTTCACGGATTCGACTTTCCTCTTCCCATGGCCATGCAAGAATCAGTCCATCCAGTTCGCCTTGTTGCAACGGCTCGTAGATTGCTTCTACTACAGCTTTGACCCCCATTGGGACCTTGTCATAAGGCTGGTATCGACCGATTAGCCAACCGAACCGTTGAAGACCGGACTTGCGCCATGCTTGGAGGAAGCGATCGATTGTCTGCATGGAGGCAATCTCGAGATGGTCAACCATACGGAAAGGTTGTGACTGCAATGTTATGGCCGAGGGCTGGCATCCTGTACAGATACCGGCAGGCCAGCTGGGATGATTGCCAGTTGGACAAGGAACCTTGACCCTGTAAGACAAGGGATTCAGAGGAGGGAGAGAAGACTGTGCCGAGGCAGACTGCTTGGGCGTGATCTTTCGTAAATACGCGTGATAAGAGAGATACTTGATGTTGTGCTCTTTGTGATAGGCAGCGTCATGTGGTTCAAGAGGCATGCAATAGTCGCACATCCCCTTGGGCCCGTGCTTGCAGAATTGGGCGTCTTTGTTCCTCGGGATTTTTCCATCCTGTGTGCGCCAGTATTCGTCTACAGGATCTTCCTTGACAGAGTCCGATGGGTGCTTGGGACTTTTCGATGGTAGAGCATTATTGCCGGACGGCGCTGGGTAGGATTGATAGGTTACAAACACCAGATCGCCGTGTCTGGAAGAGAGATATGAACAGGACAGAGAGAGAGGAAGAAGAGCAACATACTTGAGGCCGAGGTCGGCCAACGTCCTGCCTGCGAGGTGAGCAAGCTTGAACTCGTTTCCTCGGGGCTGGTTGGAGATGGTGATAGTAGCTGGATCAGCCTCCGGGGCAGTGGACAAAAACTAAAGAGGACAGAACTCAGAAAGGGGAGGGAGTGAGGAGGAGACATACCTTTTCCTGGAGAACAGATATGGAATCCTCGGGCTGGAGGTCGAAGCGAAAGTTGCCGTCCTTGGACCTGATACGGATGATCTATAGCCACTGTGGTCCATACACGAAAGAAACAGCAAAAAAAAGAACATACCATCGTGGAAGCAGAAGCAATATGTATTGGCTGACTAATTGACGCGTAATAACACTCACTAACGCCATCTTGTCTGCTGATGGCGAATGACTTTTGGTTATAACTCTCAGGCGGAAAGATGGACCATCTCATTAGAACATGACAGAGCATGACACTGGTACAGAACTAAACACAGAGGACTCGTCTGCACCCAGCGTGCGTCACTCCCCAGGTCTTCATTCGCTCCCCGTCTAATTCGCATGTCAGCCAGATCTCCATGACACAAATTCATTGGCTCCAGTGCTCGACAGCTCCCTTGCCCAGCTATTAAGCCTTGACCTCTATCCACAAGCACACTCTCTACCCGTTGCATTTCATGACAACCTCTTTCCGTACGCCCATCCACAATTGACGCCCCTATTTCCGTGGAATCATCACCAAGACGAGCACAACTTTCCCTCGGCACTATTTCCAGGCATATCACAGAGTGCCCCACCAGACCATCCCTCCTCACCAAGGGGCCAGTCTGGCCGGCCGCGAGCAGTTTCTATTCCCCAGGCTTCACCTGCTATTTCCACGCATTCGTTGATGGAAGCAGATGATCCCAATGATGAGGAACGCGTAGTGGAGGAAAAACGCAGGCGTAATACAGCGGCATCAGGTAAGCGTCTAGACAGACCTTTTTGACTTTTGGGACGGATGACCAGCGTTCCTGCAGCTCGGTTTCGCATCAAGAGAAAGCAAAAGACGATCAACTTGGAGCGTTCAGTATCAGATCTATCAGGAAGAGCAGAGGAGCTGGAAAAAGAAGTGGCGGATTTAAGGAGAGAGAACGGTTGGCTGAAGGAAATCGTCATGCTCAAAAGTAGTCGGTTTGCTGCTGTTGCAAGCGCCCAACAGCGACAGGCATTGAGTCAAGCCATCAAGGACGCTGGAATTAATCTTGGGGTCGACACAAACACCACGAGAACTTCAATTTCCACTTCAGCTCAGCGGGTGGGAGAGGATTTATCTGACCAGGAGAATGGGTGGGAATGAGAATTAGATATTAACACAAACTTTTGTCACCTTGTATCTTCGTAGAGAATGAGGTCACAGATATTTCTCACGGATCGTTGCTTCTCTTATATGTCATTTGGCCGACCACCGTCCATCAACGTCGGGTTTACACCCTCTCCTCCTGATCGTGGTTCTTTTCCTCTGGATCACTATGGTTTGTGGTTCTTTGTCT
>Ga0153938_1000146_pt1 | contig 26772 bp, 31 predicted proteins | sample TSNY022MetaG_FD_104740 | JGI IMG/M metagenome (GOLD analysis project Ga0153938, IMG submission 104740) | Attine ant fungus gardens microbial communities from New Jersey, USA - TSNJ022 MetaG | ecosystem: Host-associated > Fungi > Mycelium > Unclassified | place: USA:New Jersey: Brendan T. Byrne... | reverse complement strand
GTTGCAGATGAGATAAGAGTCCCTGAGGACCTGGGGGAGAGGGAAGCCGAACTGGGACTCTATGTGTGCGAGGTCGTTGGGGAGGATGCCGTAGTTGAGGGTGTCGGCGAGCTCTGGGTACTCACGGTTGAGCCAAGCCTTTATTCTTGCCCAGGAGTCTGCGAGGGGATTGGAGTGAGGAGCAGGACTCGGTGGATAAGTGTACGGGTTGGCAGGCTGAGTGGCAGGTAGAACAGGCTGCTTCTGCACAGCAGGGCCCACTCGGCGCCACAGCACACTCGACAGCCAGCCCATTGCAGACGACAAGCCTACTTAGATTATGTAATACTAGAATACCCCAGGCTCTCTCAACACCCGGAAGCCACACCCTGTTTTCGCCCGCACCTCCTCCACAGACACCCCCTCAGCCACATCAGTAAGCTCCAGCTCCCCTTGCACTCGGTCCACAGAAAACACCGCAAGCTCCGTCACGATCGTGCTCACCGCACGTGCCCCCGTCACCGGCAGCCCGCACGACGCCACAATCTTCGGTGTCCCGTCCTTTGCACAGTGCTCCATCATCGCTATCACCTGCGTCTTGTCTGGGTTCGATACCAGGTCCATCGCCCCTCCGATCCCCTTGAGCATCTTCCCCGGTATCATAAAGTTCGCAATGTCTCCTGCCTGCGAGACCTCCATCGCCTGCCATTTCTTATCAGCCATCACCCACGTTTTTCGCACTCGCAACTTACCCCGAGAATCGCCACATCCACATGCCCACCCCGTATCATCGCAAACGACTCGCTCGAGTCTACACCAGTCATTCTCCTGACAAATTCCAAAATACAAATTCACTCACCAAACACGGACGCACCGGGCAAAAGCGTCACCGTCTCCTTCCCTGCATTGATCAAATCCCTGCAAAACGTGACCTCTCAAGAGAAGAAGTAGTCAATTCTCAACACTCACGCATCAAGCTGCGCCCGAGTCGGATACGGCCCCATCCCAAGGATTCCGTTTTCACTCTGCAGCCACACCCGCACGCCCTCACCCAAATGCTCCGGAACCAGCGTCGGCATCCCAATACCCAAGTTCACATAATACCCATCCTTGATCTCCTTGGCTGCTCGGGCCGCTATCTTGTGACGCAATGCTTTCGCCTTTGCCTGCTTAGCGTCTACTGCTTCCTCCTTGCCTTCCGCAGCAACCGTCTCAAATTCAATCCGTTTCTCTGCCGTCGCTCGAACAATCCGATCAACATAAATCCCCGGGAGATGGATCGCATTCGGTGAAATGCTCCCAACAGGTACAATATTCTCTGCCTTGGCGCAAATCCTCATCAGCCAAATCATCGATAATCAATCACACCACACACACACCTCCACGATCGTCAACTTTGCATTCTTCGCCATAGGCGTACTGAAATTGTTCGACGCATATCTAAATACACAATTCCCCACTTCATCCACCTTCCAAGCTCTCACGAACGCGACATCACCTTGTATTGCCCGCTCTAGGATATACTTCCGTCCGTCGAAATCTCTAGCTTCTTTGGGGATTCCAGGGATTGCAATCCCATTCTTTGCGCCTCCTGGGTTGTATCGTTGAGGAATTTCTCCCGCTTCAATGGCCGTCGATGCTCCCGTAGGTGTGTAGAATCCAGGTATACCAGCAGCTCCTGCACGAATACGTTCCGCTAGTGTACCCTGGGGTACGAGTTCCAATGTGATATTACCCGTGAGAAATGCAGTTTCAAAGTTTTTGTTACTGTAGTGGTTTAGACATAATATTTCCAGGAATCTTTGATAAAACTTACCCTCCGGGATAGGACGCAACGAGTTTACTGAGTTGACCAGAATTTAAGAGAAGACCTTTTGTTTTGTTTTTCAAAAAAGCACAGTTAAAAAAAGGCTAGGCAAAGTGAAAAAATGACAAACCTAATCCGGAATCATTCGTCCCACAATTATTAGATACACCTGTCAAATTCTGAACTTCTGGCCTCTTGACCAACGCCGACATCAACGTATCTTCATAACAACAATAACAAAGAATATCATCAACCACAATTAGAAACTCATGATTCTTAGAATCATGGAACACACACATACTAGGTACACCAGCCAATCCAAATCCACCCACCAACACGATTTGTCCAGAACGAACGTCTTGGATAGCTTCTTCGATCGAGTCCCAGACTTTGGTTTTCAAACTAGTGTCAGGACGAGGCGTGCTATACGTTCTTCTCCCGATCGCCAAGAGTCGGAGATGGTTCCGAGTGGTACTGGTGTTGATGTTGATTCCTTTCCGTAGGAGTGGTATATTGCATCGAACCAGTTCTGATAACGACATGATCTTGGTATGTGTGATAGAGAGAGTGTGTGTGTATATCAGCGTGTGTGTGTGTGCGTATTAATCAGGGTCACGCACACAGCTCTCATCTGACGACTCTCCCCGTTCATACACTGATTATGTCATGATCTGTCATATGTACAAGGAAAAATACACTTCCGACACCCACGAACAAGCAGAACCACACCCAGCGCATACCTCCACAACCCAACTACTCTCAAACATTGACAAGCAATCTCTTCCTGTCCATGACAAAAGCCAAGATTGGGTCCAAAAAAAGATATCAACAGTGATCCCCTCAAAAAAAGTCAATTTTCTTCAAATTTCTATTTTACGCAAAGATACATGTATATTTAATATATTGAGCTCGAAATATAACAATCGAACTAGCAATGCAAAGTACGCAGTGTATAAACAACAGTCGACAACAATGCATCGAAGCATCGCATATCAACGAACCCCTCAAAAAGCTACACATCACACTTTTCCCGTCTTCCACGACGCAAATTCATCCAAAAGGGTGGGCCAGGCCTACAACAACCCAAAGTCAGAACCCACAACTCGCAAAAAAAACGTATCCGCCTCATTAGAAAACATACCCCATCCGCTTCAAAATTATCAAGGTTCGGATTGATCGTCTCGCAAAACTCGAGCATCTTCAATAAACATGAACGATACCACGGATCGTTTCAAACGATTCACGCACCATAGCCCAAAGATCTTTATTAGCAGCACGGTACGTGCCTTTTTCCTATCAGATAATCAGTACTCACACCTGCAGGAAAGTGTATGTTTACATTGATGAAATCAAGGACGTCTCTCATCAGAGGATATTTCGGTCCCAGGAGGACAGACCAAAACGCAACTGCGGTCTGATGGAAAACGTCAAAAAACCATTGCAACGAACATCTTCTCTACTGGTGACCCACATCCATCTCAATATTCTTCGAGGAACTTGATGAAAGTGTCACGTCAGTGTGATAGATCAGAGGAGCATCAAACAAGATACACACGAAGGTTTCACAAGCATGAAGCAGTAAAAGTAAAATTCCCGAAAAGCCTCTTTCGCATTCGCAGCATAAGTCCAGTATTGAGCCCTGTTATAAGGATCCGCTTGAGATTTCTTGACGGGAGGTTTTCCAAACAAAAGCAGATCTTCCACATCAGTCAGTGCCACAGCAAGGTGTTTGAGTGACGATATCCTGTATGGACAAAAGCAGGGTGAGCGAATAGGAAGCAAAGCAAGCTACCCTCCTATCGCACCGAAGATCCTTCATTCCACTAACCCATTCTTCCTTGGAGATTTTGGCCATTTCTTTTGCTTTCATCTGCCATGCTAAAATCAAAGGGACTGGACCTTCCATTGAGAGACTTGCATCACAGCAAAGCTTCTCGAATCCTTCCGGACCAATAATGTTGGGCTCATCCGGTTCAGCATAGGCCTCGAAAAGAGCCAAGGCACGTTTGGGAGTATAAGATGAATCGTCTGTCGGAGCTTCTACGGGAGGAGATTTGGAGTTAACCGGGGTCTCTATGTACTAGTATACTCAGTATGAGATGACCGGAAGGAGGATACTTACTCACAGGAGAGGAGGAAGACTTGCCTTTACCCTGACCCTTGCTGTAGATGTGTTTAAATTGGTTAGAAGACAAGCAGAAGAGGGAGCAAAACGGCATGAGGACTACATTCAATAACACTCCAGTATATGTGTGTTGATGTATACAAGAGTGGAAGGAACGAAAAGACGCGTAAATAAGTCAAGAGATAGAACTCACTCGGCCGATTGACCGCTTCGCTGCGTCAGTATGTCAACGTTTTGCTGTAGCCTGAGAAAAATCAAGGTGATTGCTTACGTCACCAATTCTGTTGGTGAGAACGATATCGAAGCAGTCAAGTATTAGATAATGAGCTGAAATTTGACCATGTTAGATGCTGATTTACACACTTGGTCGCTTTCTGTTGTTTCTTGCCAAATGAACATCAGTATCGCAAGGCGTGATGTATGAAGAAATACCTTGTTATGTTCTATCGAGTCCCCGTGATCCTCTCTCGACTATCAAAAAGAATTCAAAGGGATGGTGAAATTACGAACAGTCGGTCATTGGATATCGGTACCTTGGACTTCCGTTTCCTTGTAGAGGCGGTCTCTGCAGAATCGTTGTTCGAGATGATGGTCTTGGAGCGTGTGCGCGTCGACCGCATGGTTTGCATCGAGTCATCCTCGTTGAGTTTGCGCTACCGGATAATCAGACCATCAAAATCGGACATTTCATAACTGCCATTGATCAAGGTACCTTCGGCGGCATTATTCGCAGCGCGGAACCTCAGGAGTGAAAAGAAAGGAAGATTCGGGCTTGGAAATGTGACTGTGACCCCCATTAATGAGTGGCACTTTCCAAAGTTAGCGTCCATCACCTGATCTTCCATCTTCCCTCCCTGAGTCAGTTATGCCTGCGGAAGTCTTCAATCCTAACCCGATCATTTTCACCCCGACAAAGGGCATCGTTCGAGAGTCAGAACTTCTTGCACAAAGCTTATGGATTGATGAGCCCATAAGTTCTGAGGACGAGACAGGCGCTCCGGAACTCATTGATACGGATGAAATATTTGGTAAGCTTCATTACCGTACTCGTCCCGTCTAAAAAGGCACACTCACTTTGGAAACGAGATCTCATCCGTTCAATATACGATCCAGAACACCCTAACACCCTCGAAGAACTCAGAGTGGTATCTGCACCTCAAATCAAGATCGAACAAAACCGAGTTACTGTCGAGTTTACTCCTACCGTCCCACATTGTGGGATGTCTACTTTGATTGGTATGTAGCCTTCTCGACTCGATTCTCATCTATATATACTACATCACACACACACGCAGGTCTTTGCATTCGTGTGCGTTTATTGCGTAGTCTGCCTACCCGTTTCAAGGTCGATCTCTTTGTCAAACCTGGGTCTCACCAAAGTGAACATGCTGGTATGCCGCTTGATGTCGAACTCTATTGCTCCGGGCCTCATGGTAGCTTAGTCAACAAACAACTCAACGACAAAGAACGTGTAGCAGCTGCATTGGAGAACCCAATTCTCCTCGAAACAGTGGAACAGTGCCTTCGTGATGCAGGCCGTAGAGGTCTACCGCTCATATGAAATATGCCAATGTATTTCATAAGTGTGTAGGTATGTATTTACAGTTATAAAAGGCACGATCTTGTCGAGCACTCCATGGCACGCTAAAGATGTCAAATTAAGTACGCAGAAATTTGTAGTGCTACAGCGAAGTCATGAAAAGCAATTCTAATGCTACAGAGGTGACGTGCGGATTGGAAAAAATGCGGTATTGAATGCGGTAACGTCAAAAGCGAAACAATGCGAAATGCATGAGATAATGACAAAGCGATGAAATCCCAAAGGGTCCTTCAAGAGGTGGAAATCTAGTCCTCAATCAAGAAGTCCCAGCTTACAGTTGTTTCTGGCGCGCGACGGGCACAACCAAAAAGACGATTCACAGATTCCTTGAAGACGTTTTCAGGGGCATGAGCCCGGGTGTCCCACATCCGGAACGTGATGTGTCCCCCGGTTTGCACAAAAACGACATCTTCATTCTGCCAGTCCTCTGTATATGGGTCGTTTATTCGCGCATTGTGCATGATTCTATTCGTGAACCCTGCAGAGAAAGTGGCCTTGCCCCTGTAAAATATACACCCTTTAAAGTCTGAAGGGATCCAGATCGTCACATCTGAGGTATCACAAAACACCTCAAGATCAAACCTAGACAATGACATATTCCGACACTAGAACCGGAAAAAGAAAGGAATCAGTCAGACGGAAATCAAGTTTTAGATTGAAGACGCACAACTTTGAGTTTGATTGAGGCAGACCGAGCCTTTATGTCCATACTCAATTTGTGATCAACTGGTTGATTGTGCGCGCGGTAATGTGGAATTATCAGAGTCAGATCGACAGGCAGATGATCCACATGCAGCTGAAAATCCCGGTCCTCTCGTGCGTGGTACTTTATTTTATGCGTACCCGTCGTAGGCGATGGTGGGAGCTGAAATCATCTGTGTAAGACTACTACAGTCGACCTTGACCTCACTGAGATGAAGCTACTGGAGATGTAGATTTTTCGCATATATCGGACTGTCAGGGTGCGATAAGCCTTCTCAAAGTCAAAGAACGTGCAAGGCCAAGCACTCACAGACAGTTCATCGCAAGACATTATATCACAGAAGACCAAATTAAATCCCAAAAAAAAAAACAACGCGAAAGGTAACAGTGGTAACCAGCGAGAAAGGGAGGGTGGAACTGAATCACTCGGGTGTAGTATTAGTACCGATGATAGTACTATAATTAGAACAATGATGTACCCACGTGGACGAACAACAACTTCCTCTCCGGGCTAGTCAATACAAGTAGACTTCTTGAACACAGAAAATGACCATAGCTACCGACAATAGAAAATTCAAAGAGAAGATTTGGCAAAAGGTTTTTCTCAGCTTAGAAACGTTAGCTCAGGAGACGTATGGTAGAGCCGCAATATCGCCCCATCCGAGATCGGTCTTTGATGAGGGATGGGGGTGCAAAAAAAGTTGTGGGTCAAGGAGCCAAAAAATTCATCCGGCTTGTATGATAGGCGCATTTTTCAGCTCACATTAGGCCTTCGTAATTATCAATTCCGAGGCATAGAGACTTTATTGGCGGCTATTGTACTTATAGATAGATCAACGTAATTCCTAAATCGTAGATGAGAAAAAAAGACTAGGGGCTATGTAATATTTATAAGGGTCGTAGGGTAATGTCCATGTGAGCCGCGCTGTTTGGAATGGAAGTCAGCAGAAGAAGGGATCATAGACCCGAAAGGAGCTACAAGAGATATACATATATACGTCAGCCGGGTGATGTCGAACTTCGAGAGTAATAGATTTTCATCCTTACAAAAACCTGAACATCGTAGGCTTGATACCAATTCTAATATAATAGACTCAGGAGTCACCGGTATAGGTTGCCGACTGAGGAGAGGGGGATGTCTAACTACGCATTTAAGTATGTGAGTAAATGATACCGGTAATACGGCCATGAGTGAAGTGTAGCCACTCCATAGGAACGGAAAGGAATAACTGACCAATACCAGTGTCCACTCCAACGAGTTGCAGCTTTCATCTTGTCGCCAATGATTGATTTGGTGCCACTGCTCTCACACATTGTATCACGTCACATGGTATCACCGAGATAGTGATGGCTAGCGCGGACCGATTTCCAGTCACATCATCACCTTGTATGGTAGTCATTCAAATTCCCAAATACAGCTCCGAAATAATAGTGTAGTGTGAGGATGACCAAAATGGATTCTAGACCCACCGCAGATCCATAGCAGCTCCACGAAAAGTAGTCAACTCAGTGTCAATTTCTTTGCAGTCTATGACAAATCGGACAATAAATAGCCGAGCCGGACTAGTCGTAAAAAACAAGGGCTGTTGGATGTAGCATTCTTCCTTTTTTGGATACTGCCTCGGCCACAAAAAGTTCAGCCCGTCCGCGTAAATTTCGTGAGGCGTAAACATATACGTCAGAGTTTGGACACCGAGAGACTCCGCCAATATCTGATAAATATAAATGGCCCAGAAATGAAGGCCACAATGTATTTTCTCATCCTGCGTTCCACACATTTCACAGGGTATTCTGTCAATAGTTGTGGTCTTCTATGTGCCATCATCAGTAAGGGAGCGTACAAATCCAATGAACGCTATCATGGTTTGCGGCCATAGTGTGGTAACGATTGAGAATGAAGAAAGACACTCAGTATTGTCGAGCGAGTAAACAGCATGGTTCATCAGGCTCATGAAACACTTTTCTCGCCTTGAGACGAAATAAACTGGGCTGAGCAGTCATTGTTCTTGTTCAGGGCTTTTTGAAAGTGTCCAGTGTTCAGGATATTTACTCTTTACTTGATTTGGCATTCTGAAGAGACTGGATGGATCTTGCTGATACTCTCATATCCTAATGAAACAGTGTATAATGGTTAGGTATGCGTAACCACGTTGATTGCCTTAGAACATCACCTCGATCCTGTTTTACACTGAGTGTCATTATTCTCAGACGACTTTGAAACTGAGTAAAATAAAAGAGAAGCATTTGTGCCCGCCGATCGACAAAAACCACGTAGATTATAACCAAACAGTAACGCCTTGAATCAGATAAAATTTTCAGCTCAGAGGTAGAGTTCAGACAATTTCTTCCATATCATCATCTTCACTATCGGTCTCTCCTTGTACAGGATGTTGCGCGGAAGCATGCGGCTCTGATCTAGATCCCAATGCATGTGTTGTTGTTTTCTGTAATGTAGGTGCTGAGGAAAGCTCTGAAGTGGGCTTTGAACCAGAAGCCGTAAGACTCGATGGCAGTTCCAATCGAGATGCTGGCATTGTGAGGATCGTTGTAGGCTCAGATGCCACCTCCAATGACAAAGAGGTTGCCACAACTGGTAATGTCTGTTTCGGGCTTAGAGTGGTCGGTATAGGTGTTGATCGGTTTGACGCCTCCGTTGGAATGCTTTCAGAATATCCAAGTGCGTCCCCATATTGTTGTAGATGTTGATTCAACCGGTATGATTGTGGAACGGATGTGGCAAGCGGTTCTTGTATCTGGGCTTGGGCATCAAGGGACGGGTGAGTTAACATTGCCGATGATTGCAATTGTGTTTGCGGATAACTACATGACGGTGGTTGCTGAAGCTGTGGTCGAAGCTCAGAAACGGACAATGGGCCAGCCTGAGTTTGCTCTCCAGATGAATCGACATTTTCTGCACGTTCTTGACTCAGCTCAGCCAACTGCGCTGCCAGAAGGGCAAGCTGAGCCTGCAACTCTGCACGTATATTTGTTGGGCACTCCAGAGTAGCAGGAACTGCAACGCCAGCAGCAACAGATAGTGTCGGTAACGATGCAGCAGGAGGTGATGCAGCATGGGGTACATCATCCATCTGTGCCGACATAACATTTTGTGCTTGGACAAGTAGAGATGTGAGTTGATCCACTGAAACATCGTTGGACTTCTTTCCATCACCACCATTCTCGGAAGCAATCTGAAAAAGATCACCAAAGTTGATGGCTTTGAGAATGTTCTGAGCAGCTTCATAAGCGTCTTTGTCGACACCAGAAGATGGATCAAAGCCTGAGGCAGCTTTGTCCGTGGCGTCTGCTACAACTTCCGATGAAGCTGGTTGTGATGGCTGAGGCTGAGTTTGAGGATGTGGCTGAGGATATCCTGCATAACCTGGATAGGGACAAGGATACGGATATCCTGCATATTGGAGGGAACACTGCTCACGAATGAGCGGAACATATGTGAAAGGAGGTCTAGGTGAGCTGACTGCAGCATTCGTTTGTTGCATTTGTGTTTGCGGCCGTCTTGTTGCCCGCCTTGACGTCTGAAGATAAGTCAGCATTGTAGAATCAATCTTCCGAAGAGAATACACGCATACGCTGCCTCCTTCCCAAGTTGTGTTTAAACGATACTTTCCATTGTTGGCCTTCTCGAGTCTTCCCCTTTTGAATGCCTTCTGCAGCGCCTGGCTTGCTGAAGGACGGAAATTGAACTGCAGCGGATATTTCGCGGCCATTGATGCAAAAAGGTCCTTTGGCGCGCAACCCTCAGGATCAGTAAACTCCTGCAATGCCTCGACAATCATCTCTTCGTAACTGGGTAGGTCATCCGATGCTCGCTCTGGATGGATTGATTGCTGAACATGGTATGCAGAACTAGACGGGCGAGTTGGATGGGGTGCTGGAAGCACTGGATGTGACTGGGGATGCGGGTAGGCATTTGGCAGGGGCGAGGAGTAATGAGGGTACGATGGGGGAGGGTAATGGGGATATCCCAGAGGAGGCGGATAATACGGCGCGTGCGGATAAGCTACTGGAGGATAGCCATACGGTTGATGAGGGTACGGAGGTTGAGGAGGAACAGTAGGTGTGGCGGAAATTGGGGCAGACGTCAACGAGGCAGGACTTGTAGTCGTGGGAGTAGAGTTTTCTGTTGTTTCGTCTGGCAATTGAGGCACTGTTACCTGAACCTCTGCATTGGACGAGCCTGGCTGGGAATTCTGAGATTCTGGCAGTGGTCTCTCTAATGACGCCATAATCGGTTCTGAGGATCTATCATGATCACTTGATGCAACACCATTGTCGGTTGCTTTGCGCAGATGAGTAATTGCCCAATGTAAGTCCTGAGGCCATATTGTACTTTTGATGTAGGGAGGGACATGCACATCGAATGTTAGACATATTTCAATGATTTGTTGTGGTGATAAGAGAGTGAGGTACTGGCGCTTGAGGTCATGGTCGTGGGGTGCTGCGGGAAATCAGCATCAGGTTGATTTGTATTCAAGACGAACAGACCGAGAGGCTGGATATGATATAAACCCTGATAATAGGGAGGATGGGAATATGGCGAGCTTGCCTGCATCGTTCCGGAAAGCTGCACAGTTTTTCACGACAAAGTTTGTACACCATCACAAACAAATCAACAACACCGGATCACAACAAATCTTGTCTAGAATATCCATAACGAGTGACTAATTATTAACAAAATATGTACGTTACTCACAATATACTTTACAAAATACAATCGATATGAAAATGCACCCGATCCTGGCTTCCATAGAATATTGTCGGTGCTAAGGAATGAAAATAGTTCACCAGGGAACTAATTTTGATCTGCATGAACGAAAATGTTAAGTTATGAATGAGTGCTGCATTGCGGTACAAAATTTTCTGGCTCGTCCGGTTTCTCTTTGGATACTTTGTCCCTCATAGGGCGGTCTTGGTTTACCCTTCATAATCGTATAAACTCCTTCCAGAGCCATTGGAGAGCATAGGGTCCACGTAGACAGCAAAGCCATTCAACCTAGCAAGAGATCCCAGTTCATCTTGAATTCCTTTTCTTGCGAGTGTATCAAGGTCTTTCAGCAGCAGCGATGTCAATTTCTACTCTGAAGATAAGTTGCTGGCAATAAGAAATGCAGAGGCACAGACCTTCAGTTTTGCATCAATTTTCAATATCATCTCACTGAATGTGGGGGACCAAAAAGTTGTTGGTTGCGAATTGGCGCCTATACCCATACCGACTGTACAGGCATTTGCTATTATCCACAGCGAATTGGAGGTCTCTGCATCACCAGAGTTCGAGCTTCCTGTGAGTGTTGTAGACGATGCAGTCGCGCTTGGGAATTGTATGGTTTGACTGAGATTTGTATTCGAAGCCGAGCTTGATTGCTGAGATTGCTGTAAAGGGGTATGTGATGAAGACGTGCTGGCAACAGATGAACTGGGATATCGAGTGCTATGGTTGTTGGCCTCGGAAGCGAAAAGGTATGATACCCCCGGATACGGCGTCACTGATGCCAAAGGTCCGAGACTGAGAGTTGAATGGGGCAATGACGATGGTCCAAGGATTTTTGAAATTTTGTTGTAGACTTCTGACATAACGTCAAGGAGTGAGAGTACAGTCTCATGATAATCCAACGAGAACGACTATAGCAGAAAATAGTCAATGGCATAACCTTATGAGAAGCAAATCATTCACCGTATACGGTGGCATTAAATACGATGCATCTATTCCCAACTCCGATCCCGTATTTTCTGACATTCCTGGGGCACCTTTTTTTTTGGGTTTCTTGAATATGTTCTGGTAAAATATAATCGACGCGTGAGCTTTCAACCATTCCTTAACCTTCGGCTTACCATCCTTGGTCTATCATTTTCTTCCTTTGACTGATCATATTCTGTCACTGTGTTGAGAATAGCCCGAAGTAAGTCCTGGGGGTTATTAATATCAAGTAAATTCGACAGCGAAAGGCCAAGAGTAGCAAAGCGATATGTCCTTAACAGTGCATAATCTGTCAATTATGCATGCCATCAGAGTGAGGACAACTGAGCTTACCGCCTTTTCATGTCCCCATTATTGAAGACTTTCTCGAGTCCTGTACGACTGATGAGCAGGGTATGAAACCAGTAACTACGCCTGTCAAAAGAATAACAAAAAAAAATAGAAAATGAGCGTTATTAAAACTTGGATGAGCCGGAAACGCACCCTTCGAATACGTTCCTGATGTATGTTAGAGTGACCAATCTCTTCTGTAACATGTCCCTCAGGAACTCCACAGAGGTGCTTGACCCCAGAGGCGGACTTGTAGCTCCAACAAGGCTGGCGACATATTGTGCCTGACCCTCTGCGTTGTCACCTCGTACGATGGGGGTAGACGACGCTCCATTGGAAATTGCAGAAGAAATAGCCATACCCGCGACCGAGGAGATCGTTGAGCCGGTCTGTATTGGCGGGGACACTATAGGTATCGTACTGACCGACGGGGAAGAAGAGGTGGCCGACTTGAACGACGAAAGGAGATTCTGCGCTGATGATTTACGACGCATTGTGGGCCGCGCTATATCCGAAAAATGGGACATTGCAAGCTAGATATAATACGGTTACAGGAGGCAGTGAGAGGGAAACGGAAACGGATGAACCACAGCCTTGACAACTGGCGGAACGAGTAACTACTTATACTTGTGACAATCCCTAACAAACTTCTCATAATGATTGGTCCGCCATTTGGTCACGTGCTCTGAAAACTGATAATCGTGATTTTGATTCAACTATTAATTCAAGTCGACTTGCTCTGCCGTTCTTTCATCCACCCACCATGGATGCCAATGCCATTGCAACGCAATTTTCAGGCTACTATTACAATATCTTTGACACAGATCGCTCCAACCTTTCAAGCCTCTACGTGCGTATTACTTATCCAACTCTCTTCAATTCTCGCTCATATTGTACTTCTAGAGGGACACCTCGATGATGACATGGGAAGGGACAGGGTTTTTAGGCACAAAGAATATCGTCGAGAAGCTTACGGTATTGATTTTTTGTTTGTATAATGTTTCTTGCTAAGTAGTCTGAACAGACACTTCCCTTCGAAAAAGTTCAACACCGAGTCACCACAGTCGACGCACAGCCCTCTGGAAATGGACTTCTTGTATTCTTCACCGGTATCCTAGCCGTACGTACTGTCTAACGTCAGTTCTGGCACACCGACCCATCTCTCGCCCAGGTCGATGGGGGTGATCATCCACTGCAATTTAGTCAGATCTTCCAGCTGCAGCAGAACGAAAATGGGACCGGCTTTTGGGTGTATGTCGATCTTCCAATGTCTGACCGCATAATGGATCGTTGAAACTTATCATTAGGTCCAATGATATTTTCCGCCTCAACTACGGTTGAGTGACCCTTGTGCTTCCCGTCTGGGGTCTCTGGTGGTACTATTAGCCTTCACTAATTTTCCTGAGGTCAACTTCTACGTCCTAAGATCCTTTCTTAAGAATCTTCTTATAACTAGTATGTCTCCGAAGCAGAGGTTGCCTTTTGTAACCGCCCATTACACTCACTTGTCCCACCCGGTTGGCTCCTTCCTGGAACAGAAAACTTTCTCTCTCCAAAGAGTGTGTTCATTCAGATTGCTTATAAGAGTAACATCCTTTGAATAGTCATCTGGCATCACCGATGATCCAGATTTTGTCATGCGATTTCGGGGGGTGTTGTAAGAAGTCTTGGCTGGACAGTAAGCACCTTGTCCTATCTTTGTCGGGTTCGGATCAATTTGAAGCCTACTCAATCCGCACCTATCGGTATGTGATACAGGAGATGAGATTGCCCAGCAGGTTCGATGGCCCGCGGAAGAAAGCATATTTGCTGACTAGGGGCAATCTGCTTTACGCATCAATCATTGCTTAATCGACAGAGCTTATCATACTTTCTTTTGTTATTGGAGAAGCAAAGGCGGGCAAGGAAAGTCGGTCAAAGCACAAAGTTGCATGACGATCCATTGGACGGGGGTGCATCAGGTGCTGAAGCTGAAGCTGGCTCGTTTACTTGTAGTGGAGAGGCATAAATAAACCCTATGTGAATCTGCGTATCACTAGAAAAATTGCAAGATTTTTTCCGGAATCTGCCGCTGGCATCGAGCTTTCTGCAAACCTCCGAAATGTCCAATTTAGACAACTTTCCAGAGTTTCCTATGTGCAAGTAGGGCTAGCGAGCATCGCGTAGCAGTGTAGTGCACCAGCAAAGTCACCTAGATATGACTTGAGGAGTGTATTGAGTGTGTAGAGGCAAAAGCGAAGCTATCATTTTGAAAGAGAGTTGGGGCTTATATACAAAAGAGTGTAGTACCATTGAGTCGATCATGAAATAGACTAGTGAGATATATTTAGATACAAGTCCCGGAGGTGCGTTATGCCCAACATCCTAGATGTTTACTCTCTTTTCAAAGCTCTACATAAATGAGCCTAGATACAACTTCTTGAACCATGTTCAATACCCAAATGTAGAGATAAATACTTTGAATGCGTCCGAAAAAAACCCCACGCATTATACTTGTCTCCCCAAGGAAATGAACATCTACCTAGATAATGAACTTATTCTCATACCTTCTTGGGCAGTCCGCGGTCAGGACTGGGATATTGTATCTGGGATAGTCTACGATGGCACTGGTTCCAAGGTTGTAGAAGCCCCGTCGCTGTTTCCTTATATCTTGACCGCCTAATCAAGCTTTGTTCACTCGTCTACCTCACATATGAGCCTCCTGTGGCGGTCCCTGACATGCCACAATATTTGTGTATAACGAAGTTTATGGATTTTGGTGCACTGTACGGGTGATTTTTGAGATATTGATCATGATAGCAGATAGTCCAGTTGGTTTATGATCACGGTCGCAATGGAGTGTCTCGCTGACTCAGTTATCAGACTTCAGGATTTATAGTATGGCTATAAGGTTTATACATTGTAACATAGACACAAATGGAGCAGAAATTCACTATAAACATAAGGTAATTCATCATGAGAGACTATCATAAAAGACTATCACGATATCACCCAATAGAGGAGAAGATGGACTTGCTGAAATAGATTCTGAACTGTGTAGCTGATCATCCGTCGGATAATATGTGGGTCGGTCGATTGGAAAGCTTTTGTAACGAGCAGCAGTTCATGGAAAAGCCAGATATCGTGTGCTTTGGTTCTGGGATTCTAATCAAGGCAGTGTTGAGGTGAGAAATACAACCAGGAGTGACTATAACCCACATCCAATTATTATGAGGAGACGCGGGTGGCCTCAGATCCACCTCGTTATAAATTATTATAGTTGTACACATTTGACTGAATGCTGAAATCAGGCCCCCCCTAGTTTTTTTTGGCCATAAATCGAATGTGCATCTATTTCTCACATAAAAGATAGTTGACCAGTGAAAAAAGGTATATATTAGAAGGCTCAATCAATCTTTTTTGGTCTGGAAAGATAACACTGGGTCCTAGGTAAGTAGCCGATATTGCGAGACGCAGGTAGACCTGGGGTACAGTAAGCGGGCACGAGGCATCCGACTCGGAGGATTGATACCAGCTTGCCTAACCATTTATAAGAAGACGTCATTTCTTGATGGCGTTCTTTATTGCTCCTTCCTCCTCGTTCTTCTCGACTCTCTGCCATCGGACAAATCCGACGTCTTTTTCCAGAACAAATATTGCTGCTCATCGCCTTGTCCAGGTGAGCTCCTACACCCGATATGGGCTCTGATTACGTGTGGTCTCTCATCTGCTGCCCGCCGAATGATGCTATCAGATCTCACGAGCTCTCACAAGTTCCTCAGAGCAGATTAGAAGGATGCCTCCTATTCACGACAAACCTACAACGGATAGATATGATTATGTCGTGATCGGTGGTGGTAGCGGTGGTTCTGGCACTTCTGTAAGTAACTCGTCTGCACTTATCGTTCACTCCTCACTCTGGATGTCTTATGCTTTTTATGGGACATGTTGCCGGGTTTCTGCGTGTATTGCGATTCTTCTTTTAGCGCCGTGCAGCAAGCTTTGGCAAAAAGGTTGCCGTTGTTGAAGCAACCCCATATCTGGGTGGTACTTGTGTGAATGTTGGTACGTCTACGTATATCATTTATACGCATGAGAGTTAATCAAGCTGTCTTCGTGCGTCCTGTATGAGCAGGGTGTGTGCCGAAGAAAGTGAGTTCACTAATAAACCCTTGGTACCTACTGACACGATCTTTGGATCTTTGTTGCCCATTTTGCTTCACTCGACTGCATTTTTGACCATTGATTAGATCATGTGGCATGCCGCAGATCTACAAGATAAAATGACTCATCATGCCCCGGGGTATAAATTTGACGGTCTCGATAAACCACATTTTAACTGGGCGAGCTTTAAACCCCAACGTGATGCTTATATCCGTCGTCTCAACAACATCTATGCCAATAACTTCGAAAAAGAAGGTGTCGAATTTCATCAAGGCATTGGCCATCTCACCTCCCCAAATACTGTCGAGGTCAAGCGTTCTGACGGCCAGACTTACACGCTCAAGGCAGACCATATTACTGTCGCAGTTGGAGGCGAACCTATCATCCCTTCTGATGACCAGATTCCGGGAGCTTCCTTGGGCATCAACTCAGATGGATTTTTCGATCTCACCAAGCAGCCGAAGCGTGTTGCTGTCATTGGTGCTGGCTACATTGCCGTAGAATTGGCGGGTATTTTCCACACATTGGGATCAGAAGTGCATATGTTTATACGTGGAGAGACCGTTTTGAGGACATTTGACCCCTCACTCCAAGAGGTATTGACGCCTTGGATGGAGAAGACTGGCATTAGTATTCATAAGAAAACAAACGTAACTAAAATTGAAGGCGAGCGCGGAAAGACGCTTACGGTCCATACCGATACAGATGACAAGGTCGATGTTGATGTAGTCTTATGGGCTATTGGCCGTAGGTCAACCACCCACAGCTTGGGCTTGGAGGAGCTTGGTGTTGAACTTGATAAGAAAGGAGATATCATCGTAGATGAATACCAGAACACGAGCGTTAAAGGCATTTACGCTATCGGGGATGTTCAGGGCAAATGGTTGTTGACACCCGTAGCGATTGCTGCGGGAAGGAGACTCGCTAACCGCTTGTTTGGACCGTCTGTGCTCAAAGATGCCAGGCTAAATTATGATAATATTCCAAGTGTTGTATTCTCGTATGTTTTCGTGATCTCAGCGACCGCGTTGGCTCATTTCGTTATGTATCTGCCCAGGCATCCTCCTATTGGGACAGTAGGTTTGACGGAACCTCAAGCGCGAGAGAAGTACGGTGATGCTGTGAAGATCTGTATGTGACTTTGTGTTTTCTTACTAGATATACACCATTGATCCATTACAACCAGATAAGACTTCGTTTAGGTCACTCTATTTCTCGATGGTGGACGAAGACCATAAGGAACCCACAATGTACAAGTTGATTGTCATTGGGCCTGAGGAGCGTGTTGTCGGTGTTCATCTACTCGGCCAAGGTAGTGACGAAGCCTTACAAGGCTTCGCGGTCGCCATCAAAATGGGCGGTGAGCCATCCTTTTATTGTCTAGACGAATTCATCGTGAATACTCGTTGCTATAGCTCGTAAAATAGATCTGGATGACACGGTTGCTATTCACCCTACCTCTGCTGAAGGTGTGTCTTTGTGTTACTTGATAAAACCAGATCTTCAATGATCCGGTCTTGCTTACATTGTTCTGATACTGATTTGCCTTGCTTTAGAACTCGTCACTCTGCACTAAATCCGCGTGTCGATTATCAATATCCGGCCTTCGTTAACACATGCAATCGGGTTTTGGTTGATCCAGTTAGAATGTTGAATATGTGCATCGAGGATAAGTTATTCTCTTATGATAGATCGTTATTTTCTTGGGAGTCTGACTCCTGGAAAATTCAAGTACATATTCAAAGTCACACAAAGTTTGGGATTTTAAAGGAAGATATAACAAACATGCACTCTTGAAGCATATGCCTTCAGACCCCGACAGGGTATATAGCACCAGTATGGAATGAGCATGACCGCAGGACTGAATACCAGACTGACGCAGACTCGATTGATCTCTTCTCAAATCATGGCCTCCACTTTGAGTCTTAATCAACTTTGATCGAAGTTGAACCCAACATCAATCCATCGTGAGCCTCTAATGGACCTGTATCTAGTCCCAGACAGTCCCGAAAACACAATCCTACTGTCTGACAATGGGACTGCCCATTCCCGGGTGACGACGATGAACTCTACAGAAGGTTCAGTGGCATACCTTCAGCGACCATCAGAGAATTTGGAAGATGGCCTACTGGCAGAGATACACACTGTAAAGGGAAAGAGGACAACTATGCTTCTGGAGGGGGATTTCATGGAACGAGCTGTGTTCAGGACTCAATCAACCTTAATTAATTTCGGTTTTCTCGTGTGGTCAATATTCGTTGCATTTGAGAGAACATCCAACCAACTACTTGAATACCGCTATCGCAATTTTCTTACGGTCCTCGTCGAGACTTCGAAATATTCCTTCAGATGACAAAAAATCCTTCTACTCAGTTAAACTACATATACAGAAGTGAGAAGCAGCATGACTGCAGCAGATAATAAAAGGCTTAGGTGTTGCCTGATCTTACCAGCTTGGCAGGCTTCATTTGCCTGGACCTCACTGCTCCTGGTATCGCAAGAGGCCAGTCCCATGGAGATTAATTCATTCCCGGCTCGGACGTAATAGTAGTCTCCTATGAGTGAGAACAAGGGACGATCAAGTCTTTGAATGCTATTGAGACCAAAGAAAGAGAACAGACTAACCATAGGTAGTTCCTGTAAGTTGATTATTGGCCGGTTCGTTGACCGTTCCATTGGATAGTAAACTCTGCCAAGATGGACGCCAGGCCAATTGCGTCACGTTGTTCAAAAGCTGTCGAGGGAATCTGTCAGATCGTCGCTTGTTCAGGAGAAAAGAAACATACTCCAATAGCAGCATCACTCCACTTCTGCTTGAGGGAAGGAGAAGGCTCGAGTTGAGACAAGAGGAGTAAGCCATTCGCCGCAATTGTAGCCGCGGAGGAGTCAGCAGGACGAGGAGCAGGAATCAAGGGCGCGTTATAGTCCCTTGTGGAACGAACCCATTGATAGGATGGTCATTTGCAAGAGAAGATTACGCACCAGGGTACAATTCCATCAGCAGGGATATTGTCTAGGAAGTAATTTGCTACACGAACAGCGGTGTCATAGTACGAAGCATCCCCTGTCTGCTTATACACTTCAGATTAATCAGTCTATATTCCAGTTACGAGTATCTATTATGCACGCACTATTCGAAAACCCATAAATGGCCCAGGCTTCACCACGCGACCACGTGCTGAAAACAGATGAGTTGGAGCCAGGATTCTCACTTAATTATCAACACCTGTTATCAGAGAAACCTTGAGCGGTCTTCTTGGCTGTTACAGCGCCCGTGAAAGTGTTATAGTGAATTACATGCCAGGTGCCCCCATCCGGCCTGATGTGATTCTTCATGGTGGCATTCGCATGAGAGGTAGCGATTGCGCGAAGTGTATTGTTCCCAGTCAAGTCGGCAGATTGGAATAGCACTTCGAGATTCATCATGTTGTCGATGATGACCTAGAAAATAATCAGCATCTCAGGAGTCTTCAAAGTATGAGACGCACCTGGAAGTCTGGATCCGGGGAGTCCCAACTTCTGGTACATCCAACAATGGCATTGAAGCGATTTGCGAGAAATGTAGCAAAATTGTTCACTGCCGTTATAGCAGTTTGATTATTTGGATTCCTATGGTATCTCGATAAATGAGCGATATTACAAGACAGAAATGCCCACTCACACTATCAACTCCTCCATGAAGGGAAAACTCAGAAAGCCAACGTCATGACCCACGCCATTCCTAACTTCGAGGGGAACCAATGCAGCACTTGCCTCACGGCTAAGCTCTAGCCAATCTGCAGCTCCTAACTGATTGCTTGACGTAGCGCCGCATAACTGTTTACGCGTGTTCAATGCATAACCTGTGGCGAGAAAAAAACCAGACGTCCATGTGTTTGGGGAGAAATACTGCCATTCTCCTGCTGCCTGGTCAGTGAACTGGGGGTATTGTATGGGATTTGGGAGGGCTTCGAAAGTCGCAAGAACTTTTTGAGGAATAAGTGGCGAAAACAGTTCTGAGGGGATCGTCCCTCCGAGAACGACAGGCACCGCAAAAGCGAAGGCAATCAACATATGCATCCGTAGCTTTGCAATAACAAATTGATGTGGGGTGGATGAGGGGAAGAGGGTAAAAGAAGTGTTGAGGAGCGATCAAGAATGTTTAACTTTTATTATGCGAACACCGGACTGGCGTCTCCAGCATTCTTTTTTTCCAGAGTGGACCCTGAGTGTGCCATTTCGTCTCAGGTCGAGCTAAAAGATACCTCTGGCATCGCATATGCAGGATGTTTTGAAGCCAGAAGGCGCGAGAAACTCCATCATCTGATGACGATGTTCGTGTTCATGCGGCACAGATACTATGAAAATCAGACGAAAATCAGACACTTCCCTTTTTGGATGCGACAGCAGACAACTGACATATAGGGTGCAAGTCACAGACTCTTCTACTGTTTATCTTGCCTTGAGAATTTAATTTGATTATCTGCTTGCCCCTGAATCAGTGATTACCCTTACTCCTACCCCACCCCTTATCCTCACTAGCACCCTTGCTAATACCCTTAGGGGTATGCTCTTCTTTGATGCTCATCCTGAAACAAGTTCTATATCCCAACACCTTGTGCCCTCAGGACCATGTATGACTTTGGGAAAATTTATAGTACTGTCATTTTTGGAATGTTCAATTGTTGAGTGTAGAAAATTTTGCACATGTGAGAAACTTCTTTCATTAATGATTCTATATCATTGACTGGCTGTCTTCACTATTTTTATGAGGTATTGTAGTCAGTCTTCCCTATATCTTGAATTCAATTGTGATATTGTTGACAATAGAGTGCTGATATCCAGGATCCTAGCTTCCTAATTAGTCATCTGTTTTGGATATTGTACGGAGAATGGCCTCCAAAGTCATCTGAATTATTTATGATTGAGAATGACTCTAGTATTGTGTTTAACAATCTAGCTAAAACATCCACGATGCACAATTGAATGGAAATCATAAATAAATGAGCCTGTGATCGTGGTCACAGTAATCACCAATGTCGACGGACACCGGCAGGTCACCATATTTCCCGTTCAGAAAGACCCTGTCAATCTGACATCCTTGATGGATGCACCAACATAAACATCAAAAGTTCCAGAAGGCCGAATGTACGACTGGGAGCGCGTATCCCAAATACTACAAGTTCCAAACCGTGAACATTCAATCCCAATAATATACGAGATTCCCTACCTGATATCCCTCGCGCCCAATGTCATCGTTATCGTCGAGCTGGCTCCAACGGCCAAATCAATTTCATCAAATCCTCTAAGAACTCTCGGTGGCTCGCCAGCGTCAGTGGGGTATCCGAGATATAATTGTGGTATTTCCGTTCCTGCGGACGATCCAGTGTTGGTTAACTTGAAAGACACGACTTTTGAAGACCCAGAGTCGGTGATAGCAAGATCGGAATATTCAAAAGTGGTATACGATAGGCCAAATCCAAATTCGAAACGAGGAGTAATGTCGTGTGCATCCATATAACGGTAGTCCAGCAGGAGTTTCTCAGTATAGTCGATCTATCACAGCTGATGAGAATTTGAAAAGTCTCCATTAGATAAGAACGGACGTCAGGGAATCCATCACTATTGTAGACAATGCTTGTCCCATAGTCGCTTTCGCTCTTTTTGGCCAGTCAGTCTGAATGTTACACCTGGTTGTAGAATCTGCTTACATCTGAAATACTAAATGGTAGTCTTCCCCTCGGGTTATATGTTCCATAGAGGACATCAACAAGGGAAGGTCCCGTTTGTTCACCTGGAGCACCAGCATATATGATTCCAGTAATGTTCGGGTGATTGCTCCAGCTGAAGCTAACCGGCCCAACAGAGTGTACGACTGCGATCGTATTATCGCAAACACTGGCAACGCGTTCAATCTGCAGCAAATTGATTGATTGCCTAGATAAAAGAGATCAAATACTCACAAGACTACCACCTTTGAACCACAGAGCAAGGTCATTCCTATCCCCTTCGTTCCCAACCACTATGGTGTAAGAACCGAGCTCACCGCTCATGCTATGAAACCATGTTAAGGCGAAAAATCTCACGATTAGACAAGTGATGGACTCACGCATTTGCGAAAACAAGGCAAACATCTTTCCCTGCAGCAGCTTTGGCCCCATCATCCAAGTCGTTAGACAAAGAGGATGTGACGGAAGCAGATGATCCGACAAATGAGGTGATAGCATCAATAGGGGGGACTATAAACTCAAGGGAATTAGACCCAGAACCCCAACTGATATAGAGACGACATCAGCACTTAGAACGGGTTCAGCGTGTATACCAACCCTATAGACATAGTGCCGTCGTTACATTCGTTCAAGTCTCCGCAGGTCAGATTAGGTAACCTTGCATCCTGGCCTACCACTGCAATGGTTTTAATTCTTGACTGTGCCAAGGGTAGCCCACGGATAGTGGTTCCCGTTGCTGTCCCATCTGTCGTTGTTCGATTGTTTTTCAAGAGAACAGCAGAAGCTGAACCTATCTCACGCACGAGCGCAGTGTGCTCCGAGGTGCGAACGTTCACATCCAGGTTGCGAGAACCGGAGCCATCAGGCTTCTGAGAATCAAAATTTGTAGGTGGGTACCCCTAACGACAAACGATCTGTCAGTCCCCAAGGCAATTGGATGATTCAAAATCTCACTTACTGAATCCTGGCCAAGATGATACCACGCAGCAAGGATGTATGATACCATTTGATCCATTCTCTGTGCCCATCTATCAATAGAATTAAAAGGATTTGAGACGCTGAATCACCTCCTGAGTGACTGCGTCTGAGTTGACGGCTGCCTTGAGGCCACCAATTCCAAGAATTCCTGCGAAAGTGCCGCCACCTTATCATGTCAGGTCAGGATATAGCTTCTTCAGTCACCGAATCGTATTCACCAATGAGAATGAAGTCTCCTGGTTGCTCCATATCGAGCCCAGCATTCGCATTATCAGCAGCAGAGTCATGTGTCGCACCCCAATCACTGACTACATAACCTGAAAACGGAGGGTCAACCAGTTGAATATATGTCTTGAAAGCATTACACACCTTTGAATCCATTCCTTCGCAAAAGGCCATTCGGACCAATGAGCTCTGCGTTATGACATGATGATGTGTCATTGAAACGGTTGTAGGCACACATGATAGAAGTTACTCCGGCCTATCAGAAGGGGATATGATCAGCACAACTCAAGACCTATACAACAATCCCGACCTCAATACTTCTCAAGAATGGGTAAAAGTAGACCTCATGTGTTGTCCGGTCATCCAAGTTTGCCGAAAGTCCATACCTCCAGTGTTCCTGGTTATTTGCCAGCATATGTTTTGCGCAAGCTTGGACTCCAACACTTTGAATTCCTGTGATTGTCTCAAAAGCGCCCTCTCCAGTTAGATACGGGTCTGGACCAAAGCTGAAGGACGAACATAACATCAGAAATCACCAAATGATTTATGAATACCGGGGTTCAACATGCCTTTCCCAGCCACGTCCTGCCTTGGGATTGCGCATCTAGAAAGAGCACATTACAACGTACAACAATCCATGGGATGATAAGGCTCACGATATCCATAGCAGGACCCAGTAAAACACTGTCGGTCGCATAAATTGGCGTTCCTTTTCACTGGAACCGTAGTACTCACTGAGCACCCTTTCCTCGGAATTCTTCTGCCATTGCTTTCCCTCTTGCACGCATTAACCTTCGACTGAATGTTGACGCTACATTGATGCCTGCTGGAAACCCGGTTACATTCTTTGTCAGCCTCATCCCTGCAGGACCATCTTCGAAGCAAAGAGAGGGAACGCCAAGCCGAGTTACAGCTGTCGTATCTCCGACACAACGACCTGATTTACAAAGTCACCCAGAATGAAACCTGAACGTCAGCTTCTCAGGATAGGAACACGAAAAGACACACGATTGCTGTTGAGCTGACCGGTACCCGTGACAATCCCTATCTTTTCATCCAATGTCATTTGGGCGACGGTATTATTTGCTAGCGCGTATGCATCATCCCATGATCCTACGAGGTTTTGATCAAGAAGTTAATTCAAGAGCAAAACCTCACTTACGTGGTGTGAACTGAGTAGAACTCTGAGAGACCGCAGCTAGGAGAACTAACGCCTTGAAAGGGATAATCATCTAGAAACGTCTCACCTGACAATGCTCAATTGAGTCATTAGCTCAAGGCAAAGACAGACGATACTGACTTGATAGAGCAAAAGATATGTGAACACTTCGAATTGAGCAGGACCTGGGTATTTAAATGCTGGACTATGCGGAGCAAAGAAGCCAGTTACGTTCAGGCTCATAGTACTGCAGCATGTCTCTGTCCTGTACTACATAATCATATGGCATCAATCGTGGAAAGATATTTAATCGTGGGTTTGATTTTAATCTGGCGTCAGCCCAATGAGGAGCAGGAGGAAAGAGTTGTGAGAGACTACAAGATGCTCATAGACTATTGCTCCTGCTTTTTCACCCTAAATTAGGGGCCAGTCTGATTATGTGGAGCGGCGGTGTTAAGTCCCGGACCAATTCGTGTATTCTCAATAGTTGTGGAGTAGTCGGTACTCACTGAGAATTTCAGTTAGACGTTCAGAGACTGTCGCAGTTGAAGCCGAGAGATGTACTGACAGGGATCAACTGTTTGGAGAAAAAGAACAAGATTACACTCATATATTGGTGTCATCTTGTACAATCTCTTGATCCGTCTTTCGTAATTGAATGGTTCTCCTCAGAAGGATCTGTACTCAAGGGGCCAGACATGTACTTCCCAGGCATTTCAATTTCAAGACGTCATGGTCTAGAAAACCAGACTCTCTATATTCTCCTTCTGTAGATAAAAGTTGCACAAAAGTTGTCGTTACAGATCACATATACAGATATTATCTCCAAAATAGAATAAAGCTAAACTTTTTTATATCATCAATTCGTTAACGCAGGGCTCGGTCGCAGTCCGCGGTAGGCATAGCACTGCTGAGGCAGTCCCAGAAGCTGACGTGTCCCTATGAAATAAGTCTCTAGGTGATTTGTCCCCGACTAATGAATAGGCCTGTCCCGAATGGACGGTAGGGTGACTGATGGAAGCATTCCCTCAAGTGCAGCTTATTGATCATGGGAAATTTTAGGTGCTAAATCAGATTCTACTTACCCGCATAAATAATCTCGATGTGTCGTAATGTACTAAATCGAATGCTTCCAAACGATGACAGCCCACTTGGTATCAAAGGTACAATGCCAAAAAATTTCTCAAAGTCTCGGTTCCGAAAAATCACTAAGCTGTAGGACTCCCGCTTGTCGGACACCTTTGCATATCCCCTCCCATCGAGGCTTTCAATGCTGATAGTCGCCTTTTATTATCTCGGGGTATATCAATCCAAGCGTCATTTCTCTGAGTAACATCTTCGCGGGCTTAGGCTCCCGAGATGTTCTCATACCCTCGTGGAAGAATGTCACTTCTGTATGCGAACACCTCAGAATTAGTCCGAAATTCTATTCAAGCAGCTCGACAAACGTCAAGTCTTCTTCGGTAAGTCTTCCCTATCAGCTGACCCATGCGTTCTCTAATGTTTTACGGTGACCGTTCACCGCACTGACGTCCTCTGAAGTCTTCTTTCACGTCACATTTCAAGTTTTCCCGTTTCAAGTTTGCCGGGACCCAGGAAGTCCTCGTCTATAAAAGCCTGCATTCTTCCCCAGGAAGAAAAGTATCGGGTCTTATCTACTTCGACTTTGAACATCCATCATCATCATGAAATTCTTTGCCACCCTCGCCGCCCTTTCTGCTGTTGCGTTCGCCTCCCCGTCTACTCTCAGCTGGGACAACACCTACGATGACAGTGGTGCCAGCCTGGCTACTGTCGCTTGTTCAGATGGCTCAAATGGCCTCCTTACTCGCGGCTTCACAACCTTCGGCAGTCTGCCAAACTTCCCTAATATCGGTGGTGTCCCAGCCATCACAGGCTTTAATTCTGCCAGCTGTGGTACATGTTGGAAAGTGACCTTTACCAACGGCCAGGGAGCCCAGAAGAGCATTAACGTGCTTGGTATTGACACCGGAGCGAAGGGTTTCAACGTCGCCAAAGCTGCGATGAACACTCTCACTAACAACCAAGCCGATCAGCTTGGGAGGGTCAATGTTGACGTAGAGCAAATTGACGCTTCCAACTGTGGATTGTGAGTACCATAAATCTTGAGCTGCGATCAAAGTTTTCAACGTTTCCCTTCCACAGGTAATGACTGTATCGTAAACCATTTTCTCAAGTTGATGATCAAGTGTTGTCATGGACTAGCGGACATTGTATATTTCGTTACCTTGTACTGATTCTGGTCGATTCGAGAGGATAGCTGTCTATTTTGTCTATGT